>SXGU01346257.1_pt1 | contig 12245 bp, 9 predicted proteins | sample 3174531 | NCBI WGS metagenome assembly SXGU01 (sample SAMN11356863, study PRJNA531348) | freshwater metagenome | isolation source: freshwater sample F1-140 | place: China: Fuxian Lake, Yuxi | collected 2017-12-25
GATGCCGTTCGTCATGATCGTGACGCTGCGGGGCGAATGGGGCGAGGTCCACCCGTGGCAGGTGCCGATGGGGTCGAGTACGCCCGCGGTGCTCGCGGCCAGCGGGGTCACGGTGTTCCGCGCCGACAGCGGAGCGGAGGTCGGCCCGACGGTCGAGGGAGCGCTCCAACTCGCCTGGCAGAGCCGCCGCCGGGTGGCGGTGCTGTTGTCGCAACGGTTGCTCGGCGCCAAGCGGTTCGTGGGGGCATCCAAATGACCGCCATTCCTCGCCGGGAAGCCGTCCGGCGTCTGCTCGCCGACCGCGGCAATCTGGTGGTCGTCACCGGACTTGGCGCCTCGGCCTACGACGTCGCCGCCGCCGGTGATTCGCCGCTCGACTTTCCGTTGTGGGGCGGCATGGGTGGTGCCGCCATGGTTGGTCTCGGATTGGCGATCGCCGAGCCATCCCGTCCGGTGGTCGTGGTAACGGGCGACGGTGAGATGTTGATGGGCCTGGGCAGTTTCGCCACCATCGGGGTGGAACAACCGGCCAACCTCCGGATCGTGGTGCTCGACAACGAGCGGTTCGGTGAAACCGGCAATCAACGAACCCACACCGCCTCCGGTGCCGACCTCGCGGGGATTGCCCGGGCTTCAGGCATTGCCGACACGCGGACGCTCACCACGCTCGCGGAAGTCGACATGCTCCGCGCCGACCTGCACCGGCTGAACGGGCCGCTGGTGGCGGTGCTCAAGATCGGCCCGGAACCCGAACCCAAAGCGTTGCCGCCTCGCGATGGCCCGTATCTGGCGCACCGGATTCGCGAAGCTTTGCTCGGGACCGCGGCCGCCTTGGAAACCTGAGCGGATGGCGGAGGTCGTGATCGTCGGGGGCGGCATCATCGGCGCCTCGATTGCGTACCACCTCGCGCTCCGCGGGTGTACCGATGTGCTTGTGCTCGAACGGTCCGAGGCCCCGGCCACCGGGAGCACGGCCCGCTCGGCAGCGGGGGTCAGGCATCAGTTCGCGACCGAGATGAACATTCGGCTTTCTCGCTACAGCATCGAGCGGTTGAGCCGGTTCACCGAGGAGGTCGGCGGCTACTCGGAACTTCACCAGGTCGGGTATCTCCTGCTGATTACGGAGCCCGCGGCGTGGCCGGCGTTCCAGGCCCAGGCCGCGCTCCAACGCCGGCTTGGCGTCCCGACGGAGCTACTCGGGCCCGGTGATATCGACCGGCTGGTGCCGGGAACCCGGGTCGACGACGTCATCGGGGCCACCTACTGCCCGCTCGATGGCTACTGCGATCCCTACGGCGTGGCGATGGGCTACGTGAACCGGGCCCGGGAACTCGGGGTGACGATCACCTGCGATTCGGTGGTGACTGCGGTCCATCGGACCGGCGATCGGGTAATGGCGGTAGAAACGCCTCGGGGCCGGATCGGGTGTGACGTGCTGGTCAACGCCGCGGGCCCGTGGGCAGGGGCGGTCGGATCCCTGGCGGGGCTCGAAGTTCCGGTGCTGCCCTATCGGCGCACTATATATATGACGGAGGAGTTTCCGGCGCTGCCGGACGGAATGCCGTTCACCTTCGACGTGTCGAGTGGCTTCTACGTTCGGAAGGAAGGGCGGGGGATGCTGTTCGGGCTGTCGAACCCGGACGAGCCGTCGAGTGAGCGGATCGACGTCGATTGGGACTGGCTCGGCACCGTGCTCGAGGCGGGGGTGAGCCGGTTCCCGGCGCTCGCCGACGCCAGGCTCGCCGAGAAGAAGTGCTGGGCCGGCCTCTACGAGATTACTCCCGACCACATGCCGGTCATGGGGCGCCACCCCGACTTGCCTAACTACGTCGATGCCAGCGGGTTCAGTGGTCACGGGGTGATGCATGCTCCCGCCACCGGCTTGTTGATGGCCGAAGAAATCCTCGACGGCCGGGCTCGGACCATTGATGTCGATGAATTGCGGATTACTCGTTTTGCGGAGCAGAGCGGTGCGGTCGAAACCAATATCTTCTAGGCGCCGGTGACGTTGCCCCTTTCGGGCCTCACGGTCGTCGCGCTCGAGCAGGCGGTGACGGGGCCGTTCTGCTCCCGCCAACTGGCGGATCTCGGTGCCCGCGTCATCAAGATCGAACGTCCCGACGGCGGCGACTTCGCCCGGGGCTACGATGGGGCGTTGCACGGGCTGTCGGCGTACTTCGCTTGGCTCAATCGCGGCAAGGAAAGCGTCGTCCTCGACCTCAAGACCGAGTCGGGCCTGGCATCGATGATCCGGCTGGTGCGGCGCGCCGACGTGTTCGTTCACAACCTGGCGCCGGGGGCGGTCGAGCGCCTTGGGCTCGGCTTCGACGCCCTGGCGGCGGTGGCTCCCCGGCTCATCTGGGTCGGGATCTCCGGGTATGGTCCCGACGGCCCCTACCGGGACAAGAAGGCGTACGACATGCTGATCCAGGCCGAGGCCGGCGTGGTGAGCCTAACGGGCACCCCCGAGGCTCCTGCCAAGGTCGGGATCAGCGTTGCCGATATCGCGGCCGGGCTGTACGCGTATTCGAGCGTGTTGGCCGCCCTCCGCCAGCGCGACCGGACCGGTCGCGGCGACCGGATCGACATCTCGATGCTCGAGTGTCTGGTCGAATGGATGACACCCCAGCTCTACGTCCAGCTCGGTACCGTGGCTCCCCCGTCTCGGGCCGGCCTCCGTCACAACATGATCGTCCCGTACGGCGCCTACCGCTGCGCCGACGGCAACGTGATGTTCGCGATCCAGAACGACAGGGAATGGCGCCGGCTCTGCGACGTGGTGTTGGGCCAAGCCGGGTTGGCCGACGATCCCCGCTATCTCACCAACACCGATCGCCTGGCCAATCGGCGACAACTCGAGCTCTTGATCGAGACCATCTTCGGCACCCTGTCCGTTGCCACGGTGATCGATCGGCTCGAGCGGGGGGAGATTGCCAACGCGGTGGTGAACGACGTGGCCGCGGTGGCGGCCCACCCGCAGCTGGCGGCCCGCGGGCGGTGGACGGAACTCGAGTCGTTTCTCGGGCCGATTCCGGCGCTCCTCCCGCCCCCTAACCTGGCCGGGGCGCCGCCGAGAATGGACCGGGTCCCATCCCTTGGCGAGCACACGGCGGCGGTCTTGGCCGAGCTCGCAGCATCCGGCGGTGGGTCCGAGGCGTAGGTGGAGTGGCGGGCGCTACATCAGCGGCCCGACATAGGTGCAGTAGGTTCCGAGCAGCCGGGCCAACCCTACCTCGCCGGTCACCGTGGCTTGGGCCCCCCGCGACCAAAAGCAAGAGCCCGAGGGCCACCTGCCCGACCGACAGAAACCGTGACCGCCTCCGGAAGGCGCGAGGCGGCTCGTGGGCTCGCTATAATTCAGCGTCGACGAACGTCTTCCACCTGGAAATCCTGATGCCCCACCAGCCGATCCACGCCCCGAATCTTCCCGAAGCGGTCGGACCCTACTCACCGGCCGTTGCGTTCGAACGCCTGATCTTCGTGTCAGGCCAAGGCGCCACCGACCCGGCCACCGGCCGGATGGCCGGCACCGACACCGCCTCCCAGACCGAGCAGTGCCTCATGAACGTCCAGGCCATCCTGCGGGCGGCGGGCTCGGACCTCCAGCACGTGCTCCGGTGCGGTGTGTTCCTGGTCGACATGAACGAGTTTTCGGAGATAACCGCCGTGTACGCGAGGGTGTTCGGCACCCACCGCCCGGCCCGGACCACGATCCAAGCAGTGGCGCTGCCGGAGGCAGGGCTCAGAGTCGAGATCGACTGTGTGGCCTACGTCCCCTAGCCGGACTCCCCTACATCCCTGACAAGAGCCCGCCATCGATCGGGAGGGCCACGCCCGATATATAGGACGCGGCATCGGAACACAGCCAAGTCACCGCCTGCGCCACCTCGTCAGGGTTTCCGCCCCGGCCTGGCACCTTGGACCGGAACCAGTCCTCCACCCCGGGGATCGCGAACGCTCGTTCGATCATCGGCGTCATGATCATCCCGGGGCAGACGACGTTGACTCGGATGCCGTGGTCCCGGTATTGAAGGGACGCCGACTTGGACAACCCGATGACCCCGTGCTTGCTGGCCGAGTAGGCCGGGCTCCGAACGTACCCCGTGAGGCCCGCCACCGAAGAGTCATTCACGATGGCGCCGCCCCCCTGGCTCAACATCTGGATGATCTGATACTTCATCCCGAGCCAGACGCCTTTGAGGTTCACGTCGATCATCCGGTCCCAATCCGCCTCGGTCACTTCGTGGAGGAGGGCGCCGCCGGAGATGCCGGCGTTGTTGAAGGCGCAATCGAGGCGCCCGTAGGCGGCCACCGTCTGCTTCACCACCGCCTCCGCATCGGCCGCCTGGACAACGTCGGTCGGGACGAACATCGCTTCGCCGCCGTTCCCCCGGATTTCGGCGACGGTCGCTTCGCCTTCGGCCGCCCGGCGGGCCGCGATCACGACCCGGGCGCCCAGTTCAGCGAACCTGAGGGCCGTGGCTTTGCCGATCCCGGAGTTGCCGCCGGTGACCAGCGCTACTTTTCCTTCGAAGGTTTTTGTCATTGAGAGAACCTATTGTGAGGGCGTCACCGGGGCCAGGAGCCGGTCCGGTTCCGCGCACCGACTGACGAGCGGCTCCGTTTGCGCTTGGGTATTGGATGAGATAACCTACCGCCGCCCCCACCCTGACTGAACGCCGAGAGCCGAAGAGGCCACCGTGAGCCGAGCCAGTGACCTGCACCGCCGCGCCATCGTCATCGACGGGCACAGCGACATTCTGATTCCGATCACGGAGGGCAAGATGTCCCTCGAAGACCGGGTCGTCCTGCCCAGCCTGGACTGGGTGCCGCCGCCGGGGCTCGACAGAGAGCCGCTGGTCAAGTTCGGCTTCTCGCCCCATACGGTGTGGTTCGGTTGCATGGGCCAGTACGACTTGCCCCGGTGGAGTGAGGGCGGCGTCACTTCACAACTCTGCGCGGTCTACCTCGACGACAATTGGCTCCGCGATCCATTCCGCCGGGCCATGGAGATGGTCTGGAACCTCCACGACCAAGTGGCCCGCAATGACGGCCTCGTCCTGGCCACGACGGCAAAGCAGATCCGCGAGGCAAAGCAGGGCGGGAAAGTCGCCTTGGTGCTGACCTTCGAAGGGTGTGACCCGTTGGCAGCGGATCCACGGATGCTGGACATTTTTCACATCATGGGCCTTCGCTCGGCGAGCCTCACGCACACCCGCCGGAACGTCTATGCCGACGGATGCTGGGCCGCCGAGCGCCAGGGTGGGCTCACCGCCCTGGGCCGCCAGGTCATCGAGCGGATGAACCACCTGAAGATCGTGGTCGATCTGGTGCACATCGGCGAGGTCGGGTTCTATGAGATCCTCGAAATGACAACTCAGCCGGTGATCCTCTCCCACTCCACCTCGACGATGTTTCCCGACACGTCCCCGGAATCTCAGGACCTGGCGGGTGGCCGGCTTCCCCGGCCCCGGCTCGAGCTACCCCGGGACCGGAAGATGCTCGAGGCGATCGCGAAGAACGGCGGCGTGATCGGCCTGATCCATTTCGCCCACAAGTCGATCGACACCGTGGTCCGGGACATCGAGACGGCGCTCGACGTGATGGGGCCCGATCACATCGGACTGGGGAGTGATTACTACGGTCTCGAGTTCGCGCCGGAAGGGCTCGAGGATATCGCCGCGGTGCCGCGGTTGACCGATGCCCTGGTCGCCCGCGGGCATTCGGACGACGTGATCCTCAAGTTCCTGGGGGCCAATTACCTCCGGGTTTTCGAAGCGGTCTGGGGAGAGTAACCACGCTCGGAGCGGTCCTCGACTAGTTTTCGGCATCTTCAACCCTCTGAACCCATGCGCACCGTCATCCTGGCCTCGACTCTCGCTGTCTCGCTCCTTCCCACACTGTCGGCGCAGGTGCCCCGCACCGAACGGCGGCGGTGGATCGCGCCCGGAACCAACACAACCGACGACCCGCGCCGGCTCCCGATCCCCGCGGGCCTCTATGCCCCGAAGGGAACGTTGGTTCTGAAGAACGGCCGGCTCTGGGACGGGACCGGCGCCGTGGCTCGGGCGGCCACGGTCGTCATCACCCGGAATCAGATCTCGGCGATCCTGCCGCCCACCAGTACCGACTGGCCCAAGGACGCCCGGGTCATCGACGTGTCCGGAAAGACCGTGATGCCGGGCCTGATCGATCTCCACACCCACATCGACTACCGGCTACCCGGTAACTCGGACGCCAGGGCCCGGAGCCGGGCCGATGGCGCCCTCCGGGGCGCCGAGCGGCTCAGATACTACATCGAGAGCGGGATCACCTCGCTTCGCGACACGGGTTCCGACGGGGAGACCCCGTTTCTGCTCAAGGAATGGGTCACGGAGGGCCGGCTGGTCGGGCCCCGGATCTTCGCCGCGGGCAACGTCATTGCCGGGCAAGGCGGCCATGGCAACGAGCCGGACATTGCGGGCGGCCAGTACTTGGCGGGCGTTCGCGTGGCGACGGGGCCCGCCGATTGGCGGGACGCGGTCCGCGAACAAGCGGCCCGCGGCGCCGACTTCATCAAGGTGACCAGTCACTTTTCCGAAGAGGAAATCCAGGCGGCGGTCGCCGAGGCCCATGACCTCGGGCTCAAGATCACGGCGGACGCCGAGACCTTCTATATCGAGCGGGCGGTCCGGGCCGGTGTCGACATGATCGAGCATCCGCTCCCCCGGACCGACGAGACCATCCGGCTGATGGCCGAGAAGGGCGTCCAGTCCGACGCGACGCTGATCCCATACCAGATCATCTTCCGCCTGAGCGGCGGGTACTTCGGATCGCTGAGCCGGCGGTTCACCTTCTCGGACTCGGCGAACATCGCTTTGGTCAAGAGGATGAAGGATGCCGGCGTGACGTTAGGCATCGGCACCGATCTAGTGGTCGACTGGTTCCGGTATCTGCCGTGGCCCTACCACGAGGAGATGCGGAACTTCCTCCGGGTCGGGTACACCGTGCCCGAAGTGCTCGGCATCGCTACCCGGGTCAACGCCCAGCTGATGGACATGGGCGACAAACTCGGCACCCTCGAGGTCGGGAAGCTTGCCGATGTGCTGGTGGTCAACGGCAACCCCGACGAACGCCTCGACGACATCGGCAAGGTGGACCTCGTGATCCGGGACGGGAGGGTCCAGGTCCAGGGCGGCCAGATCGTCTATCCTCGCCACGAGCCGGTGGCTCCCCCGGGCCAGGCCGCGGCGGCCGGCGCCGACATCAAGCGCTAAGGCGAGCCAATGCGACCGTTCGAATGGCTCCTTGCGCTGGTGGTGGCGGCGATCGTGTGGCAGTGGGCCAGGGGGCGCCGGGCCGGGGTTGGGCTCGGAGCCGCCGGGGCGGTGTTGGCGGCGGCGAGCGCGTTGATCGAAGGACCGCGGTTCGTAATGGGGCCGGCGTACCTCATCGGATTCGTGGCGCTGCTTCAGTCCCTTCGCCGACCCGGTGCTCCGCCGGTCCGGGCCGGCTTCGTCAAGCGGGGTCTCCGGGTGCTCGGCGCTCTCGTGGCTTTGGTGCTAGGAGTTGGACTCCCGTGGCTCTGGCCGGTTCCCAAGCTGCCCACGCCGACCGGCCCGAACGCGATCGGGACGGCGTGGTTGGTGGTTCGCGATTCTTCGCGGCGGGAACGGGTCAGCGCCACCCCCGGCGCGGTTCGGGAGTTTCCGGTCAAGATTTGGTATCCGGCCGCGGCCGGGGCCACGGGCCCGAGGGCGGAGTACGCCGCGCCGGAAGCAATTTCCCTCGTGGCGCCGTTGCCGTTCGCCCGCCAAATCCGTCTGGTACGAACCCATGCGATCGTTGGAGCACCGGTGGCCGAGGGCCGGGCGCCGGTCGTGATCTTCTCGCACGGATACGGCGGCTACGCCGAGCAGAACACTCCGCAGATGGAGGAATTGGCCAGCCGCGGCTATGTAGTAGCCAGCATTGCCCACCCGGGAGAGGCCGCTTGGGCTCCGTTTCCCGACGGGCGCGGGGTCCGGTTCGACACCGGCCTGACCAATGCCGCGCGTCGGCGGCTGGCCGAGAATCCCAACTTGGCCGCCGACCCGGCCCGGCTGATGGACAGTCTGGCTCGAGAGTTGGCGGTGCCGGACCGGACCGAGCGGCTCGCCAATTTTCGCAAATTTCTGGAAATGAGCGATGAGCCGCTCCGGAGCCAAAGCGTCAACGAATGGGCGCTCGATACCAAGGCCCTGGTCGACCTATTGGGCGATCTCTACGCGGGTCACCTCAAATCGCCGTTCATGGGGAAGCTCGACTTGGATCGCCTCGGCGTGTTCGGAATGTCGTACGGCGGCGCTACCGCCGGGGAGTTTTGCCGTCAGGATCACCGCTGCCGCGCGGCGATCAACATCGACGGCGGCCAATACGGCGGCTTGATCGACGACTCCCTGACGGTGCCCCTCCTTATCATGGGGAGCGAGCAGGCCATTGCCGTGCATGGCCCGGTCCTCGATCTCACCCGGGGGCCGGCCTTCCTGGCCCGGGTCCCCGGGACGACCCACATGGGCTTGTCGGACGCGACGCTCTTGAGCCCGAACTTGTTCCGGTGGATCGGGTTCACCGGCAAACTCGACCCGGATCGTCGGGAAGCGATCATGTCGGACTTCATCGTCGGGTTCTTCGAGAAGTACTTGATGCGGCGATCACCGGAACTGTTCGACGGCTTGGCGAAGAAGTACCCTGACGTCACGATGACGACCCGCAACCTCCCGTAGCGAGCAAATCCCCATGATGAAATCACTCGGCGCCTCGCTCGGGGCGCTGGCGGCTGGCGCGACCTTAGCGATGGCCCAGCCCGAGATGCCTCCGGCCACCTACGCCCGGGCCGAACGGATGCTGTCCCGGAACGCCGATCAGTTAGTGCTTCGGGACAAGATTTCTCCGCAGTGGATCGCAGGCTCCGATCGGTTTTGGTACCGGGTCACCACCGAACGGGGGAGCGAGTTCGTCTACGTCGATCCGGCCAAGAAGGTCCGGCGACCGGCTTTCGATCACGGCCGGTTGGCCACGGCGCTGGCCCAAGCGGCCGACACGGCGGTGGTCGCCGATTCGCTCCCGTTCCAGGCCTTCGTGTGGCAAGAGGAAGGGAAGAACATTCGAATTCAGATCGGGTTCCGGGGCAAGTCGTGGCGGTGCGACCTCGGACTCTATCGGTGCGACACCGTGGCCGCGCCGAAGGCCGATCCCAATGAACTGCCTTCACCCGACGGGAAATGGGCGCTCTATCTCAAGGATCACAATCTCTGGGTTCGCAATACCGGAAGTGGTGAACGCCGGGCCCTAGCGACCGACGGAGCTGCCCGGAACGAGTACGGCGGCCACGTCGAGTCCAATACCACGTGGGTCACCGCGATTCGGTCCGGGCTCCCGACTCCGCCGGTGGGACTCTGGTCGGCCGACTCGAAACGGGTTTTGGTCCAGAAGATCGACCAGCGGCGGGTGCCGGAACTGCATCTGGTCCAATCGGTCCACGAGGGCGGAGTTCGGCCGAAGCTCTGGTCGTTCGCCTTTCCGATGCCGGGCGATTCGGTAGCTCGGGCCACGTGGTGGATCTTCGAGCCGGCCTCCGGACGGGCCACACCGGCGGATGCGCCGCCGATGGAGGTCCCGTTCCAGCCATCGATCGGGTTCCAGGAAGCATGGTGGGCGGATTCCGCCGGAACCGCCGTGTACTACATCGAACACGAGCGGGGCGTCAAGGCGTGGTGGCTCAAGTCGATCGACGCCGCCACCGGGAAGACCCGCACCCTGGCGGAGGAGCGGGGGCCGACCCTGACCGAGGCGGCGCCGCAGTTAGGCGCCAAACCGCTGGTCCACGTCACGGCCGACCGGAAAGAGATCATCTGGTACTCGGAACGGGATGGGTGGGCCCATCTCTACCGGCTCGATGCGGCCACCGGCGAAGTGAAGAACCAAATCACCAAGGGCGAGTGGGTGGTTCGCGAGTTGGTTCGGGTCGATGAGTCCGCGCGGAAGTTGTGGTTCCTGGCCGGGGGCCGAGAGCCGGGGCGGGACCCCTATCTGCCCCACCTCTATTCGATCGGGTTTGACGGCACCGGTCTTACGCTCCTGTCACCGGAGGACGCGAACCATCAGATCACGCTCGGGCCCCGCGGCGAGTGGGCCGTGGATCGGTACAGCCGGCCGGACCTTGCCCCGGTCACCGTCGTCCGTTCACTCGATGGCAAGACGGTGCTCCCGCTGGAAAAAGCCGATCTGTCGCGGTTGCTGGCGACCGGATGGCGGTGGCCGGAGCGCTTCACCGCCAAGGCGGCTGACGGCGTCACCGATGTGTACGGCCTCATCGTCAAGCCGACTGACTTCGACTCGTCCCGGACCTATCCGGTGCTCGAGGAGATCTACCCCGGGCCCCAGGCCAACCAGGTGCTCAAGCGATTCGAGGCCGGTGGTGACCTCCGGGCGTTGGCTGAACTCGGGATGATCGGGCTTCAGGTGGACGGGCGGGGTACCCCGTTTCGGTCCAAGGCCTTCCACGACTACTCATATGGACGGCTCGAAAATGGGGGCGGGTTGGAGGATCACTTGGCGGCCTATCGCCAAATCGCGCCGAGCCGCCCGTACCTCGACCTGAACCGGGTCGGGATCTTCGGGCACTCGGGCGGCGGATTTGCTTCGGCGCGGGCCATGTTCCTCTATCCTGACTTCTACAAGGTGGCGGTGTCGTCGGCGGGGAATCACGACCAGCGGGGCTATCTCTCACTCTGGGGCGAGACCTATCAGGGCATGCCGAACGGCGACAACTACGCCGCCCAGGCCAACCCGTCGATTGCCAAGAACCTCAAGGGCAAGCTGCTGCTGGCGTTCGGCGAGATGGACGACAATGTGCCGCCGGCGTTGACGCTGCAGGTCATCGACGCCTTGACCAGGGCCAACAAGAGCTTCGATCTCATGATCGTGCCGAACGGCTCGCACGCGATGTCGGCCAACGGGTATTTCCGCCGCCGGCGGTGGGACTATTTCGTGGAGCATCTGGTCGGCCGGCGTCCGCCGGAGAACTACTTGATCAAGACCCCCTCCGAGTATCCCGGCTTGAGCGGGACGGAGCCCTAGGAGTTTCCGATGATCCATCGATATCTCGGCGTTGCTTTCCTTTCCGTGGGGTCGGTCAGTGCCCAAACGCCCCGGATGCCCGTCGCCACCTACGCCAGGGCCGAGCGGATGCTCCCGACCGGCGGTGTCGCTGCGCTCGTTCTCGGGGACAAGGTTGCGCCCCAGTGGATCGCTGGCACTGATCGGTTTTGGTACCGCGTGACCACTCTGCGGGGTGCTGAATTCCGCTACGTCGATCCGGCTCGGAAGATCCGGCGGCCGGCCTTTGACCACCACCGGCTGGCAGCGGCGCTGGCCAAGGCGGCGGACACCGTAGTCGTCGCCGACTCTCTCCCGTTTACCACGTTGAAGTGGCAGGAGGAAGGGAAGACCACCAGGATCGAGGTGAGCCTCCGCCGGCAGTCCTGGGTCTGCGACCTGGGCACCTACCAATGCGCTCTGGCGGCCGTCACCAAGCCGGCGACCGGGCCGGACGATCTCCCGTCGCCCGACGGGAAGTGGGCGCTCTTTCTCGAGAACCACAATCTCTGGGTTCGGAACGTCGTCACTGGGGAACGCCGGGCCCTCACGACGGACGGCACCGAGCTGAACGAATACGCCGGGTACCTCGGCTCGAGCACCGAATGGGTCACCAACGTTCGGACCGGCAATCGGGCCCCGCCGGTGGCCCAATGGTCGGCTGACTCGAAGCGAGTCTTGGCCCAAAAGGCCGACCAGCGCCGGGTCCCGGAGATCAACCTGCTCCAGTCGGTCCATGACGGCGGTGTCCGGCCTAAGCTCTGGTCGTTCCGCTATCCGATGCCGGGTGACTCGATGTCCCGCGGCAGCTGGTGGATCTTCGATATTCCGACCGGGCGCGCCACCGCCGCCGATGCGCCGGCGATGGAAATTCCGATGGTACCCTCGCTTCAGTTCGGCGAAGCGTGGTGGGGTGATTCGGCCGGTACCACCGCCTACTACGTCGAGCGGGGCCGGGGTGCCCGGGCCTGGTGGCTCAAGGCCATCGATGCCGCCACCGGTCGAACTCGGACCGTAGCGGAGGAGCGGGGGGCGGCGCTGATCGAGCCGGCGGCATCGCTTGGCGGGCCGCCGATGATCCGAGTCACCCCAAGCGGCCGGGAAGTGATCTGGTATTCCGAGCGCGA
>SXGU01524717.1_pt1 | contig 12245 bp, 10 predicted proteins | sample 3174531 | NCBI WGS metagenome assembly SXGU01 (sample SAMN11356863, study PRJNA531348) | freshwater metagenome | isolation source: freshwater sample F1-140 | place: China: Fuxian Lake, Yuxi | collected 2017-12-25
ATCGGATCGGAATTTTTCGGGAGGTTGACCGTTTGGTTATAAGCCTGAGCATCATGCGCCTCATGGTCAACCGTGAAGTTGTGCCCAGTTTCGGTCCAGGCATCGTTTGACCAGAGGGATTGAATCGACTCGGTATCCTGGATCCGGTAACGGGTCCGCTCTTCCAGATGGTAATCCCCCGTTTGGCCTGTTTCCGCCACATCCAATTTTCCATCGGCAATCAGTTGCGATTGCCCGGCATAATGGATGGAGGTTGCCGTGGAAGCGGTGGTGGTTACCAGATCTCCGGCAAAGGAACTCATGATCTGGTCATTGATACGAATTTGGCCCCCATCGTTTGCATCGTACTGGGCGTGATCGTTACCAAGGTTGGATTCTCCAAAACCATTGCAAATGATCCATTTTTCAGACGGCAATTGGAACCCTCAATTCTCGTAAGCGTACACAATTCCAAAACAAGGTTTTTTAGGCGCACCATTGGGCTGAAGTTCATATGGTTTTTACAAGGTTTTTAAACAGTCATTTCTAATGATTTTATACACATAGATTATATGACTTTTGCCACATTGCCATTTTTAAGGCGATCCAAAGTCCCTGAAAGGAAATCCTTTAAAATCAATATTAAAATAGTTTTTATTTAATTCGCAATTTAATTCGTCATAAAAATGAATATCCAAAATAGTGCCTTCTATTGTTATTCCAAATATATATGTTATTCCGTCTGATCCTTTTGTTGTTTTGTTGTATAATATTATGACTGGATCATTTGTGCCATATTTTTTACTTTTTATAAAGTATAGATTTCCAAGCAAATCGTAAAGATCGCTAGTTGGGGCAGCGTATTTTAAGTTTTCATAAAAAAGGTCTTTTGAATTTTCATTTTTTTTTATCAGGTCGATTGTGGATAAAAGTGACCTGGTTAGTAATGCGGAACTTGGCATTTTTTTATTGTAAAAATCCAGGTTTTGGATCCTTTTTTCTGAAATAATATAAATGTTTGCCAATATAAATAATATAAAAAAAATAAATGAATAACTAATACACTTATATTTCACTTTAATTCCCCGCGCAATTCAAAACTGACTTTGCTAATAAAAAAGATTACAAAGGCCTTGGAATTGGGATTCCAAAAATTGTAAAAACATTGCCTTTAAACCCATGAACTGATATTTTTGGACCAAAAAAATCCTTTAATTCCTTTTCAAATTTTTCTCCCGTATTTCCACTTAACGCTTGGCATTGTACAAATGTTATTGATCCTCCATCCTCTATAATGCTTTTAATCCACGAAAGCAACGCCATTCTTTCCTCTAGATCCTGTGCAAAGGGTTTCTCATTCGTTTTTTATAGTCATTTGTTTTGAAATCAATTAAATCGCTATAAAAATAAGACGACTCGCCAATTATAATTTGTCCAGGTCCTGAATGAGCATCAATAGTAATGTTTCTTAATTTGTTTCCCTTTAACTCTTGTTTCAAAAGTCTTATTACATCGCTTGGCTTTTGTCCTATTCCGGCATCGATAAATCCTTGTGGAAAAATTACTAGCCTTGAATACCATGTTATTTCATCCTTTTGAAAAAATGATATATAAATATTTTTATTGTATTTGTCAGTCTCCTTGTCATATTTATCTAGCCCCATAATTGCCGAACTTGCCTTGGCTGCCCTTTCTCCAATATCCTGAAACCTGCATTGAATTAAATCATCTGATGAATATATTGCATTTTCCGGATAACCTACTCTTTTCCCAATAATTGCATTAGAAGTTCCGACCTCAATTCCACCGCCCCCTACTTCTTTATAATTTGGCTCTCCCAGAAATGTTGGCATATCGTAAGGCCCAGGTGGAGCAACTGTGGGGCTTGCAGGCAATGTGTTATAACTTCCCCCCGTCCCGGTCTGACCGTAACCATACATCCCGGAAATCCCGGTCTGGGCCGCGGTTCCATACAGGGTTGTCGTTTTGAAACCGGTTTGGGTCATGCCCGAAAAAGGCTGGCCCATCGTCCCTGAAACCGTGGTATAGCTGGTGATGCTGTTGCCTAATTCCAGTTTGCTTCCGTACCACGATCCCGAATGGCCTCCTCTCGTTTCGGTGGTCTGGGTCGAACCTACCGTGTGGGAACTGGTCGTCGAACCCAAAGCAAAACCTGATCCCGTATTATTGGTGCTGGTGTTTTTGGTCTGGTAGACATCAATCCCGGTGTAATAGACGGAACCATTTTGAACCCTCCCAGACAGGTTGGCCCGGGAGTTCTTCGTTTCATTTCCCAGGTTTTCGTAGGTGGCCCCGCTGGTTCCATCCGCCGCCCGCCAGGTTCCTGTATCGTGCTTGCAGGATTGAGATTGGCTGGTGTGACCCAGCGTAAACACAAAATCCGTAGGCGACCCCGATTGGGTCAGGTGGTAATCGTATCCACCCGCTGAGGTTACGGTCGATTGATCCTGACCCAATCGGATAATCTGGGAACTGGTGGACCCATCGGGGTTATTGGTAATGATCGGATCGGAATATTTCGGGAGGACATGGCTAAATCCCAGAGGTGATTACTAGGTATACCAGAGTCAAGCTAATGGGGAAACAGGTTGTAGGCAAGTTTCTTTGGCAAGAAAGGGGGGTATTTCCATGAAATGCAATGAGCTGGATTTGAGTGGAATTGGCCCAAGGATTGCAGGCTGGACCATGAAAACCGGTTTTTTCTAGTGAAAAGTCAATTCTGCCTGCAAAAGTTAAAACTACAAATTCCATTTTTTGGGGGCCTGGTTCCAGCAATGGCCTCTCGTTTTCCAAGGGGCTTTCAATCATTCAATCCGATGCAGGTTGTTTGAAAAAGTCTGCGTGCATGCGAACAGTTGCAGGCACCTTTGATAAAATCGGAAAAGGAGCGGACCATAATAAGTATTTGGATCGGGACTACATTCCGTTATGAACTCGATATACTCCCAATTCTCGGGAAAATCCACCCTCCGGGTTCCAAAACAAGTCAAAAAATCGTAAAAAATCACTCCAACTGCGTAACTTGGGTTAATCCTCAAGCTTACCCCGGAAGGGTTACCGGGGCCGGGGATTGGGCAAATCCAACAAGGGTTTTCATCAGGTTATCCGTCCCAATCGGGGTGGGGAAACATATCCGTTCCCCATGGCTAAAGCCGGTTCGTGAACCCCAATAGATAGCGTGCCCTGTCAGGGTATGCTTTAGTTTTGCCAATCGGGGACCATCAAACTGGCTTGCATAACAGGCGACCGAACGAAGCTTGCGGTCGAAATTTTTTCCAATATCCACAATACAAATCCCATGCCAATTGCGCTCCTCCGCATCGAATGGAAATGGGGCATAGGCCAGGTGCGGAATGCGCCAAGGCTTGGTCATGGCGTACCGTTCCTCCCACTGGGAAAGCTGGGAGCCAAAACGGGCAGCCTCGATAAGTAGGTGGGCCTGATGGTGGTCCGGTGATCCGGCAGGGGTTCGGCCAGCAATGCCAAGAACCAAATGGGGGCGAAGACGACGAAAAATCGTCGCCAATTGGTAACGATTGCCCGGTTCATCCATGAGATTCCGGTTGGGTAGATCCAATAACAACCTTAAGGGAACTCCAAGCTCCTTCTGGGCGGCCTGGGCCTCATCGATCCGGCAAAGCCTTGTGCCCCGGGGGGTGGGTTCGCCATCGGTAAGGTCGATCATGGCAACGGATTTTCCCTGATCAACCAACCCTGCCAAGGTTCCCCCACAGAGAATCTCAAGGTCATCCGGATGGGCACCGACGGCAACCACATCCCAAGGCCTTTCCAGTGCCCAAAGGGGCAGGTTGTCCCCAATAACAAAATGGTGGCCAGGAATGGTACTCACGGAATCTCAAACCCTTGAATCGGAGGATCCTAAAACCTTAGTTGATGGTTAAAGTGAAGGGCATGGTGGGATCGGCACCGATTCCATTCGAAGCGGAGAGTGTAAAGGTGTAGGTTCCCTTGGCGGCCGCCGTGGTACTCGCGAGGATCCCGGTGGTAGAATTAAGCGTTACCCCGGTTGGTAGGGTTCCTGTGGATACACTGTAGGTGGGAGCAGGGAGCCCGGTGGCGGATACCGTAAAGGAACCTGCGGTGCCGGATGTAAAGGTTGCCGTGTTGTTGGAGGTAAAGGTCGGGGCGGATGCCGCTGCGATAATCAGGGTAAAGGGCTGGGTTGCCGGGGTGCCGACCCCGTTCGTTGCGGTGATGGTGAAGGAATAGGTTCCCAAAGCCGCCTCGGTTGTGCTTGCCAAAAATCCTGAAGTCCCATCAAGGGTAACCCCTGCGGGTAAGGTACCGGTGGTTACTTCAAAAGAGGGAGCAGGAGTCCCCGTTGCCCCGACAATAAAGTTTGAAGCAGTGCCTTGAACAAAGGTGGTGGTCGCCGCAGAGGTAAATGCTGCGGGTTTGTCTATCGTCAAAGTAAAGGGTTGGGTAGCCGGGGTTCCCACACCATTGGTTGCGGTAATGGTCAAGGCGTAGACCCCATTGGCTGCTGTGGCGGTACTGCTCAACAGGCCAGAGGTGGCGTTGAGGGTAACTCCCGAGGGAAGCGTGCCCGTGGTGATGCTGTAGGTTGACCCTGGTGTTCCTGTGGAGGTAACGCTAAAGGATCCGGCCGAACCCGCATGGAACAGGGCGGAGTTTGGCGAGGTAAAGGCCGCAGCCTCCCCTGGAGCCACACTAACCTTGAAGGATTGCAATACGATTTTGCCATTCTTGTTGGCGGCCTGAATGGTAATGGTCGACTCACCGGTCGCACCTTGGGTCGGCGTAAGCGTAAGCAGGCCGTTTGTAATGGTGGCGGTAACGACTCCCGGATTGGAATTGCCCAAGACCGTAAATGCCAGAGGGACACCCTGTTGCAAGAGAACAGCGTTCTTGACAAACGAGAAGTTTTCCTGGTTGGCGTTGGTTGGGAAAGCGGCTCCTGTATTGCCCGCCAAGGGGATTTCGTTAAGTGCAGGATTGGTTGCCTTTTGGTCGACAACCGGAAATGCAGAGTAGTCTTGAACCACATCCATTCCTGACCCGGTGATCGTTGAGAAGACGGTGAATCCACCATTTTGGTTATCAAGATTGGCGGTGTTATTACCCAGGTTAAAGAAGAATTGGCTGGTAGCGGAGTTGGGATCTCCACCCTGCTTGGCCATGGCGATGGTGCCATAAGTATTGGTGATGCCTGGCTCGTTGACCACGGGAGCACTGGTGGTAATGGCGGTAATGGTGCCGTTGGTCCCTGTGGTGTTGGTAAAGGTGAACCCGCCCCCTTGCAGGACAAACTTGGTTCCGCCGGAAAGGGCAAGGCGATGTTGGATGCTGTTGTTGTAGGCCCCGCTGTTGACATAGCTGATGAGGTTGGTTGCGGTTGCCGGGGTATAGGGGTCAAGCAACTCCATGTTAATGTTTCCACCGGTGGTCTGGAGTTGGACCAAACTGTGGGTGGTGGGCCTGTCAAGAAAAGAAGTGGCCAGGTTTACGGTTGCAGCGGAACCACCACCAAAAAGGGTTTTGTTGGTAATTGGGTTTGCAATCGAAGGTCCCGTGTTGAAGCTTGCATTGAGGAGATTCTGGTTGCCAAGGGCATTGGGCAAATTTCCTGAAAACGGTGCAAAGGCACTTACCACAGTTTGGTTTTTAGGGTTGTAGATCCTGAGTTGATCCCTCCCTCCTGCCATATTCGTCAGCACCAATTGTTGATTGGTTTGGACCAAGGTCAGGTTTCCCGATGTGCCAAAATTCGAGGCCCCCTGAAACTGCCCGGCAGCAAGGTTGAAACCGGTGGTTGGGCTGGAGGGAGTCCCGCCATAGGATGCAGAAGCATTGCCCGAAAACCCATTAAACACCACGGCTTGACCTGGGGCACCAGGGCCTGACGCTACGGCCAGATCGGCATAGGCACTATCCGTGTAATGAATGGTCGAAACATTGACCCCTCCACGAAAACCGGACCCAAAGGCCAACCTTGAGGCGACTGGAGTGGTTGAGGTTTTGTTAAACATGCTTACTTGGGGAAGAGCCCCTGCCCCTGCACCGCATATGACCTCTTCCGCAGGGTCCCCCACCATATCTCCCATGGCCACGCTTACCCCCCCACGAAAGCTCTGGTCAAAGGCAAAAAAGGTCGTGATGGTGCCAAATGAACTACCATCCACCACCTGAACCCAAGGCTTGGACCCGGCCCTTGCAGCAACCGCAATGTCGGTTTGACCGTCGGCATTGAAATCGCCGGTGGCCACATTGACCCCGGTTAACAGGGAATTGTTGATCGCCACAAATCCTTTGATCAGACTGCCATTTTTACCGCTGTAAATGTTTACCTGGGCAGCAGCCCCAGGACCGGCACCCACCACAATATCCTGGTAACCGTCGTTATTGATGTCCCCAAGGGCCACCTGGGCACCGCCCGTAAACTTGCTTCCAAAAGGGTTGAAGCTCATTAGCTGTTGGCCATTGGCCCCACTTACCACTCGCACATGAGCTGCTGTCCCCACCGCCGCTCCACTACCCACCACCGTATCGGTAAACCCATCATTGTTGACATCGCCCACCGCAATCGAAACCCCACCCAGAAAACTGGTTACCGCAGGAAGCGACCGATGTTCAAGGGCTTCCAAACCAAGGCGAAGGGCGATGGGTTTCTGGCGACGGCGGAAAAACATGGAACACCTCATCTGCAAAGGGCCGAATGAAGCTCCTTTTGGGTTCAATTTTGCTCCAAAAGGTGCCCAAGGCGGCATACTCAATCCTCATATCGGACAAATCCGGCATAATCCTTACGAATAACAGGTTCCAATGGATTGTTTTTCCGCAAGCCCGAATGGAATCCCTTTGCCTGAAACAAATCATTCCTTTTGTCCCCCTCGTTTCAATCAGGGAACATAGGATAGGTGCCAAGGGGTCCCCTTTTCTCCCATTCCACGGATTCGTTCCATGAATCAGGTTCTTGCTGTTATTTTGGGAGGAGGTACCGGGGCAGGGCTATTTCCCTTGACCCGCCGAAGAAGCATTCCCTCGGTTCCCCTGGCCGGAAAATACCGCCTTATTGATATCCCTATCAGCAACTGCATCAATTCGGGGGTTTGGCGCATTTTTATCCTGACCCAGTACCAAAGCGCCTCGCTTCATCGGCATATCGCCAACACTTACAAGACCGACCCATTTCATGGAGGCTTCATCGAGGCCTTGGCTGCCCAGCAAACCAATGAGGCAAGTGACTGGTACAAAGGCACAGCGGATGCCTTGCGAAACAACCTCCGCTACATCGAACGGGAGGCTTTCACCGACCTGATTGTCCTTTCTGCGGACCAACTCTACCGGATGGATTTTGGCCCACTCATTCGGGCCCACAGGGCAGCAGGGGCCGCCATTACTTTGGCGTGCACTCCTGAGGATGAAAGTCATGCTGTCCGAATGGGAAACACCATTACCGATCACCCGATTCTGCCCGGGGGGTCCGCCCCCATTCGCCGTTTTGTCGAAAAACCGGATGCCGCGACCCTTGGTACACTTAAGAATCCCGGACTTTCCCAAGAAAAACCTCACTTGGTCAGCATGGGTATTTATGTCTTTACCCGAAAGGCCCTATTTTCGCTCCTTGGGGATCAACCTTGGACCACAGACCTCGTCAACGAAATCCTGCCAGGGGTCGTTGCGGCGGGCAGAGCGTGTGCTTACCGGTTTGATGGTTTTTGGGACGATTTGGGGACCATTGCCAGCTACCATGATGTGCAATTGTCCTTGGCTAGTGATCATCCGCCGTTTAATTTTCATAGTCCGGACGGGGTTATTTTCACCAGAATGCGCAATTTGCCTGCCTTCCAAATACTTTCCGCCTCGGTCAATCAATCCATGATTAGCGATGGCTGTGTTATTGGCAATAATGTGGTTTTGGATCGGGTCCTTTTGGGAGTTAGGGCGGCGGTGGGAGACAACACGAACATTCGGAATACGGTTTTCCTGGGTGCAAACTTTGAAGAATCGGCCAACAACAAAGCCGTTAACCCCTCCCATCAACCGTTGGGTATTGGTTCCAACTGCGTCATAGAAAACGCCATCCTCGACAAAAATTGCCGGATCGGTGCCGGAACCAAGATCCTGAACAGTCCCAAGGTTCAACATCTGGACGGGCCATTTTACTACATTAGGGATGGCTTTGTGATCATTCCGGCCAATACCATTGTCCCACCCGGAACCGTAATTTAGTCGCCTGACCTACATCAAATCAGTCCAGGAGGGCATCCCGAAGTTCCGGATACCAGCGATCATTTTTGTAGTCGTATGCTCCAAACCCTGAGCAAAACTCCCAATAGGCCCAACTGAACTTCAATCGGGTGGCCTCATGGGAAACGAAATGGGCCCACTTGGTTCGCGATTGCAAATCCCCACCGGAATAGGCGCCAAATTCCCCAAGGTAGATGGGCTTCTTCTCTTTTTCGCCCCATGCCCGTGCCTTTTCCAGAGATGCCCTCAATGTGGCCTTTTCTTCATTCGTTCCTTGCCAAGCCTTTCCCTTCCATCGATCCGAGTTGGGCACCCAACTTGCCCCTTGATGGGTGAATTCAAAGGGATCATAAAAATGAACCGTAACGATCAGGTTATCATCCTTGGGCAGTTTCAGTTTTCCCAAAGCCCAGATGCCATTCCAGAAGGGCGGACCAATAATGATTGGCCGGGTAGGGTTTGTTTGGCGAATCCCGCTCAAAACTTTGGCCAAAACCTCATTCCATTTGCCATCGACCAGCTTGTCATGAGGCTCATTGAGCATCTCCAAATAAACCGAATCGGGCCGATCCTTGATCCTTCGTCCGATTTGGGACCAAATGGCCATAAGCCGAGGTAATTTCAGGTCGGGAGTTTTATCCATCTCATCGTAGTGATGCACATTGACGACAATGTTTAAACCGTTTTTCAGGGCTTGGTCGATGGCCCAATCGACCCGTTTGGCAAAGGATTCCTCTATAAGGTAAGGGGCCGACTTTCCCGCATGAGCGGACCATTTGACGGGAAGGCGGACAGAATCAAAACCCGCTTTTTTGATTGCGGTGAAATGGCCTTCCTTGAGGGTTACCCCCCACGCACCCTCGCTGGGTGCCTCCAAAGCATTTCCCAGGTTGATCCCTTTGCCAAGTTTTTTATTGAGCTCAAAAATCGAAGGATTGGGCACCTGGGCCTGACCGTTGTTGATTGGCCCGAGTTGGCCAAGGACCAGTATCATAACCAATATGCAACATCGACCCATGGTTTTTGCCTTTGCCGTTTGGATGAACAGGTCAAGGCCCAGGATCATTTTCAAAACGACCCCTTTTTGACCCAAAAATAATCCAACACCCTTTGGAAAACTTATGAACCTGCCCCCACCCTTGAAATTGACAACCCCGGAAAGGCTCACCAACCAACCGTGGCTAAACCTCTTTCGTGTAGGATGGACAAAGGAAAATACCCACGGAAAGTGGATCTTTGCCTCTCGTCGCACCGATCCCAAGTCCTGGCCGATTCCGGCCGACGCGGTGGTTATCGTGCCGATACTTCGCGATCCTTTGAAACCGGACAGGATCCTGATTCTCAAGGAATTTCGCATTCCGGTGGGAACATGGTCCTATGGGCTTCCTTCAGGACTCATCGAAACGGGTGAAACCCCTGAGTCCACGATTCGTCGGGAACTTCATGAAGAAGCCGGACTGGAAGTGGTTGAAATCATTCGGTTGTCTCCCCCTCTTTATTCAAGTTGTGGTCTTACAGACGAAACCTTCATCCAGGCCTTTGTCCTGGCTCGCCCTTTGCCTGGAGGGGCCTGTCCCGAATCGTCCGAAGCCATTGTGCCGCTGGAATTGGATTTCGAGGCTATTTGCCGATTACTTGAAAAACCGGACCATCCCTTTGACGCCAAGTGCTGGCTCGTTTTGGACGCCATCCGACAGCAAGGCTCCGTGGCCCCTTGGTAGTCCTTTGAGGGATCCAAAGGGCAATTAATTGGAGGGGACAATATTACTTGGGCGTGTTATCCATCCATTCTCACGCCAAAGGCACCAATGCCTTGGGGCCCCAATTCCTTGTCCATGGGTGCCAGGACCACCCCAGCGGGCAAATGGTGGCAATCCACAATAACATGGCGTTCGGATCGAATCTCAAACCCTGTCTCCAGGGGAATATGACCGGTGACTAGCCATTGGGAATTACACTTTTCCAAAAAACGGGCCACGGTATCCGCAGTGGTATCCCGATCCCAAAAGAGGCCATAAAGACCCCCTCCTGTGGCAAAATCCTGCCGGACTGGCCCCATTTTCAACAGGGAAAGGTCAAAGGCGTCCAGGGCCCCTGCTTTGGGAAGGGAATGGGTGAGCAGGATCCGGTTGGGCGTACGAATTGCCAAAGGAGACGATTCGATAAGGGTTTCATATGCCTCTAAAAACTCCGGCGCCTTGGGACCATATGCCTTTTGGACACCTTGTTCAAACACCCGGTTGAGGAGGCGATCGCTCTTCATGATCATGCGGCCATGGATTTGTGCCAATTCATGATTGCCGGGCAAAAAATGCACCCGCCCGGCATATTGGCATATCAAGGCAGCAACCAGATCAAGGGCCTGGTGACTTTTGTCGGATCCATCCTCGTAGGTGAATGGGCCATGCAAAACTTCTTGCAAAACAAGGTGCCGGCTTTTTTGATTGGACAAATCTGCCAGCAATAAAATGCGCCTTAGGATGTCCAATTGACCGTGGAGGTCGCCTGCAACTAAGATGGAGTCCCCAGCCGCAAGATCCAACAAGCGCCCGCTGCGACCACTCTGGGTGTTTTGAATCATTGCGGCCCGGTGGATTTGCAACAGAAGTTTGGCGGGATCAGGCATGGTTAATCGAAATGTTCGTCAAGGGGTTGCCACGCAGGAATCCCAACGATGTGTACCCGGACCGGTTCATCGGGAAAAACTGACCAGAGGCGATGCCTTACCATGGGGGGAATGACCACCACGGAGCCAGGAGAGACTTCCTCGATTTTGTCGTCCAGGGATATTTTTCCTGTTCCTTCAAGGATTGTGTAGACCTCGGTACAATCGCGGTGATAGTGTCGGGTGGAGTCCCTAATGAGAGTAATATGCAGGTTGAAACCCAAATCATCTGCTTTTGTAATGATGCGAATGCTCGCCCCACAAGGGCAGGGAACCGGTTCAACATGATCCAAATGACGACAAAACGGGTCGCTTTTCATAACGGGGATTGGTCCTTGTTGCGTTTATATTATGAAGGTTTTTGGTTCCTGGCACTTGGCATTGCCTTTATTGGGACCGGATGCGCCCGCATTGATTCCACGCCGGTAATCGAAAGTCCCCCCCCAACCCATCCCCTGGATCCATTCGCCCAATGGCCAATCATTACTGAAGATGGGCTCCCTCAAACGGGAATGACTAAACCTATCTCAGGGAAAGTGACTTGGAAAGGCCCCCTTGGGGAACGAAAACCATGGCTAGCCGCACAAAGTTCCCTTCCTGAAAAACCCAAACAGCCTATCGTGCCTCGAAACAATCCCTATTGGCCCAAAGTCGGCAAAGGTGGTGAGGTGGAGGGTGTTGTGGTTGCCTTATTGGGAGGCCCGGTACCCAAGAGTACCCCATGGAAACCCGGGCCATTACGGATCGAAGTAAAAAACAATGACCTTGTTCTCACCCAAGGAAAAAAACAAGTTGGGGTAGGGCTTGTATTGGCAGGGGAACCATTGACTGTGGTTCGAACCTCGGGGGATTATGACAGTATCAGATTTCGGGGTGCTGCCTTTTTCACCGCCCCCCTGGTGCAAACCAATCTTGAAACCCACATTCCCGTGCGTCGATCCGGTGTGGTCAAAATCGCAAGTTCCGCAGGCCATTTTTGGATGCAGGGGCAAATCATTGTAAGCCCTACCCCACTCATTACCCTTACGGACATAGAGGGCCGTTTTACCTTTGACGAAATCCCCAATGGCCAATGGTCCGTTTTACTTTATCACCCTGGTTGGTTGGAGCAATCCTGGGAACGGGACGGCGAAACTTTAGAGCCCTATTTGCTCCATTTGGGACCGGACCTATTTCAAAGGCTTCCCCAACCCTTGAATGGGGTTGGGAACTTTCACATGGAGGCCTCCGGGTTTTCCATCCAATAGGGTTTTGGAAATTTCTGTCATCCTTGGTAAACTTTCCGCTCAGGTATTGGATCCGTCCTAAGGTGGCGGACCGAATCTTTCAGGCATAAAAAAATGACACA
>SXGU01050893.1_pt1 | contig 12243 bp, 6 predicted proteins | sample 3174531 | NCBI WGS metagenome assembly SXGU01 (sample SAMN11356863, study PRJNA531348) | freshwater metagenome | isolation source: freshwater sample F1-140 | place: China: Fuxian Lake, Yuxi | collected 2017-12-25
CCAACCCGATTGTGAGTAATATTCCACCGGAGTTTCCGACGAAAACGGCTCGTCTCCTTCCAGGTCAAAAACAGCATGGACAAACTTGTTCGAGACCCTGGCAACCGGTGCTATGTGGGACACTTTCAAATGAAGTGGCCCAAGTAAGGCAGCATAGCCCCGCACACTTTCTGCCACTATTTGCACTTCCGATAAATTAGCAGGGGTGGTAGAAGCAGCGAACTCAATGCCCGCTTCAGAAAGTTTTACAACTCTGGGTGTCTGATGAAACAGACGCGAATAGTCCGGCAGCTCAGCGTACGCACGATATAGCTCCAGGTTCGCTTCCGCCCCGTCAAGGTGCGTTGCGACTGCACCCCACGGTACCCATCCATTCTGATGCCTTGGCATCAGCTCTTGCACCGCCAGCACTAGCCGGCGTGCTTCCATCTCCTCGTCAGGGTTGATCGAAGCCATTCATCAACCTCCATATCGTAGTTTCAATAGCAACGCTGATAACTCCGCCAACACCCACTTGCGCCATTAGCCGGCCTGGTTGTACTTGCTAATTCCTACGCAACGCGCAGCTATCGCTGGGCGGCCTCATCCCCCGCCCCGCCTGCCGCCCCGGATACACCCGCACCTCACATCCCTTTTGCCGCTCCAGCAGCGATGACATCGGACAATGGTCCATTTTGGTCTCCATGACGGGTTACCACTAATCACACAGCTTTCCAAATTCCCACATCCTTTGGACCGCTTGGCATCAGTGTTTTGTCGCCAATATTATTGGATCCTTCCATAAGGCATAAACTAAGTTTTATGCACTTTTCCATGATGCCGCAGCATGATGAGGTTGGCGTCCAAACCGTGGCGAATAAAATCGAGTCTGGATGACTGGGCGACAATGCCTTCAGCGTGGACCGGCGTAATCTGGAACGGAAACAAGCTCGGGCTGTCTATCATTTCATTCACAGGGACTGCATTTTTGCCGCGCGCATGGAGGTAAGCTTCAGCTAGCCATGCGACAAACCGCGGATTATCGACAGCTAGCATCTTCCCAGCGCCATAAATACCCCTTGTGCCTGTCTCCTGAAGTACGGCCCAGTCATGCATAGAACGAAGGACACGTCGGGTCGCATCTTTCACAGTCGTCCGTTCCCCGTAGGTTTCTCGTAAGCGACGCTGTGTTTGCTCTGCAGATACAGCACCCTGCAATCTGAGCAGACGGCCTGCATGCATGGCAATCTCACCCCAAAACGGATATACGGCCATGATCATTCCCCAGTGCACGGCAAGATGGTTTGGCTTGGGGGACGCCGCAATAATCTCCAAACCAGCATCGCGCAATGGCTGAAGCTCTTTTGGGACTCTAACCCAAATTTTGATCAGATTGGTGATTGTTTTTTCGCCACTCCCTCTGCCCACGGTACTTTTTCCTATGGAAAGATAGCCCTCCAACTCAGCACGCAGCTCATCGCGTATTTCACTCTCAGCGTGGCCCCTAATCAAACTGTCAGCTGCACACTGTAACCATTCCACCCTAATTCTTCTGTCAATACCGATCGGAATGTTCAATGCTGCCTCTCAATACCTACAAGCGGGACGATAATCTCCTCAAGTGAAACGCCGCCGTGGGTTACGGTGCGCTCTTTTTCGAGAACAAATGCCCGCCGTGAAGGAGCCAGAAGCGCGAAGTAGGATTCTGGAAGACCGTCGGTTCTCCATTCAAGTGTGGCGGGAAAGGTTTCTTTCACCGTGCTGCGAAGAGCCGCATCTGGATAAATGCGAACACGTGCGCCGCGCAGGTCCGCTACAGCACCTTCAGATGGACGACCGCAGCCCACCGCCTCGACATTACCATGATCAGAAGTTAAATAAACACGGAAGCCCCGATCCAGGAGCAGATTGAGAAGTGTGGCCAGGTATGGCTGTTTGGCCCATTGGCCCACCTGATTGTGCATCCCAGCGGTGCCCATTTCCATCCCGTGCATGATCTTGTCGACCTTATCCACTACCAGCCCGGCGACCCTTGCTCTGGGGTGCGAGAGCACTTCTGAGACGGACTCTAGGCCACCGTCGCCCAGCCCCTTCATGAACGCGATCTCGTTTGCCGCAAGGCCCTCATCCGCCCAGAATTGCGACCAGAGAGCAGGTTCTTTGTCCGTGGTCTGGATACTGGTGGGGAAAAAGAACGGAGCCTTCCCTGCGAAAGTAGCCTGGCGCGAGACGGAGGTAAGTGACGGAATCCAGGCAAAGACCGCCTGCTCGCGAAATCGGAATCGAGGCTGGTTGGAGGCAAGTGCCTCACGGATTACAAGCCACTGATCCATGGCAAGGCCGTCCACCACAATCAGTGCGATCTTGGCGGTGCGGTCTTCTCCAATTTGGCGGGCAAGAAAGCGCGGGAGGTGATGCACCATGACCGGCGGCACCGGTGGCAAGTTAACAAGCCCCGCGTACCGCTTGAGAAGCCAACTCAAGAAACCGGCATCCAGATCAGCTTGCAGGTTCTTCATTCGATTGCCTAGCGGTTCGGGAATATCTGCGGCCAGATCGAATACCAGCAGGATCGCCTCTGCCCAGCCACGGGCGAAGTGGAACCAATCCGTGTGCCTCGCGTCCACGGTTGGAATGGCTAACTCGAGGCCATGGATAAGCTTGCCCAGGCGCCGGGCACGGTCCTCCGTAGGCAAGCTTCGAACGCCGATGCTTGCCCAAGTTCCAGACAGTGTATCCGCGTACTCATGTGGGACTGCGTGCAGCAGCCCCTCTACGAAAAGATTGTCGATGTAGACCCGGATGTCATGGTGGTCGAAGGGCAATTCAAGCGGTCCCTCGAGGGACACACCATATATCTTTTCAGCCTCACGAACACCACTTTGCCCTTTCCTTGCTTCACGATCCAGGTAGATGGGCCAGCGCTCCTGAAGAAATGCGAAGAACGCCTCTCGATCTGAAACCAATGTGTTAAGCGGCCAGTTATCGAAGGCATTAACCTGGCTTAAGAGCTGGAGAAACCGGTTGTCCAGATCAACCGGGATTCTTTGGCCACGGTAGTGACGGCGCAGAAGCACACGCAAGAGATCGGATGGCTGCTTGATCAGCTCTGGCGCGATTTCAAAAACGTGCCGGAGCACGAATTCTCTGGTGGCGTTGTCTCCCAGCGGGTCGGGGGCATATTTCTTCTGCGCCTCATACAACGCATCAAGGTCCCCGCGATCCAAGGCAATAACGACCGGGTAGCTGAGGTTTGGAAAAATTTCGCCGAGATTAAAGGAGAGACTGCGGCCAGCCCGAAGCAAATCATACGGCAATTCACCGAGGTCGCTTGCGTGCGAACGCAATACGACGACGAGCTCCGTATGCTCACCACGGTCCCAGCGGGAGCGGAACTTTGTCTCATAAGCAAAACGAAATGCAATATGGTCCTCAAACGGGATTAATTCAAAGCCGCGGTCGCGTACATCTGCAAGAATGCCTTCCTCAAGAAGAAGTCCGTCCGGGTCGGCCACTAGGGTGAGTCTGGCAACCTTTGGCGCGAATTCCTTTAGGATTACGTCGCGCCAGCTACTCATGGGCATCGCTTTCGACCCGAATCACCAATAGCGGCACCATTTCTGGATAGGCATATGCCTTCTGATCGAGCTGCTCGAAATGGCTTCGCTCTTCCTGCGAAAGAAGCTTGAGGCGATAGCTGCGGACCTGAGACAGGCCGATCCGCTCAATGATCTTCCGTCGCGCAGCAAAGGCATAGTCCAGTTTTTCGCGTTCGCGCGCAATGCGCACTCGGTGCTCTTGCACAAGCGCGTCGTAAATAGGCTTCCCATGTTCTACTGCAGCGTGCTCCAGCTTTGCGAACGCAGGTAGAGAAAGCTCTGAAGCAAAGATGGACCAAGCCTCTGCACCTGCCGTGAGGAGCTCGTCCCACACGTGCCTGGCCGTTGGCATGTAGACCATGCCGCCATCTGCTAAAAATAGAGGCATGATTCTTCTTCGGTTCCAATCCATGGTGGCAATCGCGATTCGCCACAAGGACCAGATGCCCCGAACTTCCCCGGAGAACCCCGGAATCGAAACAACCGGCATCGGCTGACCAGGCACAAAGCGAGGGAGCCGCATGACCAGCCCGCGGACCTTTGGCTCCTCAAGCGTAAGATGCTGGGCAGCTGGAAGCCGCTCAGCCTCCTTGCTGTTGAAGACCACGTTCTCAAAGGTCTCGCCGTCGGGCCATGTGAGGTTCCAAGTCTGGTTTCTCCTCTCGGCCTTGCCGCCATGCGCCCGCAGGTAGCACACCGTCATGCGCTCGACCCAATGCGGCAAAGGGTGATCCAGCAACCGCTGGGCTACGCCAGGATCAAGATCCTCGGTCGCGCCAAGTACCGATGCGGTCTTGCGCACCTCGCGAGCCTGCTCCTGCAAGCGGGCAACCACGCTCTCGACGGAGTCCTCCACCTTTTCGGGGTTGAGGATCGCCTCGACATACATCTCATCGAACATGTGGCCCGCCTGGACCGAATCGAGGACATCGCCGGTCTTGTCAATGCCGAACTCCTCGAAGATGATGGCGAGCTTTTGCTCCAGTACCTCCCGGACCCGGTGCTCAACCGAGCCCTCGAAGACGAAGTTGACCGCGCGCACCGCATGGGCTTGCCCGATACGGTCCACCCGGCCAATCCGCTGTTCGAGACGCATTGGATTCCAGGGGATGTCGTAGTTGATCACCACGTGGCAGAACTGGAGGTTCAAGCCCTCCCCGCCGGCGTCGGTGGAGATGAGAATACGAACATCCTTGGCGAATAACTCCTGGACCCGCTTACGCTCTTCCATGTCCATGGAGCCATTTAGGCACACGACCGAAAAGCCGCGCTCAGTCAGGAACCGACGCAACATCTCCTGGGTGGGAACGAATTCGGTGAACACCAGCGCCTTGAGCTCCGGGTCGCTCTCCTCGGATTGGAGGCGGTAGAGCCAGTCGAGCAGCGCCTCGGCCTTGGCATCCGGTCCAATCTGTTCGCATCGGGCCGCGGCCTCCAAGAGGAGCTTGACCTCGGCGCGCTCGTTTTTTAGTGCTTTAAGGCGAATGCTGAGCAGAAAGTCGATCTGCTCCTGTCCGTCCATTTCCGCCCACTCCTCCTCAGTGCTAACCGGAGACTGTGCCAGTGTTTCCTCGGGAGTTCCCAGCGCCTCAAGCCGCCTTTCAAGCGTGGTGCGAATTGCGCTTGTACTAGAGACCACCAGGCGCTGCATCAGGATCATCAGAAAGCCGATGTAGCTCCGCTTCTCCCGCATGGCCTGGTTGTAGCCTTCACGGATGTATTCGGTGACCGCTTCATAGAGAAGCTCCTGACTGCGGTGGCACTCTTCCCAAGACACCGGGCTAAGCTGCGCGCGCCGCGGTTTGAACAGGGGCCTCCCGGCAGCATCGACAGCGTGGCGCTTCTCAGTGCGGATGACAAATGGCTGGATCCGCTCACGGGTGACGCTGCTGATGTCCGGAAATTCCTGCTCGTCAATCAGGGAAACCAGCCGATAAAAGGCATCGGACTTGCCCTGGTGCGGGGTGGCCGAAAGCATCAGGAAATACGGCGCGGCCTCGGAGAGTCCCTGGCCCAGTTTGAAGCGGGCCACCTGATCCGTGCTGCCGCCAAGTCGATGCGCTTCATCAACGATGACCAAGTCCCAGCCAGCGGAAATCAAGTCTTCGAACCGTTCGCGATTGTGCTCGCTCACCTGAGCCGCGGTCCAGCCACGGCGTTTGTCCAGGGGCTTGACCGAATCCATGGGCACGACAGCCTGGGAAAACATCTGCCAGGCGTTGGCCGGAATATTGTCCGAGGCGTGATTGCCCTTTTCTTCGTTTCCCAGAAACGTCACTGGGCCGATCCGTTTCAGCGCCTTGATGTCCTCGGGGAGCACAAGCTGGAAAGTCTCTCCAAAGTGGAATCGCATCTCGCTGACCCACTGGCTTACTAAGCCCTTCGGAGCAATGACGAGCGTCCGCTTGACCAGCCCGCGCAGCTTGAGCTCCCGCATGATGAGTCCGGCCTCGATGGTCTTCCCCAATCCGACTTCGTCGGCCAGAAGATAGCGCACCCGGTCGGTGGCGATGGCGCGGGATAAAGCCCGAAGCTGGTGCGGCAGCGGGATGACGGAGGAAGCGATGGGCGCAAGCAGCACATCCTGTGTCAGGGCGTCGGCTATCCGCGCGGCAGCTGCCATGTAAGCGACATCGTCCGGCGAACCAGGACCTTTGGTCTCAAGGGACTTAAGCCTGGAAGCTGGCACTCGGACCACAGTGTCGCGCCCCGGTAACCAGATGCGGCAGATCGTCTCGCCCCAGAGTGTCTGGTTTTCAATAATCTGGCAGTACTGCTTGTAATCCTCGCTGTATGCCCACAAGTCACTCATGCAATTTATTCGGGAATCGTGAGGTCGTCATGCGGATAGCTCACAGATGCTATTTCCACACTTCCATCTACGCATTTCCAGTAATGAAGGTGATAATCGCGATCAATGTCCCGCCGCCACGCCTTGGCCTGATCTCTAGATCTTACGCGCTGAGGGTCATTGGCTCCAGAACCTGTTCTAAGCACATGGGTATCCGCCATCTGGATTTCTTCCACAGTCTCCACAATGGCGCGCACCAGCTTTTTGGCCAATTGCTTTTTCGGGTGCTTTCCAAGCAAGGACATTAGAAATTCATGGCCTACCCGGTGAGGGGGACAGTCATCCCAGACCGGCGCAAGCCCACTACTTTCCCGTCGTTTAAAAACACCAAGCCGGATGACAGTTCCCAAAACGAGCTCGTCAGTGGCTTCTAATAGAAGTGCAGCCTCATCAAAGCACCGCAAAAGCCCACTTAGATCGTCGCACACAACTACATCGCCTTCCAAATGGGACGGCTGACCAGTCGGTAAGACAAGATCAGTTCGAGTGTGCTCTATATAATCGATCTGCGCCAGAACTCGAACAGTGCGGCAAGGAGCCGAGCGCAGGATCAGCGGATGCTCATGAACCCAGTCGTGGCAATGCTTTCTTAGAACTGCGATTAGGACAAGACTGCGCTCCAAGTGAGCCACCAACCGCCTGTCAGAACAGAGACACAAAATATCGGGGTCCGTTACAAAGTTATCAAACAAGGCGTCCTGAATTGCGAAGCCAACCTCAAATGAAGGCGTATGAAACAGCCGTTCAACCAGCCTGGCAACATCATTCGGAGCGTACTGAATAACTCCGTGTGCTGTAAACAAGGCTTGAAGCTGATTGCGGAAAGGATATAAGTTGTCCTGGCATAAGGCCTCCCGAGCCAGCTCGCTCATGTTGATGCTTATTCCCGCTTCACCAACAAGTACAGCCCAATTGAGGAGTGCTTCAACGTACCGGTGGGTATCGTCCGATGAACCTTCAACAGCCGGAATAGCTAACACCCCAGCATCGATGGTCACTCCCGCAGGGATCATCCCGATTTCTCCCTGTTGGCCTTGCGTTTGCTTGTAGCAGCCCGCAGAATTGCCTCAGCCTCAACCTGACTTTGGTCAAAAAAGCCTTCCGGCCAGTCTAGGATGGCCCCATACTCGTTGATTTTCACCTCTTGAAATACGGATGCGTTTTCCTTCTTCTCCAAAAAGTAAACTTTTACTGCTTCGACCCACGGATTATTCTTTGCCGCTGCCGCTGCCCGGAAGCGAACACGGTTGATAAGGTATTCGCTGTGCGTTTCGATCAAGCACTGTTTGCCAAGTTGCGTCATCGACAGGAAAAAATCTGCAAGCAAGGTTTGAACCTTGGGGTGCAGGTGCAGCTCTGGTTGTTCAAAAATTAATGTCGTGTCCTTGTCAGCCAACAGGCAGGTCACAAGGATGGGAAGCACCTGACTTACTCCCACGCCAACGTGCGTAAGATCATGCAGTCGTTTGCCCCCCGCAATACTAACCGTCAGCTCGTGCCCTAATTTTCCCTTGTCCCGACTCTCTACATGTTCCGCGACACCCAGGTATCGAAGCCAGTCATTTACTGCAACCTCCAGTGAGCGCGTAATGGGACCCACAACAACTTCAAGCCCAGCGAAAGCTGCAGGGGGAATAAAACGCACCTTGCGATTCTTATGCAGTTCCAGCACAGCTGCTGTGTGCTCTCCCTTAAGTCCCACATCCAATGGATCGGTGGTTGGAGAAAGCGGAAATACAGACTTTGGCTCGTCACGTAAAGGCCCGAGATACCGAACGCAAGTGGAAAAGAAGTTATCAATGTACTCAACTGCATCCGAGATATACCTCGGTAGACGGAACGGTCGGACAGCATCCCTTTCACGATTGTCTAATTGCAGACTTTGGATTGCATCCTCCACCACCTTTAGGAACTGGTCGTTTTCCAAAAGTTTTCTCCGAAGCTCAATGCGCGAGCGTGCAGAAAGCGTGCGCAGAAGAGCATCGTTTAGGACATCAAGCAAGATCACTAAGGCACCAGAGGGGTTCGGAGCGGGCGTGAGCTGCAGTGATAGTTTTGTGTGGTACTCAGCACCCTCTTCGCCTAAACTCCGAACGCATTCCAAAATAAAGTCAATTACAGCATCAGGGACCTCAATCCCTATATCCATAGAATGCATCCTGGAGTGGCCGCGCGACCCTTCGCCAGTAACCGCATGAAAAATAGCCAAAGCATCCTCCGCCGCCCTATTGAATCCCAACACAATTCTTTTAGGCAGGAAGTGCTTGGGAATGACGCCTACCGGTACAGCCGATACCAGATCCCGGTGGATTTGCGCAAGTGACTCCTGATCGACTTCGACATCAAATTCCAAACTACTCCGCACCGCAGGTTCAAATGACTCTAATACGTCACGCCACAGCCGCTTCGATGGGTCGCTCCCGGCTGATGTGCGCCGCATCGTCATGGAATAGCGGCGGTCCTCTACCGCTGGATCGCGAATGACTACAGAAATTTCAGACGCAAACAAGCGCGGCTGTATTTGGGCAGTTTCCCGCAGTGCCCCCAGTTCCTTGTCATCAAACGAAATTTCACAAGATACTTCAACAAGCCTTGGCCGGCTCCGCAGCCCACGACTCTCACTGCCATCGCCTAGCGGACAGCACGTCCAACCGATTACGATTTGATCAGCTTCGCTTTCAACGCTTTTTACATCGTCAAATTGACCCAGCCTAGCTAGAACACCGTTCAAAACAACTGTGCGTGCCTCGACCTTGTGAGCAATTGTCTGTGTAACAAGCAGGATGGACTGGATCAAGGTGCTTTTGCCGCTGCTATTGGCCCCGGCGAAGATAGTAAGTGGCGCCATTTCCAGAGTAGTCTCATTCTGGATCGACTTAAAGTTAAACAATTTCCAATTCTTTATCATTCGTTTTCTCCAGTTCTGGTCACCGCCTGGTCGTACCACATGAGGAGCTTCGGGTCTTCCTGGAGGACGTTCTCAGGAACCTTGCGGGCCACAGTGATGATGGTGGCGTAGTCGCGCTCCTGCCAGGCCTTCTTGAATCCGGCACGCACCGCCTCAAGGCGGAACACCTTCAGGCGTTTCTGGCTGGCGGTCCTGTATTCCTCGAACTCCTTGAGCAATGACCTCTCGCGCAACTTCTCCAGGTCCCCCGCTTTGTTCGGGTCGGGGACATACCAGCGGTCCTTGCCCTTGGCGCGCAGGCTCTCGTCGTCCTTCGGCAGGTTCCGAAGGTCTTTAAAGTTCGTGGAAAGGTAGCTGTGAATCTGGTTAGGCACCTCGCCCTTGCCGTCGTAGCGCAGGAAGTTCTGCTCTAACAATTCCGACAGCTCCAGAGGCTTCTCGTGTTTCTGTCAGCCACCAAGCTCCTTGAGGAACTGAGGGTGGACTTCTTGGAAGGTCTGCGGTTTCCTTACGAGCTGCTGTTTGAGCCACTGGATGGCCGAGGCTTCATCAGTGACGAAGAACTGGAGCTGCAGAACCTCCCGGACAGTCATACGCTTCTTGTCGTATTCGGCCACCTGCTCGGGGAGAAAGAACATACCATCCCGCTCAGAGAACCGCTGCGCAAGTCGGGCGTAGAACTCCGCCGCGGACAAGGGAATCGTCACGCCACGCTGGACGTGAAAAGCCACCATGCGGTCGAAGAGCAGGTAACTCTGGCGCTCGGCTATGGCCTCAGCCTGGCCATCCTTGGAAACGAATACCGGAAGCTGCTTCAGGTGCGTACGAATGAAGTCCCAGACGCCTTCCTCGGTACCTGCATCAAGCTTGAAGCGTTCTTCCAATCCGCCGTTGGGCTTGTAAGCGGAAATGACCAAGTCCTGCTTAACTGCGGTGCTGGTTACTTGGCGATATGAACCCTGCTGTTTGTCCAGCGTGCGCACATCGGCCACGACGAATCCGGCAGCCTGCATTGCTTCCTGGATGGCGTTCCAGACGGCATTGCGCGAATTGTGAAAGACCACGGTCATCCATCGGCCGGGCTTCAGCACCCGGCAGTATTCCTCCAAGCAGCGCTGCATAAGTTGCTGGTATTCAGGCATACCCTTCTTCTTGAACTTGTCCACGATAGCTTCGGGCGCGGCGTTGGTGATGACCCGGTGCCATGATTCCACCAGAAAGTTTAGGTCAGCATAGTAAATATTCTCGCCAAATGGCGGGTCCGTAAAGATGTAATCGATGCATTTATCCGGTAATAAAAGCCGCGCCATTGTTCCGGCATGTATCAAAGTAGCTCCTGATACAGAGAATGGACTTGCCCACGTCTTGGCGAGCCGTTCCATCTTTCCGCCAAGAACATACCACGGAGATACTTCAGAGATTTGAGAAGGCACATAGTAAACAAGAGGCATCGCACCATTGCTTTGTGAGTATCTATGAGGACCATACCGATTTTGGACATTCAGGCTTGTAATTGCCTGCTCAACAACGAACAATAACATGTGCCGAATGCGGGCGTCTGGATGGGTGTTGGCCTTACGCCAGAGCGCGCCCAACGCATGGGCGGCGCGAGGCAGGAAGAAGTGATGGATGTGCGTGATACCTTGCCGGTCCATCCTCGCCCGTTCATGAGTCATGTGCATACCGGGGATTTCCACAAAGGGCACTTCTGTAGGCCATTCCATGGTGGCAATTCGCTCCAATAAGGCGAGGTCGAAGCGTTCAGGAGTCTTCTCATACCGCTGTTTCCCCACTTTATAAGAGATCAGCGATGGTCTGCGCTTAGGCGTTTGGACGGCTTTTCCGAGAACACGATCAAAACGTGACTCATAGCAACGGTCAAGGCGCTGCTTGCTCAACTTGCAGTTACAATGAGGGCACAGGAAAGTGTCTTTCACGCGCTTGGTCTCTTCGTCGAGCGCTTCATCGATAAACACGACTTCGCCCGCGCAGTCGGGGCAGGTAAAGACCTCGCTCCACACGGTGTACTCAATGCGCCCCAGCTTAATCCACGAAGGACACGAGGTCTCCCCAAGAAAAGCTTTCAGTATCTCGGCTTCGTGTCCCTCGGTATCCTTTGTGGATGCATGAACCGTCATGTACATCCACCCGATTTCGCTCTCGACTTCATCGAGAATCTGTCTTCCGGCTCGGGCGAACTCGCGGACGTCGAACGGCAGGTTGTAGTTGGCGGAGATGAAGGTCGCCGCGGGCGACAGGTCGTTGAGCACCGCGCGCCGCATGCCCCAAACGGGTTTCGGGTGTCCCTGCTTTTCGTAGCGGCTTTCCACCTCCCGCCGATACGCCTCCGGCGCCGTGCCGCACCACTGCGCGGCCACGCCCGTCATGCCCGAGCCGCAGAACCCATCTAGCACCACATCGCCCGGTTCTGTGTAATGAAGAATGGACGGCACAATCGCCAGATGCGGCACTTTGGTGTGATAAGAATGCGCCTTGTAGATGAGGTTCGTCTTCCCCTCGCTCACATCCGCGGCGAACGGTTCGCGGCTGTATGGCTCTTTCGGGTCGTAAGGCTTGCCGTAATTTTTGATGAATTCGGCAATAAACGGGTTCGGGCAGGCGGTGTAGTACGGCGGATCGGACAGCGCCAAGATATCCTCGTCCAAGCCGATGGGAAATCCCTCGATCTTGCGGAACTCTGGGTCCTTCAGCTTCTCCCGCAGCCTGTCCAGAAAATATTCCCGTCGCTTCTGGTCATTATCAAACTTTATCCCGAGGCACTCGACAGGTCCATCTGCGTTGGCAACCGGTTGGATGTCGAAGCTCCCCTGCTCGTACGCAATTTTCGCCATCACGCATGCTCGCCTGAGCGGGTGAGTGCCTGGTCGTACCACATGAGGAGCTTC
>SXGU01522621.1_pt1 | contig 12242 bp, 10 predicted proteins | sample 3174531 | NCBI WGS metagenome assembly SXGU01 (sample SAMN11356863, study PRJNA531348) | freshwater metagenome | isolation source: freshwater sample F1-140 | place: China: Fuxian Lake, Yuxi | collected 2017-12-25
ATTTGGTAAAGCGGATTCATTCATGCGACACTTATAGCGCGATCAATTTCTTCCGAGTAGGCCGCTTGATAAAAAATCACAACCTCTTCGGGTTACGAGTTCACTCGCCACGGATCGCGGTCACTAGCCAAGCGCGGGCGTAAGCCCAATCTTCATCCGCCGTTCGCGGAGAAATTCCCAGCGCGGCTGCCGCTTCGGCGACGGTCAGTCCGGTGAAGTAACGCAGCTTCACCACCTCCGTTGCGCGAGGTTCGATCTCCGCCAGCCGCTCCAACGCTTCATCCAACGCGAGCAGCCCTTGACTGCGATCGAGTTCCGCCGGTTGATCGAGATTCAATTCCTGCCGCACGAACCGCCCACCCGCCTCCTGACCACGTTTCTTCCGAGCCGCCTCAATCAAAATCCGTCGCATCGCTTCCGCCGCCGCCGCAAAGAAGTGCCCGCGATTGTCCCACTGCGCCTGATCCGCCGGCCCGACCAGCCGCAGATACGCCTCATGCACCAACGCCGTCGCCTGCAACGTCTGCCCCGGCGTTTCCTGAGCCAACCGCGCCGCCGCCAGCTTTCGTAGTTCCTCATAAACCAACGGCAACAGTCCAGCAGCCGCTTCGCGGTCCCCCGCTTTTGCCGCCGCCAGAATTCGAGTCACTTCAGTCATGCCATGCACCGAGAAGACAGCGACGATGAGTCAGGGCGAGTCGTAGCCATCGGGGCCAGAACCCTCAGAAAGTCTCTCACCGACGACCGGACCTGTCGCGCAGACTCTCCAAGTCGGTGAAGGGATATTTGACCGAATGATCCGATTCAAAGCGATGCGCCGTCATCCACGAGAATGTCGTCTGATCGGAGTTGGCCGGATCGGGTTCGGGGAGCGGCTGGCCATCGGCCTCGGCGTAGATCGTGCGGACGACGGGAACTCGCGCGGACGCCTTCGGGACGAGTTCGTAGTCGGTGCCGCGTGTTTGCACGAACCAGGTGTTGTCACGAAAGCCGCTGGCGAGCCGTTGTCGTGCGGCCGTGAGCAGCTCCGCACGTCGCGTGTCGGAAAGCTCCTGATTCGAGCGGATCAACTGCGACAGCTTCTGCGTTTCCGAGACATCGAAGCTGACCCAGCCATACGGTGGCAGAAACGCTTCGAGCTTGCAGTGCGACGGCGAGCTCTTCGGGAACGTGTTGATCCCGTAGGTCACTCGCGTCGGCTGACCGAGCAGCCGGCCCATCGCGGCGCAGAAGCCGTGGTAGTCACTGCAATGGCCGCGCTGCTGTTCGAGTCCGTGAACCGAACTCGCCTTGAGCGACGCCTTCACATGGTCGTAGGCGAAGTGCCCATCGACCCAGCTCATCACCGAATCGAGGTCCTGCAACGGCCCGCGTCGCTGCGGCAGAATTTCGGTCAACAGCTTCTCGAAGCGAGCGTCCGTCACAACCGCTTGCGACTCGCTGCGCTGGTACGGAGCGAAGCTCTTCGGCCACTGCTTGACGCTCTGCACGCGCGCGGGGTCGAGTTGCCAGCGCAGCTCCCACGAGCGAATGCGGAACTTGTGCCGGATGACTTGGGCACCTTGCGGATTCGCGAACTCAAAGTAGGCGAAGCGATTGTCGAACAGTGGCTCGTCAGCGACCTGCGGCTTCACGGCATCAGGAAACGTCGACAACTCAGACGACTGCAACTCTTGCCCGTGATCGCTGGGCGGGATCGGCAGCCAGACGCTCAGCTTCTTCGTCTTGTACGGAGCGGTCACGGTGACGAGGAACTCGACGTCGTAGGTCACGGGATTGAACCGCTCGGCCGAGTACGGCTGTTGCGGGTCAAGCTTCAGCGGTTCGTCCGCGCGCGTGACGGCAGCCAAACTCAGACAGCCAATGATCGCCAGCGAGATCGCAAGACTTCTCACGCGGACTTTCCTTTCGACACCGAGTACGCCGGACGAATCACGAACTCGTACAGTCCGCCACCGACGGCCGCTCCGAGAATCGGAGCCAGGATGTAGACGGTCAACCAACTCCACTCGTCCTGACCCGGCAGCGCGACCTCTCCCCAACCAGCGAGCCGAGCGAACAGTCGCGGCCCGAAGTCTCGTGCGGGATTGAAGCACGCCTGAGTCAGCGGAGCGATCACCGAGATCAACACTGCGACGGTCAGTCCGATAAAAATCGGAGCCTCTCCGGTCGCCGGTTGCCCTCGATTCCGTTCATCCGTCAGAGCAAACACGACGAACGCCAGAATCATCGTGCCGAACACTTCTGCAAGAAATGCCACCGTCGGAGAGGCAAGCTCTCGCCACTTGGCATGTGTCTCGACCGAGTACGGCTCGTCACCGGCCGCGAGTCCGCCGGGGTTCGGGAAATACTCGCCGTAGCACATCGCCGTCACGACGCTCCCTGGCTCGCCGCGAGTGACAAGCTTCTCCTTTTCTTTCGCCGCGAGCTGCGGGCCGAACAACACGAACAACAGACCGGCGGCCAACATTGCTCCGGCCAATTGAGCCGCGATGAACGGCAACACGCGACTCTTCGGAAAGCCGCGCCAGATCGCAAACGCCAGAGTCATCGCCGGATTGATGTGCGCGCCGCTCACGCCGCCGACCGAGTAGATCGCCAGCATGATCGCCACGCCCCAAACGATCGCGACTTGCCACAAACCCGATTGAGCTCCCGTCAGCACGGCCGCGTGAACTGCTCCGCAACCAAAGAAGATCAGCAGAAACGTCCCGAACACCTCGGCGACGAACTGACGCGGCAGAGAAGGGACCGATTCTTGGCTCACCAGAGGCTCCGAAAAATCGAGGCTCGAAACACGCGAAGGCCGCGTTCGCAGCAATCCTTCTAATCATTGCCAGAACGTGACTCCAGCCAGTGAGTCGTGAATGGCTGAACCCCAAATGTTGAACATCCTGAGCAAACGGTGGTTTGTCTGAGGTTCAAGTCGTCGTTAGAAGGTCGGATTGTGTCGCGACACAACCTGCCGCGGCTGCGACAGGTGAAGGCCTGGCGGATGATCCTCTGCGACCGGAAGTGCAACCATGAGCAACCCACGTTTCGTGATGATTGGCGGATTCTTGGGAGCCGGGAAGACGACGACTGTCGCACGGCTTGCTCGGCATTACATGGAGCAGGGGCTGAGCGTCGGGATCGTGACCAACGACCAGACCACCGATCTGGTCGACACCAACAGCCTGCGAGCACAGGGCTTCGAAGTCGGCGAAGTCGCCGGCTCCTGTTTTTGCTGCAACTTCAATGCGCTCACCTCGACCGTCGAGCGGCTTGGAAAGGCCGAGCGCCCGGATGTCATCATCGCCGAGCCGGTTGGCAGTTGCACCGATCTCGTCGCGACCGTCGTGCGACCGTTGGTGCAGATCTACGAGCAACCGTTGGACGTGGCTCCGTATGGCGTGATTATCAAACCCAGTCACGGCGCAAAGATTCTGCGGAACGAAGCGGGAGCCGGATTCTCACCAAAAGCGGCGTACATCTTTCGCAAGCAAATTGAAGAGGCGGACTTCGTCGTCATCAACCGCATCGACGAGATGTCGGCGGACGCCGTGAACGATCTCGCTCAGCGGTTGGAAGAACAATTCCCCGGCCGGCCGATCCTGCGCATGTCGGCGAAGAGCGGCGAGGGCTTCGCCGCGTTCTGTGAATTCCTGGAACAGCGCGGCGACTTCGGCCAGCGACTGATGGAGGTCGATTACGACATTTACGCGGAGGGCGAAGCGGAGCTCGGTTGGCTCAACAGTCAGATCCGCGTCAACTCCGCGCAGCCGTTCGAGTTGGACGATCTGCTGCTCGACATCATCCGCCGACTGCAAACGGAGTTCTCCACGATCAGCGCCGAGACCGCGCACCTCAAGACGATCGGACTGTGGGAAGGCTTCTACGGCGTCGCGAATCTCGTCAGCAGCTTCACCGAACCGGAACTGTCGCTTCCGTCAAATTGCCGAGTGTCACAAGCCAGCGTCGTGGTCAACGCGCGCGTCGCGACCGATCCGACGCAACTGGAACGATTGGTCCGCGAGGTCGTTGACGCCGCGTGCGCCGCACTTCCCGCCGAGTCGCAGATCGACACGCTGCAATGCTTCCGCCCCGGCCGCCCGGTCCCGACACATCGCATCCTGCAAGATGCGACGACGTAGGTCAGCCTTTCCAGGCTGACTCGATCAACGATCGACGTGGTGTTGCCAATCCGGGTCAGGCTGGAAAGCCTGACCTACGGGCTAGATGTCGAGAATCAGTTCCGTCTGCCAACCGCTCGCGGTTTGTTGGACACTCAACCCGTGGTAGGTGATCGCTTTGACTTCGTGAGCCAGCCGATGCCGCGATCGGTCCCATGTCTCGCCTCGAACCGTTGCTTCCAGGACCTGATCGCTGAACCGCACGTCGAATTCGGCGCACAACAACTGCCTCGTCTCAAACCGGAACAGCAGTTCGTTGAGCCAGTCGAAGAGCAAATAGTCAACCTTGCTTCCGGCGAGTTGAATCGTTTCGGTCTGCGTCGGCTGCACGTCGTCGACGTTCTCGACCAGCAGTGACGTCAGTCCGCGAGCGGCGTCGACGAACAACTCTTCAAGCGTCGCGGCGGAGACTCGCAAGCCAATGTCAGCGGTGTGATCGAAGGTCTCGAACATGCGTCCCTCGGAAAGTAGGTTGGGACTCCGTCCCGACTTTCTTCACTGACGGGTCGGGACAGAGTCCCAACCTACGTCGTCACACCACTCGGCGAAACTCCGCGTCCAAGCCGTTGGCCAGAAATTGGATCACGCTCGGAGCCAGATGATTGAAGTACTCCCACGAGTGTCCGCCGTGCGAAGTCGTGAAGTCACGCTCGAAGGGGACGCCGGACGAATTCAATTTGCTGACGAGCTTCTCGACGCCCGGCAGCGCATCGCGGTCGGTCGGATCGCACGCCAGAAACTGATGCCGAGGCCAATTCAGGCCCTGCACCTGCAACGTTGCCGTCTGCTGCCGAGCGGCTTCTTGATCGGCGAACATCTCATCGAGCGGCAGTCCGTGCCCCATCCACTCCTGAAGGTCGATCACCGGCGAGATCGCGGCGATGACTGGGAACTCGGTCGGATGCCGATACGCCAACTGCAAGACTCCCTGGCCACCCATGCTCACACCGAACGCCGCCAGCGCGGGAGGCTTCACATGCCAGTTCGCCTCGATCCACGGCAGCACGTTCGAGCGAATGTGTCCGATGGATGACAGCTCGGCATCGAACTCCGGACAAACGACCGGCAGCCACCACGAGCGCTGGCCGTGTGGGCAGAACGCTCGCAGGCCATGCCGTTCAAGCTCCGCTGTGTAAGCCGAGTTGTTCGCGAGCGTCTGCAAGCCGTGGCCGTGCAAGAAGAGCACGGCTCGCACGGGATCGCTCGGCCGAGACGGTTCAAAGATGTCGGCCGCTTTGCCGGCGATGTCGATGGTTTGCCAATGGGACACGTTGACCTCGTAGCCCGACTCTCAGAGTCGGGAGTCTTTGAGAACGGACCCGACTCGGAGAGTCGGGCTACATTCACGACAGCACATCCTTGATGACATGCCCATGCACGTCGGTCAGGCGGCGTTCGATGCCGTTGTGATAAAAGCTGAGTCGCTCGTGATTCAGGCCGAGCAAATGCAGGATCGTGGCGTGCAGGTCGTAGATCGTCGAGATGTTTTCGATTGCCTGATGACCGAACTCGTCCGTCGCGCCGTACGAGAACGGAGCCTTCACACCCGCTCCGGCCAGCCAGACGGTGAAACCTTTCGGGTTGTGATCGCGGCCATTGGCTCCCTTTTGGAAGGTCGGCATCCGGCCGAACTCCGTGACCCAGGCGACCAGCGTGTCTTCCAGTAGGCCGCGTTGTTTCAGGTCTCGCAGCAACGCGGCACATGGTTGATCGAGAATCGGCGCGTGAACCGAATACTGCTGCTGAAGAGTCTTGTGTCCGTCCCAATTGCCGACCCCTTCTCCCATCGCATACGAGCCGTTGAAGAGCTGCACGAATCGCACGCCCCGCTCGATCAGCCGCCGAGCCAGCAGACAATTTCGCGCGAAGCCGGCTTTGTTCTTGTTCTCGTCCTGAGTGCCGTAAGCTTCGTGAGTCGCTTTCGATTCGGCTTCGAGGTTGGCGACTGTCGCCGCGCTGATCTGCATCTTCGCCGCGAGTTCGTAGCTGGCGATCCGCGCGAGCAACTCGGAGTCTCCCGGATTGCGTTCGAGATGCTTCTCGTTGAGGCGTCGCAGGAAGTCGCGAGTCGCCACGTCGGTTGATTCCGAAATTTCCGGCGGACGTCGCAGATTTGGGATCGGCTTGTCGGCGGTGAACGGCGTCCCCTGAAACGCAGCCGGAAGAAACTTCGAGTTCCAATGGCTCGCGCCGATCTGCGGCACGCCGCGCGGATCGGGGATCGCCACAAACGCGGGCAAGTCGGAACACTCGCTCCCCAGCGCGTAGCTGACCCAGCAGCCGACTCCCGGAAAGCCGTCGAGGATAAAACCGGTGCTCATCTGATTCTCGGCCGGCCCATGCGTGTTCGACTTGGCCGTCATCGAATGAATGAAGCACATCTCGTCGGCGAGCCCCGCGAGGTTCGGCAGCAAGTCGCTGACCATCTTGCCCGACTCACCGCGCGGCCGGAACGGCCACAGCGGCTTGATGAGATTGCCGTTCTCCCCCTGAAACGTGATCAGCTTGTCGCTGCCGGGCATCGGCGTGTCGTGCCGTTTGACCAACTCCGGCTTGAAGTCGAACGTGTCGATGTGACTGACCGCGCCGGAGCAAAAAATCATCAGCACTCGATTCGCTCGCCCCGCGAAGTGTGCCGGCCGAGCGGCATACGGAGTCGCCGGGTTGATCTTCGGTCGGATCGGCGTTCGATCTTCCGCTGCCAATCCGTGCTGCGCGAGCAACGTCGCCAGCGCGAGACCGCTCAGCCCGCTGGCCGAGTCGTTCAAGAAACGACGCCGGTCGAGCAACCGCAAGCCGATCGGTGAAATACTTGGAACTGTCATGGCGTGAAGCAAAACAAGCGGACCCGCGCCGGTCAACCGGTGGTCTGGTACGATTCAACGCGACCTGAAGTTCAAAAGGGTACGACGAATTGAGGGAGACGACGAATTGGACCGGGTGATTCGTCGTCTCCCTCAATTCGTCGTACCCTTCTTCCCGAGTGAGTTTTGAATTTCTCAAGGCCACCCATTGCACACGTTCACGTCCAACCTGCTCGCCTTCGGCTTCGCCAGTCCCGCTTTGCTGGGTTGGTTGGCGTTAGCGGCGGTACCGGTGCTGATTCACTGGTTGTTCCGCCGTCGGTATCGCGAGGTGACTTGGGCAGCGATGCAGTTCCTGCACGCGGCGGCTCGGAAACAATCGCGGCGGACTCGGCTGGAGCAACTGTTGCTGCTGACGGCGCGAGTGCTGATCCTGGCGCTGATCGTGCTCGCGTTTGCGCGGCCGCGCTGGGCGGATGCCGGCAAGCTCGCGCGAGAGACACCGCCGACTTTGCGAATGATCGTGCTCGATGCGTCACTGAGCATGGGACGCAAAACGGCTCGCGAAGACGCCAACGTAGCCGCCACGTTCAACGGCTCGACCCTGTTTGAAGTGGGCAAGTCGATCGCGCGAAAGCTCGTCAGAGAAAGCCGATCGGGGGACCGCTTCGCGCTGGCACGCATCGCTGGGTCGGAGCCGCGTGTGCTGGTCCGTCAGCCGACGCTCGTGGCCAGTGGCGTGTTGGACGAGATCGACCGACTGCCGTTGACGTTCGAGCGTGGCGACGTCGCCGCGACTCTACGGCAACTCCCCGAACTGATCGCCGCCAAACAGTCGCACGAACGCTGCGAGGTTGTCGTGATCTCCGATTTCCAGGAGGAGAACTGGTCCGTGGGGCACGCTTCCAGCATGCCTGGACTGGAAAGGCAAGCTGGAAGCGTGCCCCACGAATTGGTGCTCATCGACGTCGGCTCGGCGCTGCCCGACAACGCGGCGGTCGTCGGGTTGACGACCGATCCGCCGATCCTCGCGACCGAACAACCAATGTCCGTGACCGCGACACTCCGCAATACCGAAGCGGTGCCGCTCACCGCGCGGCGTGTGGAGTTGCGTATCGACGAGCAACTCGTGGACTCGCGGCGCGTGGACTTGCCGCTCGGCCAAGACGCGACGGTCGAGTTCACACTCACCGCGCCGCCATCGGGCGAGCACACGTTGTCGGTGCGGCTGGAAGAGGATTCATTGCCCGCCGACAACGAACGCTGGTTGCCGCTGAGTGTCCGATCGGAGTTGAGCGTGCTGTTGGTCAACGGCCGCCCTTCGGCCCGGCCTCGTGAGGCGGCGACGTTTTTCGTCGAGCAAGCCTTGTCTCCCAAAACGACCGACCGCTCAGCGAGTTCGCGTTGGTTGCGAGTCACCACCGTTCCGGATTCCGAACTGCCCAATGTCGAACTCGACCGGCACGACGTGATCTTTGTCTGCGATGTCGGCACGTTGACGGAGTTGGACGTCGAGCGATTGCGGCGCTTCGCGGAGAGCGGCGGCGGAGTCATCGTCTCGCTTGGCCCGTCGGTGTCCGTTGAGAAGCTCAACGAAATCGCATTCGGGCCGCGCGGGTTGATGACAATGCGATTGAACGAAGTCGTCACGAGCACCAACGACGACGGCACGCCCTCGGTCTTCGGCTTCGATCCCGGCGACTTCGCGCACCCGCTGCTCCGCGAGTTTCGTGGCAATCCCGGTGCCGGCTTGGAAACCGCGCTCATCCGGCAATTCGTGCGCGCCGATGTGGTGGACGCGTCTCGCGTCCGACCCGATCCGACCGATGCGAGACGCGTCGGCCACGACATCGCGCTCCGCTTCTCGAACGGCGATCCGGCGATCGTGACACAGTCACTCGGCCGAGGCCGTTGTGTGCTCATCACAACCTCGCTCGACGAGAGGTGGGGCGAGTGGGCCATCTGGGCGGCCGGCTTTGTGCCGCTGATCCACGAACTGACCGAGTACGCCGCCACCGGACGCTCGCAGCCGCGCGAATCTCCCGTCGGCGAATTCCAGCAGCGCGAAATTCCGGACGGCTCGATCAACGTCACGCTGACGACTCCCGACGGAGTCGCACGCACGCTGACGCCGGTCGATCGCGACGGTCGATCGACGATTGTCATCAACGACACGCTCCGCCCCGGCAACTACACGCTGACGAGCGGCGTCACGACCGAACGTTTCGCAGTCAACGTCGATCCACGCGAGAGTGATCCTCGGCGGCTCGATCCACGCGAGTGGGCCACGTCCGCTGACAACCAACAGGGTCATGCCATCATCGTCCGCGACACGAACTCACCGGGAACAGCAGCGACCAACGACTCGGAACCGGACTCGCATTCGCTGACGATCAACCTGCTCGCGGCCGTGCTGGCTTTGCTCTTCGTCGAACAAGCTCTCGCGTGGCGCTTTACGGTCGGAGCCGTGGTCGCAATCCTCTCGCTCGCTCTCTCCGCAATCTGGACGGTGATGTAACCCGAAGCGTCAGCGAGGGCGGGCGCTCCAAGACGCTCCGATTCACAGTCCCTGGGCGCGCTCGCCCTCGCTGACGCTTCGGGTTATTTTTGATGGCGGCTCCGCCGCGATTTCCTCCCCTCATACCAATCCTTCACCCATGCCCGAAACCATCCAAGCCAGCATCTACGACTTTCCGCAGTACTACGAATTGCTGTTCGGCTCGGACTGGCGAGCGGAGTTCCACTTCTTGCAGGGCTGCTTCGAGCAGCACGCGACTCGCAAGGTCCGCAAGGTGTTTGAGCCGGCCTGCGGGACCGGTCGCCTGCTGCTGCAATTCGCGAAGGCAGGGAACAAGGTCAGCGGCAACGACCTCAACGAGAAGGCGGTCGCGTACTGCAACGAGCGACTTCGCAAACACGGCTTCGCCAAGAGCGTGACGGTCGGCGACATGGCCGACTTCCGACTCAAGCAACCGGTCGATGCCGCGTTCAACACGATCAACACGTTTCGTCACTTGCCAACCGAAGCGACCGCCGAGGCGCATCTGAAGTGCATGGCAGCGGCGCTGGCTCCGGGAGGGATCTACGCACTTGGCCTGCACTTGTTGCCAACTCGCGGGCCGCACGATGACGAGGAATCCTGGATCGCTCGGCGAGGGCATGTGCAGGTCTGCTCGCGGATGTGGTCCAAGAAAGTCGATCGCAAAGGTCGCATGGAGTACCTCGGCATGACGCTCGACATCTGGATGCCGACGAAACACTTCCGCATCGAAGACGAGATGCACTACCGGACCTACACGGCGGCTCAGATGTCCGATTTACTGTCTCGAGTTCCCGAACTCGAACACATCGCGACTTATGACTTTGCCTACGATTTGAAGAAGCCAGTGACGATCGGTCCGATGACCCAAGACGTCGTGCTGATCCTGCGGCGGCGGGCGTAGTACCGCCGATTACCTTGGAGGTCACTGGAACGTGTTTACCAAGCCCCTTGATGTGCGTGTCGTTTGGTCGTTGTCACGCGGGATGGGGAGTGCGCGCGGGACGTGAATCGTGCGATGAATTTTCTTGGGGAGCGCTCGAAACGCGCCGTCATGCCCCGGCTTCCGCCCCGAGCGTTGGTGCTGATCCGGCGGGATTACCTTCCTCGCCGCGTGAGGAATAATTTCTGTGACACGGATTACACGAGGATGTTCCAGTCATCGTCGAGGGCGAACGCCTCGTCGATTTCGATCAACTGATTGAAGCGGAGCACGTCGTCGCCGGCATCGGGGCCGTCGCCGTTTCCGCCCGCCACGCGGTCGGTGCCGGCGTCTCCATTGATCGTGTCCGCGCCGAGGCCGCCGGATAGGATGTCATCGCCAGTGCCGCCGCATAGCGAATCGTTGTCGCCGTCGCCACGCATTCGATCATCGCCCCCATCTCCAAACAGCCGATCGTTGCCGTCGCCGCCGCTGAGGCAATCGTCACCGGAGCCGCCGGTGATGAAATCGTTGTCGGCTCCACCGAAAACGAGATCGGCATCCGCATCGCCATGCAGCGTGTCGCGGCCGGCATCGCCAAAGAGTTGGTCCGAGCCGGTGTCACCGCGAATCGAATCGTTGTCCGCGCCGCCGGACAGCGAATCGTTCCCGACTCCGCCGTTCAGATAATCGTTGCCCGCGTCCCCCGACAGAGTGTCGTGGCCGCGACTGCCATACAGCGAATCGCGGTCTTCGCCCCCTTCCAGCATGTCGTTCGCCGAACCTCCGAACAGCGCGTCACGACCCGAACCACCGCGAAGGGTCACTGCCTTGGAAACTCGCGTGGCATCGATCCGGTCGTTGCCGTCGCCTCCCTCGACGATCAGCGTCGCGTTCGACGTGACAAATTGCGGATCGAGACTGCTCACCGTGACACGGTCGTTGCCGGCACCGCTGCGAATCGTCAGCGACCCGCTCGGAGCCGCGAATTCGACCGACTCGCTGGACCGAACGCTCGTCAACTTCAACCGGCCATTCGTCGCGCGAGCGGCATCGGCCAGCGTGATTGCATCGTTCGTCGCCGCGAACTCGAAGACGCGATCCACGGCTGCGAGGTTGTCCGTGATCGGTTCGAGGTTGGTGTAAGTGATTGTCGAACCGTCGATCGTCACAGTTCCGTCGTGGCGATTCGCAAATGTGTGCGTGACGGAATCGAATGTCCCGCCGGTCAACACCAGATCGTCTCTCCGCCGCTGCCGGCCACCGTTGAAGATCAGCCCGTCGTTCGGCAACGGATTACCGTTCGTGAAATCGACTGTCAGCCGGTTGTCCTCGCGACCGCCGTTGAGCGTCAGTTGTGTCACGCGATTGGCGGTCAGGTCGAGCAGCACAGTATTCGTTGTGGCGTTGACGAGTTCGACGTTGCCCGTCGCGTTGACCTGCAACCGCGTGTTCGCATTCGCGACCGCCAGGTTCAGCGTCACAGGGTTTGACCGTTCCAGTGCCGGTCCTCCGGGATCAACGATGATTCCGTTGGCGACTCCGTCGAAATCGCCACGACCGCCGTCAACGAGGTGCAGCACGATGCGATCCGCCCTGTTGTCGCCGTTGTCGTCCACGAATTCGGCTCCGGTCGTGCCGTCGAATGTGAACTCGTAGAAGTGATGGGCCAAGTGTCAGTCAAAGGTAGTCACCCGCGGCGTTGCGTGGTGACAAAGTGTCAGTCAAAGGTAGTCACTGTTTGCGGTGCTTGTTTTTTGGCTTGTAGTCGATGGTTTTGATCTTGGGGTGGTCATGTGGTTCAC
>SXGU01028594.1_pt1 | contig 12239 bp, 6 predicted proteins | sample 3174531 | NCBI WGS metagenome assembly SXGU01 (sample SAMN11356863, study PRJNA531348) | freshwater metagenome | isolation source: freshwater sample F1-140 | place: China: Fuxian Lake, Yuxi | collected 2017-12-25
CTGTGCTGCGCAACGATTTGAGTATTGCGGAAAAATCGCTGGCCGTTGCCGAAGCCGAGCATTTACGCGCCATGCAGGCGGCATTCCTGGATGAAAAAAACAAAGCCGACGTCGCGCTGCTGAAAGCCCGCGTCGACCTGGCCCGCGCCGAACTGGAGTTTGCCCGCGATAAACTGGCGCGTATCGAACTCAAAACCAACAAAGCCGGTATCGCCATCTTCCGCGACACCGCCGACTGGATAGGCAAACCGGTCAAGACCGGCGAACGCATCATGGAAATCGCCAATCCCGAGCAAATGGCCTTGCGCATTAATTTGCCGGTCAAGGAAGCCATTCATTTAACTACAGGCGCTGAAGTGCGGGCTTTTTTCGACGCTGACCCGCTGCATCCGGTCTCAGCAACAGTCAGCAATGCGTCCTATCAGGCGGAAGTGTTACCCGGCGATTTATTAGCCTATCGACTGGATGCCGAAATAGCTTCGCCCCAACAAACCGAAACATTACGCATAGGCTGGCAAGGCACGGCCAAAGTTTATGCGGATCGCGTTCCGCTGTTTTACTATGTATTTCGCCGCCCGTTGTCCGCTCTGCGGCAATACCTGGGATTTTGATGCTGGCATCGGCAGATATTTCATTGCCGGTATTACGCGATGACTTGCAACTCACTCCCGGCCCGACGGCAGCCGACGGCAGCCCTAGCTGGACGATTTACGATCCTTTACGCAACCGCTATTTTCGGATTGGCTGGGCCGCGTTTCAGATGCTCAGCTTCTGGTCGGCGGGCAGCAGCAACGCATTACAAAATCAGCTCAAACTCAATACCACTTGCGCGCTTTCTGAAGCCGATGTTCGCGAGTTTATCCGGTTTTTATTCGCCAACAACCTGACCTTGCAACCTATCGAGGCTGGGTATCAGGCTTACCTGCAACAATTTCGCGCCAGCCGACCGGTTTGGTACAAGCAGTTATTGCATAGCTATTTGTTTTTTCGTATCCCGCTACTGCGCCCGGATCGTTTTTTAAGAGCCACTTTGCCCTATTTGCAATGGTGCGTTGATATGCGCTTGCTTCATGTGTTGCTGAGTGTGGGATTGCTGGCCTTATATTTAATCTCCCGGCAATGGGACAGTTTCAGCGCCACATTTCTACATTTCTTTGACTGGCAAGGCGCTATTTTTTACGCTCTGGCTTTGACCTTGACCAAACTGCTGCACGAATTGGGACATGCTTATACCGCCGTGCGCTACGGTTGTCGGGTACCGGTCATCGGGGTGGCATTCATGATGTTGCTGCCCATGCCTTATACCGACGTGACTGACGCCTGGCGATTGCCGTTGCGTCGGCAACGCCTGGCGATTGGTGCAGCGGGTATTGCGGTGGAATTAGCTTTGGCGGTGCTCGCCACTTTGGCCTGGAGCTTTTTGCCGGATGGCGGATTGCGCAGCGCGGCTTTCATTCTGGCTACCACTACCTGGATCATGACCTTGTCGATTAATCTCAGCCCTTTCATGCGCTTCGATGGTTATTACCTGCTCAGCGATGCCTGGGGCATTGATAATCTGCAACTGCGTGCATTTGCTTTGGCCCGCTGGCAGTTTCGGCAAAAACTGCTGGGCTTGCAATTGCCAAAACCTGAATCGCTGCCTTTGACCACCGAACGAAAAATGCAGCTGTATGCTTATGCCACCTGGCTATACCGCTTGGTAGTTTTCTTTGGTCTGGCGCTGATGGTGTATCAATTATTTTTTAAACTACTCGGGCTGATATTATTTGCCATCGAAATCGGCTGGTTTATCGTCAAGCCGATTCTGACCGAAATCCAGCAATGGCAGGAATTAGGGTTCCAACACATGTCACGCCCCAGAAAACAACTGTTAAGCAGTTTATTGCTGCTGCTTGGTTTGCTGATTTTCCTGCCCTGGAGCGATTCAGTGTATCTACCGGCAGTGATGGAAGCCGAACAACATACCGTGCTGTTTGCGCCGGAAGCCGCTCAAATCGATAGCGTTCTGGTCAAAACCGGACAAACCGTAGCAGCCGGGCAAATATTGCTCAAACTACAGTCGCCCAAACTGGATGACGCCATCAGCTTGAGCGAAAAACGCCTGACCTATATACAATTACATTTGGAACTTGCGGCAACCAGCAGTCAGGCATCTGCCGATATTCGAGTCGCCAGACAGCAATGGTCAGCTGAAGCCTCACGTTTAAATGGCTTGAAACAACAACGTGAACAGCTTCTGGTACGTGCAACATTCGCTGGCGTGATTGCAGACATGACACCCCATTTGCATCCTCAACGCTGGGTTGAATCTACCCTGCCCTTGATCACCCTGATTGCCCCCGGCAAAGCCAGCATAGAAGCCATAGCCGATAAAGATGCGCTGATGGCCATCGCTGTCGGTCAAACCGGAGAATTTGTGCCCGAAGATATTTTGCAAAAACCGCTGCAAGTGCAAGTCGAGAATATTGGCAGCGTCAACCTCACTGAACTGAACAGACCTTATCTGGCTTCGATTTACGGCGGGGCAATTGCCGTTCGAAAAACCGCCACCGCCAAACTGACACCAAGCCAGTCGGCGTTTACGGTAAAATTAACCACAGATACACCCGCCCCTGTGCAGGTGCAACGGGGAACCGCGATGATTAAAGCCACCCCGCGCAGTTTTGCCGAGCGGTTATTTGAACATGCCGCTGTTTTACTGATTCGGGAAAGTGGTTTTTAATGCAACGCATGAGACTAGTTTGCACGCCAGTGATTTATCCATATCAACCCGCTCCATAACACCAACACTTTAACAATCTTATGCTGGATCTTTTTTCACACATTTTACATTTGGACTTTACCTGGTTATTCGCTGAATACGGCACAACTATCTACACCGTGCTGTTTTTGGTGATATTCATCGAAACCGGCCTGGTGGCGATGCCTTATTTGCCCGGTGACTCGTTGTTGTTTACCGCCGGTTTATTCGCCCGTTCCGGGCATTTGAATCTAAGTTATTTATTGATTTTATTATTTATCGCCGCAGTATTGGGCGATAACTGCAATTACTGGATTGGTCGGAAATTGGGTTTAAAAATCTGTACCTTGCGTTTCAATGGCAAGAATCTGGTCAAAAAAGAGCATCTGCATAAAACCCACGTGTTTTTTAAAAACCACGGTACCAAAGCCATCATCATGGCGCGTTTTGTTCCCATCGTTCGCACTTTTTCGCCCTTTGCAGCAGGGATTGCCGAAATGGATTATCGAAGATTTTTCAGTTTTGATATTTTGGGCGGCCTGTTATGGGTTGGCAGCTTGACGATAGCCGGTTATTTGCTGGGCGAAATCGACATCATCAGAAACCATGTGGATCTGGTTTGTTTAACGATTATTTTCGTTTCCGTTTTACCGATTTTCGTGTCGTACTGGAAAGGTAAAAATAAAAACCCAAAGAATGCTTAAGAGAACCCCTAATAATTCACAACTGTGGCTCTTGCTAAAGCGGGAGCCCAATAAAGTCAATGTACAGGATTCCAGCATACGCGGGTATGACCATTTTTAGAAGCTAACTCAAGAAAAATCAAAGATTTTATAATCAGTTTATAGAATCCCTAGCGGCGACATTACGAAGACAAGACATGATTTCCAGTGATTGTTTGTTACAATTTCTTATCACTCTTGACTGCAGACTAAACCCGCACTCATCCGCTTTTCCGGTTTAACAGGCAAACTATGCAACGCTTTTGCACTCTTGGCTTCGTTCTTGGCCTCATCCTGATGGTATTTGGGCTGACTTATATCCTGCCCATCATCACTTCCTTTGCTTTTAATGACGGCATGACAGACCACTTCCTGAAAGGTATGTCTTTGAATATTGGTATGGGTGGAATACTGGCTGGCTCGACCATCAAGTTTCGCGGTGAAGTCAAAACGCGCGATGGCTATTTATTGGTAGCCTTGTTTTGGGTGCTGATGGCGTCTGTAGCGACGTTACCCTTGATGTGGGGTATACCAGGACTGACATTTACCGATGCCTTCTTTGAAACCATGTCCGGCTTTACCACCACCGGTGCCACTGTATTGATCGGCTTGGATAGTCTGGCCCCCTCGTTGAATTTATGGCGGCATGAAATGGTCTGGATCGGTGGCTTAGGCATCATCGTCCTGGCTGTTGCGATTCTGCCATTATTGGGTGTTGGTGGTATGCAGTTGTATAAAGCTGAAATTGCCGGCCCCGTTAAGGACAGCAAACTGACGCCCCGCATTACCGAAACAGCCCGTTTGTTATGGCTGGTTTATTTCGGCTTTACCATAGCCTGTATTTTGGGCTTGAAATTAGTGGGTATGAACTGGCTGGACGCTATCTGCCACGCTTTTGCCACTTTGGGGCTGGGCGGGTTTTCCACACATGATGCCAGTGTTGGTTTTTACGATTCACCTGCCATTGAATTGGTTTTAACGATTTTCATGCTGCTTTCGGCTATGAACTTCGCTACCCACTATACGGTTTTAAATAAAATCAGCCTGAAACCCTATCTGCTTGATCCCGAAGCCATGCACATGCTGGGATTACTCTCCGCCAGCATTTTACTTTGCGCGGGTTATTTGTATCATTTTGACACTTACCCGGATTTTTTTATTGGTTTACGCCATGTGACTTTCAACCTGGTTTCAATCGCAACCGATTGTGGATTTGCCAGTGCTGATTTTGATAAATGGCCACCTTTTGTGCCGTGGTGGATGTTATATCTGAGTTGCATCACGGCGTGTACCGGTTCTACCGGCGGTGGCATCAAAATGTTTAGAACCATATTGCTATGGAAACAGGCAGGCAGGGAATTATTCAGTCTATTACATCCAAGAGCCATTAATCCCATCCGCATTGGCACTACCCCGATACCGAACAAAATTATTTTTGCGGTATTGGCGTTTATTTTTCTGTATTTCATTTCGATAGTGGTACTGACTTTCTCGCTGATTTTCGCCGGACTCGACCCGATTTCATCGCTTAGCGCCATCATCGCCTGCATCAACAACGCTGGCCCTGGTTTGAATCAGGTAGGCCCTGCTACCAATTATCAAAGTTTGAGCGATTTTCAGACCTGGATTTGTGCAACTGCCATGCTGTTGGGACGACTGGAAGTATTTACGCTGATTATGCTTTTTACGCCTACCTTCTGGAGAAAATAGTACAATTACCGACTGTAACATCAGCACAAACCATATAAGCGCTGCGCTTTTTTGTGCCCATGGACCGCAACAATCATTTTTTTCAGGAATCCGCATGAACTCCAAGCGACAACTCGATTTTCTCGGCAAACGGAAAATAGCTTTTATTTTTTCCGGCACGCTGTTTTTGATTTCGATCATTTCATTTATGGTCAAAGGCCTGGAACTGGGCATCGACTTTACCGGCGGTAGCGTTTACGAACTGCATTACAACCAGTCTGTCGACCTGGAAAAAATGCGTACCACCCTGGAGCAGCAAGGCTTTGCCGACGCCAATCTGCAAAACTTTGGCAGTTCACAGGACGTATTAATTCGCTTGAAACCCGTTGAAGGTATCAGCCAAAAAGACCTCACCGACAAAGTATTGAATGTCAGCAACAGCAGCCAACCCCAGGCCGGCGAAGTCCGTCGGGTTGAGTTTGTCGGCCCACAAGTTGGGGAAGATCTGTTCAACGACGGTGGCATGGCCTTATTACTATCTTTTATTGGCGTGATGCTTTATGTCAGCATGCGTTTTGAATGGAAACTTTCAGTCGGCGCGATCGCGGCTTTATTCCATGACACCATCATCACCATGGGCTTTTTCTCGGTGTTCGGCTGGGAATTTGACATGACGGTGCTCTCGGCGATTCTGGCGCTGGTCGGCTATTCCATTAACGACACCATCGTCGTTTACGACCGTATTCGCGAGACTACCCGCAGCAGCCGGGTCAAAGCCAACATCGACGAAATCGTCAACGATGCGCTTAACGACACGCTAAGCCGGACCATCCTGACCTCATTGACGGTATTTTTAACTCTGCTGGCTCTGGCTTTCTTTGGTGGTAAAACCATACACGGTTTTGCAATTGCCATGTTGATTGGTGTCATCAAAGGCACCTACTCTTCGATCTACATTGCCAGTTCACTCGCATTGACTTTCGGTTTGAAACGCGACGATTTGATGCCAGCAGCCAAGGTCGACATCGTGGACGATATGCCTTAATCATCCCGGGAAGCTTCGTCTCAATGCTTCGACAAACCCAAGAAGTTATTAATTGTATAAGTTTGTTGAAGCAACATTTCTGCAGTAGGAAGTTTCCAGCAATCCACAGCTTAATCCCTTTTGCAGGCAACTACATTTAAGGAAGAAACTTATGACTCAAGCTATTAATAGCAACGCATTGACCTCACTCACGCTGGGTATCCCAGGTTTTGAATACAAAGACCTCTACGATGCCAAACGTCTGTCTGATTTGATGGTCTGTTTTGACCAATCAGTTCAACAACACGATCCCGATTTATTTACCGAATTAACCGCCTACCGTGCTTGCGCTGGTGAAGGCATGAAGCCGGAGGAGATTTCCGAATTACTGGTTCGTCTGGCCCCGCTGGTGGGCACGTTCACTGCCCGTTTGTTCAATGTCAGCGACGTACGTGACCAACAAATCAAGCACATCCGTAGTGAATTTGATGCCGTTTTTGTTTACCGTACTGAAATCATCGGCAAACTAGCCAGTCGTTTTAAAGGCCAATCCATCGAAGACTGGGACATTATCGCTTTAAAATCCCAATTGGATGCGCTATTGACAGTGACTGACAAACAAGCTCTGTTTGTCCAAGACCCCGAACTAGCTGTGAGTCAACTAGGTTCTGAGCTTTGGCGACTGGCGCAAAATGCTGAATTGAGCGATGCCGATGTTGCAGAATTAAAAAGCCAAATCAGCCAATCGGCTGCTTTAAATATCGCTTACGACAACTCGGCTGCCTTGGTTGCAGGCTTGCTGGATATCGTTTGCCGCTGGAGTTTTGCCGCCAAGCAAGTACCAGAATTGCAAACCCTGGTTGCCAAATGGTTGAGCTTTAAAATCGCCGAAAAAACCGATCTGGAAAACTTGGTCGAACACGATACCGTGGCACAGAGCGGCTATGATGTCTGGGCCTGCGATGAACATCATCACCGTCGCCGCGACGGTTTTGCTCTGACTGACAAACGCTTCAATCAAAGACAAGCTTTATACGAAGTCGATCATTGCATTTACTGCCACGACCGCGACAACGATTCCTGCTCCAAAGGTATCAAAAATAAAAAAGACGGCAGTTTTAAAACCAATCACCTGAATGCTTTGATGACCGGCTGCCCGCTGGAGGAAAAAATCTCCGAAATGCATGTGGTCAAACGTCAAGGCGACAATATCGGCGCGTTGGCGATGATCATTATCGACAATCCGATGTGTCCCGGCACCGGCCACCGGATCTGCAACGACTGCATGCGCGGTTGCATTTACCAAAAAACCGAGGCAGTGAATATTCCGCAAATCGAAACCAATGTGTTGACAGACGTATTGTTCATGCCGTGGGGTTTTGAGATTTATAGCCTATTGAACCGCTGGAATCCGCTCAACGTCAAACGCCCAACCGCCCTACCCTACAACGGCAAAAATGTCTTGGTAGCGGGCATGGGTCCTGCCGGCTATACCTTGTCGCATTACTTGCTCAATGAAGGTTTTGGTGTGGTGGGTATCGACGGTTTGAAAATCGAGCCATTACCGCTCTATTTGACCGGCGATAAAAACACTATTCCTCAGCCTATCATCGACTTTAAAGAACTTTACGATGAGTTGGACAAGCGCGTCATGCTAGGTTTTGGCGGCGTGGCAGAATACGGCATTACCGTGCGTTGGGATAAAAATTTCTTAAAAGTCATTTACCTGACCTTGTTACGTCGTGCAGCATTCAAATGCTATGGCGGCGTGCGTTTTGGCGGCACTGTCAGCATCGATGAAGCCTGGGATCTGGGCTTCGATCACATTGCCATCGCCAGCGGTGCAGGCAAACCCACCGTCATCGATCTGAAAAACAACCTGATTCGAGGCATTCGTAAAGCCTCTGACCTGTTAATGGGCTTACAGTTAACAGGTGCGGCCAAAGACTCATCGCTGGCTAATTTACAAGTACGCTTACCGGCGGGTGTCATCGGTGGCGGTCTGACTGCGATTGATACTTGCACCGAAGTGCTGGCCTATTACCCGGTTCAGGTCAGCAAAATCGTCAAACGCTATGACAAACTGGTCGCCCAGTATGGCGAGCAATCAGTTCGCGGTCGTTACGACGCCGAAGAACTGGAAATCCTGGAAGAGTTTTTGGCACATGGCCGGATTATCGAACAGGAACGCGCTCGCGCCAAAGCCGCTGGTGAAACGCCTGATTTCCTGCCATTTTTAAAACAATGGGGCGGTGTGACCTTGTTCTATCGCAAAGGTATCAAGGATTCACCTGCTTATCGACAAAATCACGAAGAAATCCACGAAGCGCTATCCGAAGGCATCTATCTGGCCGAAGGCATGAGCCCAATGGAGGCTATCGAAGACCAGTATGGTCATTTAGCTGCAGTACGCTTTGAGAAGCTGACCGAGCAAGACGGCAAATGGCGCAAAACCGATGAAATCGAAATCAAATTGCGCGGCCTGTTCATCGCCGCCGGCACTGCGCCCAACACGATTTACCAATCCGAGCATCCTGGCACATTCGTGATGGATCATAAGTTCTACAAACGCCACGAGCCGGAATGGCTGAAAGGTCAAGCAGAACTAGTCGCCAGTGAAGATGAGGCCTACGTCAAAGTCGGTAAACCTGCTCCTTTTACCTCTTACAACAGTAACGGTCGCTATATCACTTTTTATGGTGACAACCACCCGGTTTACGCTGGCAACGTAGTGAAAGCAATGGCCAGCGCCAAAGACGGTTATCCCTACGTGGTCAAACTGTTTGCCGAAGAACTGGCCGGTTTGGATGATGCACATCAAGCGCAACGTGATCAACAACTGCTGGCATTGCATCAGCGCCTGGATGACAACTTCCTGGCGCATGTTGTTGAAGTGAATCGCTTGACCCCCACCATTATTGAAGTGGTGATCAAAGCCCCGGCAGCGGCAAAAAACTTCGAACCCGGTCAGTTTTATCGGGTGCAAAACTACGAATCCCTGGCTCCTGTCGTGGATGGCACTACTTTGGCGGCAGAAGGTCTGGCATTAACCGGTGCCTGGGTCGACAAGGAAAAAGGCCTGGTTTCACTGATTGCTTTGGAAATGGGCAGTTCCAGCCGCTTGTGCGCCACCTGGAAAGCCGGTGATCCACTGGTATTGATGGGCGTCACGGGCGCACCAACCGAAATACCCACCGGCAAAACCGTGTTGTTACTGGGTGGCGGTCTGGGTAATGCGGTGCTGTTCTCCATCGGTAAAGCCATGCGCGCCGCTGGAAACAAAGTGCTGTATTTTGCCGGATATCGTAACCGTGAAGACTTGTTCAAAGTTCCGGAAATCGAGGAGGCTTCAGACGTTATCGTCTGGGCTGTTGACGACAGGCCGGGTAACGAAGCCATTCCTGTGACCCGCCTGCAGGATAAAACCTTTGTCGGCAACATCGTCGAGGCCATGATCAACTACGCCGAGGGCAAACTGGGCGAAACCACGCTACGCTTGCAGGATGTTGACCATCTGATCGTCATTGGTTCGGATCGTATGATGGCAGCTGTTAAAGCCGCGCGTTTTGCAGCACTGAAGCCTTATTTAAAAGCCGATCATGAAGCCGTGGGTTCTATCAACTCACCCATGCAATGCATGATGAAAGGCGTATGTGCCCAGTGTATGTGCAAACACGTCGATCCGGAAAGCGGCGAAATCAGCTTTATGTATTCCTGTTATAACCAGGATCAGGCGCTGGATTATGTGGATTTTCCCAATCTGGCAGCACGTTTAAGACAAAATACCGTGCAAGAAAAATTGTCTTCGCTCTGGCTGACCTATTTGCTGGAAAAAGCTTGAAAAGCCCTACCTTCATGGTAGTTTGAAAATATATGCTGCCGGTATCGTTTGACTGATCGATATCGGCAGATTAATTTTTGTCAGAATTGATATTACGCCCTTTAGGCTCGAAATATCGCAGATTCAATGGATAAGAAATTGCCCCATTGCATTCGCTTCTTCACTTACAGAACTGGAGTTCTCTCGTGTTTAGGTGCATCTCTTTAGTTTTTTTATTGACTTGTTTTCCCTGGATGGCGATGGCTAGCGAATCGGCTGCTCAGCCGTTAAATCTGACTCATCACTGGGTAGGTTATTTAGCGATTGCCATTTTTTCGGTCGCCTACATTTTAGCCATGACCGAAGAAGTTACCCATCTGAACAAGTCAAAACCCATGGTTCTGGCTGCCAGTTTAATCTGGATGTTTATTGCAGCGATCTATGTGTCAGGAGGCATGGGCGAACAATCAGGACAAGCCTTCCGGGCCTGCCTGGTAGGTTATGTCGAACTATTTTTATTTATTATGGTATCGATGGCGTATTTAAACGCCATGGAAGATCGCGGTGTATTTGACAATTTGCGCGTTTGGCTGTTGAGCAAGGGATTCAGCTATCGCAAGTTGTTCTGGATCACCGGCATCATGTCGTTTTTCTTGTCTTCAGTTTGCAACAACCTGACCACCGCATTGCTGATGGGTGCCGTGATTCAGTCTATGGGCAAGGATAACAAAGGCTTTGTGACTTTGGCTTGTATCAACGTCGTTGTCGCCACTAATGCAGGTGGCTCATTCAGCCCCTTCGGCGATATTACTACGCTGCTGGTCTGGCAAAGCGGCTTTGTGCCATTTGCTTCGTTTTATTCGTTGTTCATTCCTGCCATCGTCAATTTTGCCCTACCTGCAGCCATCATGCATTTTTGGATCCCCAAACTGCAGCCCGCCGCCGTAGGAAAAGCCCCATCCATGAAGCGCGGGGCACTGGCCATGATCGTGATGTTCTTATTGACGATTATTACGGCGATTTGTTTTGAAAATTTACTGGAATTACCGCCTGCGGCAGGCATGATGGCCGGTTTGACCTATTTGAAATTCCTCGGTTACTACCTGCAAGAAACGGAAGTACAAAATAAATCCAGCGACTTTGCCCATGTCTACAAACTGTTTGACGTAGAGGTTCCGGAAATCAATAAAAACAACCGCTTTGATGTCTTTAAAAATGTGGCTGGCCTGGAATGGGACACCTTGCTGTTTTTCTATGGCGTGATGATCAGTGTTGGGGGATTAAGTTTTATCGGTTATCTGACCATGGCCTCTGATGTACTTTATGTAGGTATGGATCCGACTATCGCCAACATTCTGGTAGGTATTTTCTCAGCCTTCATCGACAACGGCACCATCATGTTTGCAGTACTCACGATGCATCCGGATATTTCACAGGGCCAATGGTTGCTGGTGACATTAACCGCAGGGGTTGGCGGTAGCTTACTGGCTATTGGTTCTGCTGCGGGTGTAGGCTTGATGGGCAAAATGAAAGGCGCTTACAGCTTTAGTGCCCATTTAAAATGGATGCCGGTGATTTTAATCGGCTTTTTCGGCAGTATCGCCACCCATTTTTTAATCAATTCGCACTATTTCTGATTCGTCCTCAATGGCGATGAAGGCCGAGAGTCGAAACCTTAAAATCAATATCACGGTACTGGTTCTAGGTGTAGGCTTTCGGTCTTTTGTTTTTTAGTTTGCTTTACAATTTTATCAATTACACAACCAACCGTTTGATCGTGAACATAGCCGCAGGTAAGTTTTATACCCCTGGTCCAGTTGTGATTATCAAAAATCACCCAGATAATCATCAGGCGAGAGAAATTGGCACAGTCATGAAGCAATCTCCAAACATTTGTATCACAACTTGAAAAACACCAAGCAATTCAATGACTTTTACCTTGTTAAGCAGCGAACAGTTACGCAGAACATGCAGATTTTGGCGCGTCACAAAACCTTAACAGGCAGAATCCATCATTTTTGCTTGGACAATTATCCCAGCTATGTATAATGACCCTGATTTAGCTAGGTAATCGTTGTCGCTTTACACGTCTTCCACTACCCGCTTTATTCACCACCCGTAACAAAAACGCCGGTTTTCGGCACTTTAAAGAAAGAGAGATTTATGTCAGCACAAGTAGAAGGCAAAGTAAAATGGTTCAACGATGAAAAAGGCTTCGGCTTCATCGAGCAAGACGGTGGC
>SXGU01078525.1_pt1 | contig 12235 bp, 11 predicted proteins | sample 3174531 | NCBI WGS metagenome assembly SXGU01 (sample SAMN11356863, study PRJNA531348) | freshwater metagenome | isolation source: freshwater sample F1-140 | place: China: Fuxian Lake, Yuxi | collected 2017-12-25
CACGGTGCGAATGGGACGCAACTACCGCGCGCCCGAAGACGCGCCGGTTTGTTCGGCGGCGCAGTTGGGTGTCGCGCATTGTCCGTGCTCGGGCACGGCCGACGAGGTGGTTTATGCCGAAGTGGTGCAGCAAGTTGGGCGTGTGTTGAAGGGCGAGGCGCAAGAGGTGATTGAACAGTTGACGGCCAAGATGCGCAAGCATTCACAGGCGCAACGGTTTGAAGAAGCGGGCGACGTGTTGACGCGGATCGATGCGCTTGAGACCGTTTTGCGGCGCGTGCAGACGGCGCGCGATTTGGTTGGCGCCGGTAGTTTTAGTTTCGTGGCGGGTGAAACTGCAATTTCATATCAGATCGAGTGCGGGTTGTTGCATGCGACGCATGTCGATGGCGAAATATTCGCGCCTGTCGCGCCGATGTTGCCACGTGATCTCAGCGAATTTTTTCAGGCGCCAAGTTCGACCAAAGACGGGAACACAATCCCTGCCGAAATGATCGATGAAATTCTCTGCATCGCGCGCCACGCCCGCACCAGTGCAATACTCAGTGTGATGGAGGCGTCGTATGGGTGAGTGGGAGCAAGGTCTCGAAGCCGCGCGCAAACAAGACCTGATCGATGACTCGACACACGATCGCTTGTCGAAAATGTTGTTCGAGCGCGAGGCGAGAACTTCGAAGTTTCCGATGCGAATTGCGTTGATCGTCTTGGGCTCGATCCTGTTGGTGTCGGCGGGCTTTGCGATTTTTGTGCGTGTGCTTGGTGATGATCCGTCACAGGTTTTTGTTGCAGCCATGCTTGCAATAATCGCGCTCATCGCCGAGATAATTGCGAGACTTGTCGCGCGTGCCAAGCCGCTCAAATTTTTGGCGGGTATCGTCGGCTCATTCGCAGGCGTGCCACTTGGTTTTGCAGTTGCAGTTTTGTTGCCGGACGAACCAGATGCTGGCGCTGCGTCGGTCGGCTTTTTGATCGCTGCGACGTGGTCGTGGCTGTGGTTTTGCCGCACCAAGAGTGGCGTGGCGATCGCCGCAGTTGTGTTCGAACTTGGAGCGTTCGTTGCATTGACAGGCCAATCAAACAATTTGAATGACGAAACGACAGGCGCTGTGTTGTGTGCGCTCGGTGTGGTTGCCGCTGTCGCATCGATCATCGGTCGGTTAAAGCCGAGTTTGCCGCCGCTTGTCGCCTCGTTGATTGTTGTCGGCTGGGGATGCATCGCCCAGAACTCTTATGGCGGCGATGCAATCGCCGTGATCGGCATTGTAATTTCGGCAGCGCTATTTTTGTTTGCCTATCGACGCAGTGAAGCTCTTATGTCGGCTGCGACCGCGGTGTCGACCGGTGTATGGGCGGTCGTGTTGACTGGCGCACTGACCGAAGGTTCTTTGGTGCCCTTGATTGTTGCGGCTGGGCTCGGCGCGGCAATGGTCGCTTGGGGTGCAAGATTCGCACGTAAATAGACTTTGTCGCTGATGAATAATTGGCGCAAACTAAGTGCGCGAGCATCGCTTGCGTCGCACCGCTTAATCGGCTGGATCTACTGGGACCCAGATGCGATCGCGCGATACACCGCGCTTGGCGTGCCAAATGGTTTGGGTTACTACATCGCGTCGCGTTCGGCGCCACTTGCGTCGGCGGGCAACGATGCTGTGACTGCAGCGTTCTATTCGATTCGCAAAGAATTCATCGATGTTTGTTTAGACATGGCGCGCAAACACACGAGTTTCGAGGACGCCTATCGTGTGCGCAACGAAGCCGTCGCACGCGGGTTGCGTGAATATGCGCCGGAGATCGTTGCGCCACTCTCAGACTTGGCCACGAAGTTGTGGGATGCTGCAGACTCGTTGCCGCTCGCTCGTCACCCGCTTTACGCCGCGCATCGCAGTTGGCCACGATGTGAAGATGATTCGACATTGTCGGCTTGGTTGGCGGTGAATTGCATTCGCGAATGGCGTGGTGACACGCACTTTGAGTTGCTTGCGAGTCACGAAATTTCTGGTGTGCAGGCGGGTTTGCTGCACGATGCATTTCTCGGTTACCCCGGTGATTGGATACCGCGCAGTCGCGGTGCTGACGATGCGCAACTTGAGCAAGCGTGGGCGGCACTTGATGCGCGGGGTTTCGTAACTGATGGTCGCATCAACACGGCAGGCATCAAATTTCGCGAACAAATCGAAGACAATACAAACGAATTGTGCGAAAAGGCATGGCGTTACCTCGGTGAAGATCTGACGCTTAAATTTGTCGAACTAATTGAGCCTGTCGGTCACAAGTTCTTGGCACGAATCGATGCCACGGCTGGTGAAAACTGGATGCCCGCCGCCCGCGACTCGCGCCGCAAATGAGTTTTAGAGTTGCATGCTCTTGATCTCGAGGAACTCGTCGAAACCGTATTCGCTGTATTCGCGGCCGACACCTGATTGCTTGTAGCCACCGAGTGGGGCGTTGATATTGAAGCCACCACCATTGACGGCGACTTGACCGGTGCGAAGTTGTCGCGCGATCGCAACGCCTTTTTCTTTGGTCGAAGCCCATACTCCACCCGACAAACCGTAAACGGTGTCATTGGCGATGCGCACCGCATCGTTTTCGTCTTCGTAAGAAATAATGCTCAGCACCGGACCAAAAATTTCTTCCTGGGCGATCGTCATCGAATTTTTGACGTTTGAAAACACTGTCGGCTTGACGTAGTAACCCTTGTCGCAACCCTCGGGCACACCGACGCCGCCAACGAGAAGCTTCGCGCCTTCATCGATGCCCTTTTGGATGTAACCATTGACGCGATCGCGTTGCGCGGCCGAAGCCAATGGTCCGAGAGCGGTTGTCTGTTCGAACGGATCGCCGACCTTCATCGCGCTTGCTGCTTCGGCTGCCAGTGCTTCGGCTTCGGCGAGACGCGACTTCGGCACGAGCATTCGCGTCATCGCAAGACAGGTTTGTCCGCTATTCAAGAACGAATCACCAACACCACGCTTGACGGCCTTGGCGAAAGTCTCAGCGTCGAGATCTTCGCAAATGATGTTTGCTGACTTGCCGCCAAGTTCGAGGTGAACTTTTTTGACTGTGTCGGCAGCAACTTGTGTGACGCGACGACCTGCGCGAGTCGAACCAGTGAACGAAATCATGTCGACTTCTTTGTGTGCGGCAATTGCTTCGCCGACAACCGGTCCGGTGCCAGTCACAAGATTGAACACGCCTGCTGGTAAACCGACTTCATCGATGATCTCCGCAAGAATGAACGCGTCAATTGGCGCAATCTCGCTTGGCTTGAGAACGATCGTGCAACCTGCAGCCATCGCAAATGCAACTTTGGCGACGATTTGGTGCAACGGATAATTCCATGGGGTGATGCAACCGACGACGCCGATTGGCTCGCGCACGACAAGCGAGTTGCCAAGTTCGTGTGAGTATTCGAAATTTTCGGCAACGATTGCCGCTTGCTTGAACGAATTAATCGGCAAACCAACTTGAATCATTTGGCTGAGAAACTTCGTCATGCCCGTTTCGCGCGAAATTGCAGTTGCGAGTTCGTCCATGCGGGCGGCAATGCCGTCGCCGATGCGGTTCATGTATTTGGCACGCTCTTGCACATCGAGGGCGGCCCAGCCGATGAACGCGGCGCGTGCGGCTTGCGCTGCGGCATCGACATCTTTTGCATTGCACGACGGAATTGACGCCATAACTTCTTCGTTCGTCGAGTCAAAAACTTCGATCGCTTTGTCTTGGCCGAGTGGCGCAATCCATTTGCCGTTGATGTAGATCTTGTCGTACTTTTGCATGACGGTTGCCTTTGCTAGTTGGTATTGAAAACTTGATTACTGAACTAGGGACAGGCTAGTACGGGTGGCTTTGAGGCATACAAGCGAAGTAAGTGCCACCCGCGCCTATACGGCGGCGTTTTTTTCGGCCCACTTTTTGTAGAACTTGCGGAAAGTTTTGAGTTCGCGCATGAACGCGTCGCGATGTTTGCCGAAGTCGGGGTCGAGCGTGAGTAGCGAGAGCAATTCGTCACCTTTGTCGATCAGCGTGCGACCGCTCGTAATTAGCCAGTCTGAAACGTTGCCATGACTAACGCCGTCGTTGCCTTCGATTTCGGCCATGTCGCGACGGTGTTGATCGACCTCGCGCTCAAGCGCGGCGATTTCGCCCTGCAATGTGCGCGGTTTGTTGAATGCCATCATCCGAGAGTAGTTGTGGGGTGAGGCGCAGATGAGCCATGGCAAGTAGCGTGTATCTCGCTATGGCGCGCGAAAAGATTTACACACGGGCTGGTGACGACGGCACAACTGGTCTGTTGTATGGCGGGCGAGTCGGCAAAGATTCGGCGTTGCCACGGGCCTACGGTGCGGTCGACGAAGGGCAAGCAATTTTGGGTTTGGTGCGTGCCGAGGCTGGCAAAGGCACCGAACTGGACGACCTACTCATACATGTCATGCGTGACCTGTGGGTACTGATGGCCGAACTTGCGACGCTGCCAGAGAATCGTCACAAACTTGTGGATGGCAAATCGCGCGTGACGGCAGAGATGGTGACGAAACTCGAAAACTTGATTGACGGGCTTGACGAAAAATTTACTCCACCGTCAGAATTTGTCGTACCAGGCGAAAACAAAATCGCCGCACTGCTCGATGTCGGTCGTACGGTTGTGCGCCGAGCCGAGCGACACTCGCTCGCTGCTGCGCCGGCACCCTCTCAAGCCTGTCCATATTTGAATCGTTTGTCAGATTTATTGTGGACAATTGCACGCTGGCAAGAAGGCAAATCACTGCCGGTGAAAAGTATCGATTAACTTCTAAAATTCTTTTCAAAAAGGAGAACAAAATAATGAAAACAAATCAAATCACATTCAAAGTTGCAAAACTCGAAAACTCGGGTGCAAAAGCAGTCGGCATCGCAGTCGCAAGCGACGGTGCAGTCGCCAAAGAAGTCGGTATGACACGTGAGCAACTCGCAGATCTTGGCTTTGAGGGAAAACTGGGGCAGGCACTCACATTGCCGAACAATAAAAAACAATTGACGATCGTTGTCGGTATTGGTGAGGCGGCAAAGGCAAACGCAGATGTGATGCGCACCGTGGCATCGGCACTTGCCCGCGCCAGTGCCAAAGTTGCGAGTCTTTCGACATCATTGGCATCTGTAGGTCGTGGCGATCGTGCGGCGATTGCCCAAGCGGTAACCGAGGGTTTGATTTTGGCGACACATCGCTATGACGCGCTCAAGAGTGACAAGAAAGCAACTTCAAAACTGACATCGGTGACGCTCGTGGCACCTGGTGCGACGACCCTTGCAGTCGAAAAGGGTGCAAAGCGCGGCGAGACGATTGCCGATGCAGTATGTCTGGCTCGTGATTTGGCGAACATGCCACCGGCACACTTGACCGCAAAGATGATCGCCGAACGCGCGCAAAAAATTGGCGCAGAAACTGGCGTAAAAGTTGAAGTGTTCAACAAGGATCAACTGTTGGCGATGGGTTGCGGCGGAATGATCGGCGTGAACCGGGGCAGTGTGAACCCACCGCGCATGGTGAAAATTTCATATCGTCCGAGTGGTGTTCGTTCGGCGGCAAAAAAATCTGCCACAAAAAATGCAACGAAGTCGAAACTGCCGCACTTGATTATGGTGGGTAAAGGCGTGATGTATGACTCGGGCGGCATCAGTTTGAAGCCTTCAAACACGGACCACGCGATGATGAAAGCCGATATGAGTGGCGCCGCCGCAGTTTTGGCGACGATGAGCACGCTCAAGGCGTTGGGTTGCAAAAATCAGGTGACTGCATACATGATGTGCACAGATAATTTGCCTTCAGGTAGTGCGATGGCGATGGGCGATGTGTTGACGATGCGCAACGGCAAGACAGTTGAGATTCACAACACTGATGCCGAAGGTCGTTTGGTGTTGGCCGACGGTTTGTCGTTGGCTGCCGAACAAAAACCGGATGCGATCGTCGACATTGCGACATTGACTGGTGCATGCGCACGCGCACTTGGACCACAGATGTCGGGAGTGATGGGCAACAATCAACGATTCGTGGATCAAGTTGTTAATGCTGCGAAGTCGACCGATGAACAAATTTGGCAATTGCCACTCGAGCGCAAATATCGCACGATGATCGACTCATATATTGCCGACATGAAAAATGTCGGCGGTGGTGATGCAGGTGCGATTACTGCAGCGTTGTTCTTGGACGAGTTCACTGCGGGCACACCGTGGGCGCATCTTGACATCGCCGGACCAATGTGGGTCGATGGTGACGCGGGCTGGCTACAGCGCGGTGCGACGGCATACGGCACGCGGTTGCTGGTCAACCTCGCCGAAAACTTTAAACGCCGCTAAGGCGCGGCGGTAGTCGCGGGGGCTGTGGTTTCGGTCGGCACAGTTGTCGTAGTTGTCGTAGTTGGCGTGGTGGCGATGATGTGACGGTCGTACAATTCGCGCGCAAGTCGACGGTGCAGTTTGGCGCGCGCCTGATAGCCCGAGGGCGTTAAATGCACTTTGTCCCAAGCCATCCACCTTGGGCGTTTGGTGATTGACGAGTACCAATCCTCTAACACCAGGTTTGGAAATTCGGGAGCGATTCGCGCAAGCACTTGATTGAACAGCACGCTGCGTTTGGCGATCGCCGGAGTATCGCGACGATTGACCGTTAACCATGTGACGGGCACATTGCCGATGGTCATCAACAGATCGCGAATGACTGTCTCGTAGACGGCTTCTTTGGTTTCGATCGCGACGTCGTTGCTGCCGAGCGCAACAATCACGGCGTCGGCCTTGAGCCCACCCTCGCTGAGTTTTTTGAAGGTTTTGACCCCCGAATATTTTGTGGATGCATTGGGTGTCGGAAACGCGACTCGGCGCGAATATTGACCGTCGATCACGATGTGGGTCCATTGGGCGTCGGCGACGATCAACTTTTGCGAATTGGCGAAGTATTCGGTGCCCCAAGTGATGCTGTCGCCGAGAATCAATAGCGACGGGCCCGTGTTGGGCGTGATCTGCGTCGAGATGCCCGCGGCGACAGTGAGACAAAATGCGACGGCGAGAAGTGCGAGGCGACGAACGTGGGAGAGGTTATTTTTCATTTGAGAAATTCGGGGTTGAAATTAATTGCCCCAGACGCGAAAAACGACTGACTCTTTTTCGAGTTGGAGCACTTCATGCTGCCGCAACATGCAGGCCTGACCCTGTTGCAGAGCACCCGAATGACCTTGCACGCATAAATATAGTTCTACCTCGTGATCGGCCTGAATAGTCATGGTGCTATGCACATCGATTTTTTGCACGTTAAACGGCGAGTTTTTGATCTCGTAATCAACTGTGTTGCCTGAAGATTTGCGCTGTGTGACTTGAGTTGGCAAATGTGAGTCGATCACTGCCGTGGCGAAGAATTCTCGTAGATCGACGTGTTTTGTGGTTAATGCTGCCCGCATGACATTGTCGCTGCTTGACATGACTTCGACGGCCAGACCACTTAAATATGAATGCACATTGCCGGGCTCTAAGAACATTGCTTCGCCAGATTTGAGTGTTAGGTGGTTCATTAACAGCGCGACGTAAACGCCGCCCGTGTCGGCGTAAAGTTCGCTGACGACGCGCAAATAGTTGGGCAGGTTGGCCGGTGTTCGATGGTTTTTTTCTTCAAGCGCCCAGCGCACTGTTTTCGCCAGACCAGTCAGCTTCAAACGTCGAGCCAGTTCGAGCCAGCCGTTCTTTTCGGCAAGCGCAAGTGATTGTTCGATCGGCGCAAAGCCGCACAACATTTCAAAGTCGCTGAGCGCGCAGAGCAACTCTGGCTTTGTGTTGTTGTCGCGATAGACACGATTGAACGCTGCGCGATCGATGCCGAGATTGTTTTCGCGGACGAAACCCGCCGAGGCCTGAGCGATAGTCGGATGCGTCTGAATCGAAAGTGGTTTGGCAACCGCGATGAGTTTGACCAAGAACGAAAGTTCGCCGACAATTTCTTTGAGGTCTTTGACGCCGGTGCCAGTCTTGACGGTGGCTTGACCATCGGGATGTGTGCCGAACCAAAGTTCGGCCCAAGGTTTGGCGTCGCGTGGCTGACCCGTGAAGTCAGGAAGGGCTGTGATGTCACCCCAGTCGTAATTTTTTATCGCGGGCGAGAGCAAGGCTGTCATTAACTTTTGGTTCTTAAGTTGCCGGCATTTTGGCGACGAATTCGGCGGCATCGGCGAGAGCAACTTCACTTGCCGAGCCGTCGCGACGATTGCGAACCTCGACGACGCCAGTTGCGACACCACGGCCCGCAATAACGATGCGAGGCGTGCCGATGAGTTCGGCATCTTTGAAACGCACACCAGGTGAAACGCCTTTGCGGTCGTCGAGAATTACCGTCATTTGTTTGGCGCTTAGTTCGGCAGCAAGTTTTTCGCCGGCACCTGCAGTTTCATCACCAGGTTTGCCGGCGATCACGATGTGCACATCGGCAGGCGAGACGGCCGTCGGCCATTTGAGACCGAGTTCGTCGTGGTTTGCCTCGGCGATCGCTGCAACGGCTCGTGACACACCAATGCCATATGAACCCATCGTGACGGTTTGAGTTTTGCCGTTTTGATCGAGAACCGTTAGCCCGAGCGATTCGGCATATTTGCGACCGAGTTGGAACACGTGACCGATTTCGATGCCACGACGAATGTGGAGATGCGAGCCGCACTTCGGGCACGGGTCGCCGTCGCACACATCGGCAGCGTCGACAACGCCGTCGCAAGAAAAATCTCGGCCGTATACGAGACCAGCAACGTGTCGACCTGGCGCATTGGCGCCGGTGATCCATGCACTGCCGAGGGCAATGCTGCGATCCAGCAAAAATCGAATAGAGCTGACGTTTTTTTCACCCAGTGCCGTCGGCCCGATGTAACCCTTGACGAGGTTTTTATTCTTGATGAAATCTTCGTCGGTGAAATCTATGATCTCTGCTGGTGCGACCTGTGCTTCAAGGCGCTTTAAGTCGACATCGCGATCACCGGGCACGCCAACTGCAAGCGGCTCGATTCGACCGTCTGGGTGTCGCAAGTTGACAACCACATTTTTGAGCGTGTCGCCAGCGTGCCATGCACGATCACTGCGTTTTAGGTCAGATCGCGAGTTGAACAAGTCGACCAATGTGGCGATCGTCGGCGTGGCTGGCGTGTCATGCACGACCGCCGCTGCAAAACCTGAGTAATCGACCTTTGCTGGTTCGCCGACACGCACCGCTTCGGTGTTGGCCGCATAGTCGCACTTGGTACAACTGACAAAAGTATCTTCACCCGACTCGCACGGAAACAAAAACTCTTCAGAAGCCGAGCCACCCATCGCGCCCGACATCGCCGAGACGACGTGATACGGCAAGCCGAGGCGATCAAAGGTACGCAAGTATGCGGCACGGTGCGCGTCGTAACTGCGTTGCAAACCATCTTGATCGATGTCAAAACTGTAGGAGTCCTTCATCAAAAATTCGCGACCGCGCAACAAACCCGCGCGTGGGCGAGCCTCGTCACGAAACTTGGTTTGAATTTGATATAGCCAGAGCGGCAAATCTTTGTAACTGCTGTAGAGATCTTTGACCAACAGCGTGAACATTTCTTCGTGTGTTGGACCGAGCAGATAATCGATGCCGCGACGATCTTGCAGACGAAACAAGTTGGGCCCGTAGTCAGTCCATCGACCTGTCGTTTCATAGGGCTCGCGAGGCAACATTGCCGGAAAGTGCACTTCTTGCGCGCCGATCGCATCCATTTCTTGGCGAATTATCGTTTCGACCCGGTTTAGCGTGCGCAAACCAAGAGGTAGCCACGTATAGCCACCTGGCGCGGCGCGACGAATATATCCCGCGCGAACCAAAAGCCGATGACTTGGCACTTCGGCATCGACAGGGTCATCGCGTAGTGTCCGCAAAAACATTGTTGACATACGCAAAATCACAGGGCCTCACCTTGAAGCGCGTGGAATAACGCCTCACGAAAACTTTACTAAAACCCCTATACTTGAGATGACCTTTAAAGTTCTACGAACCGAAGGCGTGGGTTTAGGCCCACGCCTTTTGTTCTCTATCGGGTGTCGTTTTGGTTCGCCAAAACGCCTATTTGATAGCTATTTAACCGCAATATTACGAGAAAGGAGAGATTTCTAATGACCGAGAGTGCAGTGCTTACGCGCATCAGCGAAATTGTCACGCCAATCGTCAGCGATCTCGGCCTTGATCTTTACGACCTCGAATTCGTGAGTGGCATTGTGCGCATTGTCGTTGACACAAAATCAGGTGTGGTTGGCGAAAACGGTCGTCCGGCTGGTGTGGATCTTGAGAAAATCGGATTATTGACGCGGCTGGTATCGCGCGAGTTCGACCATTCAGAGCCCGTGCCTGGTCGCTACACACTAGAAGTTACCAGTCCAGGTCTTGAACGCAACTTGCGCACGCCACACCACTTTGTGCGCGAGGTCAACAAAGTTGTCAGCGTGCGCTTGACTGCGCCACTTGAAGCCACGGGGGAGCGACGCGTGCACGGTGTGCTGGTGAGTGCCGACAACAAACAAATTGTGGTGCGCAAAGAAGACGGTGTCGAAGTTTCGATTGATTATTTGGCCGTTGATCGTGCGAAAACAGTTTTCGAATGGAAGCCAACTTCGAAGCAAGAGGCTCGTCATTCAAAGAAAAAGTTCTCGAAAGACAAGTTTGTAAAAACAACGGAGGCTAAAGCATCATGAGCAACATGGACATGTCAGAAGCGCTGCGTATGCTCGCGGCAGACCGCGGTCTCACGATTGACGCACTGTTGCAGGTGCTTGTAGAAGCCTTGGCGACTGCATACAAAAAGCGTCCTGGTGCGGCCGATGAAGTAATCGTCGGTGTCAACCCAGACAACATGGACATCACATTCACTGCTTACGATGTGGACGACGACGGCAACTGGATCAACGAACGTGATGACACGCCGAAAAAAGATGAACTCGGTCGCATCGCCGCGGTGACATTCCGTCAGGTTATGGGTCAACGCATTCGTGAAGTTGAACGCGAGCGCAAGTTCGAAGAATACGCCAACCGAGAGGGCGACATTGTTTCGGGCACGGTGCAAAAGACGGACACGCGTTACACGCTGCTCGATTTGGGTCGTGTCGAGGCGTTGCTGCCCCAAGCCGAGCAAGTGCTAGGCGAGACACGCGAACCGAATGCACGCTTGAAGGCATACATCGTTGAAGTGCGTCGCACACCGAAGGGCCCGCAGATCGTTGTCAGTCGCACGCACCCTGGTTTGATCATGCGCTTGTTCGAAATGGAAGTTCCGGAAATTGCCGATCGCATCGTTGAAATCAAATCATGTGCTCGTGAGCCGGGTCAGCGCACAAAAATTGCCGTCTGGTCGAACGACAAAGCCATTGACCCTGTTGGCGCCTGTGTGGGTGCTCGCGGTGGACGAGTGCGCATGGTCGTAAACGAATTGCGTGGCGAAAAAGTCGACATCATCCCCTTCAGCGAAGACAAACGCGATTTCATCGCCAAGGCGATGTCACCGGCGAAAGTCAGCGAGGTGCGTCTGAGCGCAGATGAGACACAAGCCGACGTGATTGTGCCTGATTTTCAGTTGTCGTTGGCAATTGGCAAGATGGGCGTGAACGCGACGCTTGCTGCTCGTCTAACTGGCGTGCGCATCGACATCAAGAGCGAGTCAGAAGTCGCCGCCGAAGGAAACGCAGTTGTGCGTCGTCCTGCTGCCGCAGCGACCAGCGAGTCGATGTACGCAGAAGGCGAATGGAAGACGAATGTCGAAAGTGGCGCAATGGAGTGGCATGCCGCCGACGGTTCAATTCTCAGTCAAGAACAAGTTGCCGCGCAATCAGGCGGTACAACAGAAGAATCGAAGGGCTAATTACTTTGCCAAAAGCCAAACGCGTTCACGAGATCGCCAAAGAACTCGGAATGACAAACGCGGAGGTCATTGACCTCAGCGGAAAGCTTGGCATTGGCGTTAAGGGCCCGGCGTCGACTGTCATCGATGCCCAGGCTGATCGCATTCGTGCGCGCGCAGAACGTGAAGGACTCATTCGCGATGTGCAACCTGAAGAGGTATCTGACAAGCCAGCCAAAAAATCTGCGGCAAAAAAAGTTGCTGGTGTGAAGAAAGTTGCGACAACGAAAAAAAGCGCTGCGAAGAAAGTTGTCAAAAAGAAAGATGTCGAAGAAGTTGAAGTTGCACCGGTTGTTGTAGAAGCACCGACCGCACCCGTTGCGCCTGCGGCA
>SXGU01298581.1_pt1 | contig 12235 bp, 8 predicted proteins | sample 3174531 | NCBI WGS metagenome assembly SXGU01 (sample SAMN11356863, study PRJNA531348) | freshwater metagenome | isolation source: freshwater sample F1-140 | place: China: Fuxian Lake, Yuxi | collected 2017-12-25
GGCGTCCTTCGAGCGGCAGGCTGCGGAGCCGATGGATCCCGCGTTCGCGACGTTCGATTTTCTGGAGGTTGCGCCGGTGCTGCTGGCCAACCTGCGGCCCGACGCCGCCGGGCGCGTGCGGGTGCCGCGCCAGGCGCTGGGCGAGGCCACGCTGGTGCGCGTGGTCTGCGTCGATCCGTCGAGCGCGTCGGTGCGGCTGGTGCCGCTCTCGCCGCGTGAGCTGACCGTGCGCGATCTTCGCCTCGCCGCCGCGCTGCCGGCCGAGCGTCATTTGCGCGAAGATCGGCGCCTGCAAGGCCTGGCCGCGGGCGCGACGCTCGCGGTCGTCGATCGCGCCACCACTCGGGTCGAGCTGGTCGATACCGTCGACAAGCTCTATCGCGCGCTGTGTGCGATCTCGGGCGACAGCGATCTCGCGACGTGGAGCTTCCTGCCGCGGTGGGCGACGATGTCGCGGGCCGAGAAGCTGACCGTCTACTCGAAGCACGCCTGCCACGAGCTGGCGCTGTTCGTGTTCTTCAAGGACCGACCCCTGTTCGACGAGGCGCTGCGGCCGTACCTGGCCAGCAAGCTACACAAGACGTTCGTCGATCACTGGCTCCTGGGCGATGACCTCTCGGCGTACCTGGCGTCGTGGCGCTTCGCGCGACTCAACGCGCTCGAGCGTGCGCTCCTGGCCCGGCGGATGCCCGAGGCGCGGTCGGCGATCGCACGCTCGCTGGCCGATGCCGTCGATCTGATCGCGCCCGATCCCGAGGGCGACGATCGTCTGGTCGACGCGTTCCTGGCTGGCGGCAAGCTGTCCGGCGACGGCACCGACATGACGACGATCGTGGCCGAGTCGCCGTCGGAGTCCCTGTCGATGTCGGCCGGCGAGTCTGCGGATGCGTATCTCGACGACGATCTCCAGGAAGGCGACGAGGCGACCAAGAAGGACGAGGCGCCCAAGAAGGCCAAGCGCGCGATGAAGCCGCAGGCGCCGCCGCCGTCGATGTCGAGCCCGATGGGGGGCGCCGGGGCCGGCGGGTTCGGTGTTGGTGGCGACGACTTCGCCGCCGACCGTCTGCGGGCCGATCTGGCCACGCGCGAGAGCGCGGCGCCGCTCTACCGCGGGGCTGACAAGACCCAGGAGTGGGCCGAGCACAACTGGTGGCACACCCGCGTCGATGACGCCGGCGCGGACCTCGTGCCGGTGGCGCGGTTGTGGCGCGACCTGGCTGGTCATGGCGACGGACCGTTCCTGTCCCCGCACGTGGCCGGGATCGGCGAGGGCTTCGCGGCCTGCGTGGGCGCGCTGGCGGTGATCGATCTGCCGTTCGCGGCGGCGGCGCACGCCATCGTCGCGCGTGGCGCCGGCGCCAGCGTGACGGCAGGGTCGCACGCGCTGGCCGCGGTGGCGGCGCTCGACGAGATTGCGGGTCCGCCGCTCGGCCAGGTGCTGATCGGTCAGAGCTACTTCCGCGCCGACGACCGCTGGGAGTGGGACGGCGCCGAGCAGCGCGAGAAGTACGTCACCGGCGAGATGCTGGTGGCGGTCATCTACCAGTGCCAGGTGGTCGTCACCAACCCGACCAGCCGCATGCAGCGCCTGGCGGTGTTGCTCCAGATCCCGGCAGGCGCGCTGCCGGTCAACGGCGGGCTGGCGACGCGGACACATCGCGTGCAGCTGGCGCCATACGCGACGACGTCGATCGAGTACGCATTCTACTTCCCGGCGGCGGGGACGTTCGCGCACTACGGCGCGCAGATCACGCGGGTCGACGAGCTTGTGGCCGCGGCGGCGGGGCGTGAGCTCGCGGTGGTGCGGGCGCCGACGGCCGTCGACACGGCGTCGTGGTCACATGTCTCGCAGCGCGGCACACTGGACGAGGTGGTGGCGTTCATCGGCACCCACAACCTGGGGCGCATCGATCTGTCGCGGGTGGCGTGGCGGATGCGTGAGCGGCCCGCGTTCGACCGCATCCTGGCGGCGCTGGCGGCGCGTCACGTGCACGATGAGACCCTGTGGGCGTACGCGCTGGTGCACGGCGATCGGGCGCGGGCCGCGGAGTGGTTGGCTCATCAAGACGAGTTCCTGGCCGAGGCCGGACCCGAGCTCGACGCCGGGCTGGTGCCGCTCGAACCGGTGGCGCGCGGCCTCTACCAGCATCTCGAGTATGCGCCGCTGGTGAACGCGCGCGCGCATCGGCTGGGGGAGCGGCGCACCGTCCTCAACGACGGCCTCGCGGCGCAGTGGAAGTCATTCCTCGAGAGGCTGGCGTCCAGCCGCGCGCTGGGCGCCGACGACTGGCTAGCGGCGGCCCACTACCTGTTCACGATGGATCGGCCCGACGACGCGACGCGGGCGCTGAGCAAGGTCGCGGGAGTGTCCGAAGATCGGACGGGTGACACCCTACAACCGGGGGTAGCCGCACTGCAATTCGCGTACTTGTCTGCGTATGCGGCCGCCGCCCGGGGCGACCTGGCGACGGCGCGTGCGCTTTCGGTGCCGCATGTCGGGCATCCGGTGGATCGGTGGCGGCATCGGTTCGGGGCACTCGTGGCCATGCTCGACGAGGTCGCGGGTTCTGCGGGCGCGGTCGGCGCCGGCGCCGACGTGGGCGCCCGCGACCATCGCGAGCGGACCATGGATCAGCTGGCGGCCAGGCAACCGACGCTGGCGGTGGCCGTCGAGCAGGGGCAGGTTGTGCTGACCCACGTGCACCTGGAACGGGCGACCGTGCGTTTCTATCGCATGGATGTGGAACTCCTGTTCTCGCGTCAGCCGTTCCTGGGGGCGGCCAGCGATCGCTTCTCGTTCATCGCGCCCGGGGCAGCGCTCGAGGTCGTCCTGGATGGGGGCGGGCGCACGGTCGTAAGGCTCCCGGACGAGATGGCCAAGTCCAACCTGGTGATCGACGCGGTCAGCGGTTCTCTTCGAGGGGCGGTCACGCATTTTGCCAACGACCTGGCAGTGGCGGTGATGGCCCCCTACGGCCAGCTCCAGGTACGGCAGACGTCCAGCGGTGCCTCTCTGCCGTCCACATACGTGAAGGCCTACGCTCGCATGCGCGGCGGCGCCGTCCAGTTCTTCAAGGACGGCTACACCGACCTCCGCGGCCGCTTCGACTACGCAACCCTCTCCACCTCCGATCTCGACAACGTCGAGCGCTTCGCTCTCCTCGTCCTCCACGACACTTCAGGCGCCTCGGTGCTTGAGGCCGACCCACCAACGCGGTGACCTTTCCCCCGAACAAGGCTCACCCCCGAACAAGGTGTCAGAATGAGGTGTCACCCGTCCGATTCCTGGACACCGAACAAGGTGTCACCCGTCCGATTCCTGGAGGACACTCGTGGGTGGTGTCCCACCGAACAAGGTGTCACCCGTCCGATTCCTGGACACTCGTGGGTGGTGTCCTAGTTTGAAGAGACAGGACACTACCCACTCGCGACTGTTCGAGTTGCCATGGCGTCCGGTATGCGGACAGGTGCCGGCTACCTGGTGGGATTCGCTGGTGCGATGTTCGGCACGGACGGTGCTCTGAGCGAGTGCATGGCTCATCCTCTCCGTTGGATCACACCCGGCACGGTATACGAGGTAACGACGCGAACGATCCAGGAGCGCTTTCTCTTGCGACCTGGTGGTGTCGCCCGTGAGCTGGTTCTCGGCGTTGTCGCGCGCGCTCTCTTGCTCTACCAGGACGTCAGTCTGTACGCGTTCGCGTTCCTCTCCAACCACTTCCACATGATGGCGTCAGCGACGGATGGGGCGCAGCTGTCGGCGTTCATCGGATACGTGAACAGCAACGTTGCTCGTGAGATGGGGCGCATCCATAAATGGCGCGGACCCTTCTGGGGAAGACGAGCGCGGGCGATTCCGATCGTCGATGACGAATCCCTGGTTGCGAGACTTCGCTACATCCTCTCCCAGGGCGTGAAGGAGGGGCTGGTCGAGCGCCCCGAGGATTGGCCTGGTGCGACCTCGACACCCTGGCTCCTCGGCGAGTCGCTTCAGGGAGTCTGGATCGATCGCGATCGGGAGACACGAACCCGGCGCCGCAACAACATGACGGATCCGTCCAGCTACACGGCCACCTACGACTTGCGGATGTCGCCGCTGCCGTGCTGGTCTGACCTCGATCGCGACCAGATTTCCGAGCGTACCCGGATGCTGGTGGAAGACATCGTGGCTGAGGCCCAAGCGAATCGGACGGCTCCCGTGCTGGGCGCTGACAGGGTCCTTGCACAGGACCCGCACGCGTCCCCACCGGATCCCGCGTCGAGCCCCGCGCCGCTGTGTCATGCAGCCACGTCGACAGCTCGCCGAGCGTTTCGAACGGCCTATCGCGCTTTCAAGAGCGCGTTCTTCTCGGCCGCGACCGCGGTGCGCGCCCGGCTCGCGGCGGGCGCGATGAGCGTGATCGCGCCGGCTTCCGACGTCTTGCCCTTCCCACCCGGGAGCTTCCCCTGTCCCGCGCGGTACATCCGTCCCGGTCGAACGTTCGTACCGCCGTGGCTTCAGGAGCCCTACGTGAACCCACGCGCGCCGGCGGCCTTGGTCACATAGACCTCGGGTCAGTGACCGGACGAGTTCAGGGTCGACGTGCCGGTCGGGGGCGTCGCCAGGACAGCGCGGGCCTCGTGCACGATGGCCATGCTGATAGCCGTGTCGACGTCCGGCGCGAAAGCGAGCCGTCCTGGGACGCGTTTGATGCCGGCCTTGTCGAAGGACTCGGCGACGCTCGGCTGCAGGCCGCACAGGATGGTCTTGCGTTGCGATCGCTTGAGGCGGTCGACGATGCCCTCGAGCGCGACCAACCCGGTTGCGTCGATGACCGGCACGTGGCGCATGTCGAGGATCACCACCTTCGCCTCGCTGCCGATAGTCTCCAGCGTACCGAGCGCCACGTTGGCGGCGCCGAAGAACATCGGGCCAGCGATCTCGTAGAGGCGCACGCCGGGCGGCATCTCGATTCTTTCGGCGAGTCCGGTGTCGAGCGTCACCGTGGTCAGCACGCTCATTCGCTTCATGAACAGGAGCGCCGCCAGCATCACGCCGACCGAAACGGCGATCACCATGTCGAACAGCACCGTCAGCGTGAAACACGTGAGCAGCACGATGACGTCACTGCGTGGCGCGATGCGTATCAGGCGCACGAAGTGACGCGCCTCGCTCATGTTCTTGGCGACGATCAGCAGCAACGCCGCCAGCGCCGCCATCGGGAGGTAGGCGACCAGGGGAGCCAGCGCGATCGTCGACGCCAGGATGAAGAGCGAATGGACGATCACCGAGATCGGCGAGCGTGCCCCGGCCCGGATGTTGGTCGCGGTGCGAGCCAGGGCGCCCGTGGCGGCTATGCCCCCGAAGAACGGGACGATCATGTTGGCCACGCCGAGCGCGATCAGCTCGCTGTTGGGATCGTGCTTGGTGCCCGACATCCCATCCGCGATCACCGCCGCCATCAACGACTCGATCGCTCCCAGCATCGCGATGGCGAACGCCGCCGGCATCAGCTCGCGGACCAGCGCGAAATCGAGGGTGAATTCGGTGCCGTTGGCTCCGCCCAGCTCCCACGGCCAGACCGGCATCGGCAGGCCCTGCGGGATGCCGCGCCCGCCCTCGTAGCTGAAGCGGCTGCCGATAGTGGCCACGTCTACGCCGGAGAGTGCGGCCACCAGCGCCGCGACGCTCAGGGCGACGAGCGGCGCCGGGATGCGCGTCGTGATGCGCGGCCAGTAGAGTAGGATGAACAACGTGGCGGCGCCGATGCTGAGGTCGGGTGCCGACACGGTGGGGAGGGCTTGCGCGAGGGCGCCCACCCGCTCGATGTAGTGCTCGGGCATGGGGCCGGTTTCGAGTCCCAGGAAGTCCTTCAGCTGCAGGGTGGCGATCACCATCCCGATACCGGCGGTGAATCCGGTGGTGACCGGGTGCGGGATCCACTGGATGAGCTGACCCATCCGCGCCAAGCCCAGCAAGACCAGGATGAAACCGGCCATCATCGAGGCCACGAGGAGCCCGCCGAGGCCGTGCTCCGCGCAGATCGGCGCCAGAATCACCACGAAGGCGGCGGTGGGCCCGCTCACCTGGGTTCGGCTCCCGCCGAGCGCCGCGCTGATGATGCCGGCCACGATGGCGGTGTAGAGCCCGTGCTGAGGCGGCGCGCCGCTGGCGATGCCCAGCGCCATCGAGAGGGGGAGCGCCACGACGCCCACCACGAGGCCGGCCATCACGTCGTCGCGCAGCTTGCCGAGGCCGTAGCCCTCTGCCAGAGCTTCCCTGAGGGCGGCGGCCGGGCGGGCGCCGACGTCGAGCGTGGAGAGTGTCGACTCGTAGCGTTGTCGTAGACGTTTCAGCATGTCAGAGTCCTTGATCCTCTTGACGTGTCAACAGGATCGCACTCGGCTTACTAAGTCAGCGACTCCCGGTCGGGTAGGGGAGTTCTCGCAAGGCGCGGTCCAGGCCGTCCACCACTTCTCGCCCTCCGTTTTCAACCCGCCCGGCCAGGTCCAGACGTCGTGACCAGGCACAGCGCGTCGTCGCCACCTGCATGATGCGATCCGCGTGCACCAGGCAGTCGCCGTGCACGTGATCGGGGCGTCCCTGGACGCGGAGATAGGGACATCCGGGCAGCAGGCGCACCAGCTCTCGCCCTGCCCAGGGCGCCTCGTCGAAGGGGGACAGCCCTCGCCACTCCGGCATGTCGCGACCGGGCGGCACCAGCGAGAAGCGGTCGACGGGGCCCTCCACGTCCACGAAAAGGGCCACCCGCTCCGCGCCGATCTCGTTGATCGCCCGCGCCGCCGCCACGCAGCCGCCCGACCAGGACACCACCGCCGTCGGCACACCCTCGGCGAGCCCCTGCTCGATGGCGCGCCGGGCGTCGGCCACGTGCACCGGGTTGCCGGGCGCCTTCCACGTGCTCGGATCGCGCTCGTAGAGGAAGAGCGCGTCGCGAGGGAAGGCGTCGTCGGGCAGGCCGAGGAAACGCAGGCGCTCGACGAGCCCCGACGCCCCGGCATGGACGACGATGATCGCCGCACGGGGACGATCAGGCCCAAGTCGCAAGGGCGCGCTCACCCGCACTCCGCGCTCCGGGCAGGGCGCCAGCGGGCGCACCAGCGCGACAGCCCATCGAGGGCCAAGGGCGCGAGCGTGCCCTCGGGGCAGAGATCGTGCTCGTGGAAGGTGGCGCCAAAGAAGGCCCTTCGTCCCGGGGGCTCGGGCCAACTCTCGGCTTTCGCCGCGTGACGATCGAGGGCGGCCCAGTCGAGCCTGCCCCAGGCCGGGACCACCTTCCCGTCGCGCTCTTGGAGCACCCCCCACTCGAAGGGCGACACCGAGATGTCGAGCATGCGCAGGCCGGGGAGGGGCTCCCAGGGGAGCCAGCCCTGGTAGCTAAAGTGTCGCGACTCCAGGCGGTCGGTGATCACGCTCGCACCCAGCGACTGGGCCACACGCAGCAGCTTCAACCGTCCCCGGTCGCCCACCTGCACCAGCCCCGGCGCCATCACCTGCGGATCGATCCCGCCCCGCCGCAGCGCCGCCACGCCGCGTCGTAAGTCACGCCCGTGCGCATGGGCGCCAACCTCGTGTCCGCGCCGCTCGAGGTGCTTCAGGAATGCGTACACGTCGCCCTCCGCGAACCAGGCGCGCACCCGGAAGGAGAGCGCGGCGCCCTCGTTCTCGGCGATGGTGGCCACCCGGTCGAGGAGTCGGGCGACCTCGGGCCAGCGAAAGGGGTCACGCGAGAGGAGCACGTCGTCGACGTGCAGCTCGAGGAAACAGCGCAAGGGCGGCTAGGCCTCGTCCATCCGCCGGGGGACAACCAACCGGATCGCGTGCCGCAGCACCTCGATGCGGCAGCGCGCGCTGCGTTGCCACTCCTCCCCGTCGATCTGGGCCTCCACGGGCTGGGCGAGCGGTCGGTCGCGCAGGCGAATGTCGAACCAGGGCGCGCGCACGACCGGGCTCAAGGTCCAGCCCACCTCGGCGAGATCGGGCTCGTGCATCGGCACCATCTCGTGATGCACCACGCCGCGGGCCACCCACTCGGGGCGGCCCCGGATCGGCACCAGCTCCATCTCGCCGTCTTCCGGGCTGCTGGTGGGATCGAACACCCATGCCCCCGCGTAGATCCTCGTGTTCTTGACGACGAGGTCGGTGAGGTTCTGGTGGAAGCTCGTGCCCTCGGGGGTGGTGACCTCGGCCTCGAAGGGCTGCTCGTGCAGCGTGCTCGTCACGAACGCCCGCACGATCGCGCCGGCGTACACGAGCTGATCGCGGTAGAGCTCGCGCAGGATCGGCACGCCGTCAACCAGGCGCCGGTCCTCGTTGCGCATGCGCAGGGCAATCGCCGAGAAGCCCCAGCCGGCGCTGTCGAAGAAGTGATCGACGCGAAGCTCCTCGTCAAGCGAGCCGTAGGCGATGATCTTCCCCGCGTCGAGGGGGACGACATGCCCCTCCGCGAGCACCTCCACGTTGCGACCGAGTGACGCCTCGTCGCTCTCCAGGCCGAAGGACTTGCCCTGGTCGTTCGCCGTGCCGGTGGGCAGGGTGCCCATGGGGATATCGGCCTTGGAGGCAAGGAGTCCCTTGGCCACCTCGGCGAAGGTGCCGTCGCCGCCCATCGCCACCACGCACCGGTATGCCCCACCACCCAGCGCCTTGGCCACGTCGTTCACGGTCTGGCCGGCGGGGCGGGTGGGCAAGAAGTCGTGGTCGAGGCCGAGCGCGTGCATCTTGGCGCGTGCCTCGTCGATGCGGCGGGCGTTGCGACCGGACTGGGCGGTCGGGTTGCCGACGAGCAAGTGCATCGCTGCGGCCTATCCCGCGCGCTTGCACCGACCTTGCACCCCGCTTGCGCACTGACGGCAAACGCTGGGCGAATGCTGGTGGGCATGCGCAAGCTCAAGCTCCTGATCATCGTCGCGCTCGTCGGAACCGTGGCCTTCGCCGCGTCGGATCGTCCCCCGGCGGTGCCGGAGCGGTTGCAGCACCAGGCCAACGGCGTGGCCGAGTGGCTCGACGGCGGCGTGGAGAAGTCGCAGTTCTCGACGGGGGCCGACCTCTTCAACCGCGAGTGGGCCTACGGCACCGCCCAGATGGCGGCGCTCGGCTTCGGGCAACTCGCAGCGCAGGACGAGGCGAATCGTGCGTTGCACCTCGCGCGCATGGAGACGGCCATCGAGGCAATGTTGTCGCCCGAGGGGCGGGCCTTCCACGCCGGGCTCTGGGACAGCGACCCGCTCGAGGGGACTCGTGGTCACGCGGCCTGGCTCGGGTACACCAACCTCGCGCTCTCGCTGCACCGGTCGCTCGTGCCCGAAAGCCGGTACGCGGCGCTCAACGACCGGATCAGCGACACCATCGCCGAACGCGTGCTGGCCGAGCCGAGCGGGGTCTTCGAGACCTACCCGGACCAGCGTTTTCCCGTGGACACTGCGGCCGGCATCGCGAGCGTGATGTTGCACGACCGGGTGACCGGCCGGCAGCATCATGCCGCCATCTCCCACTGGCGGAAGGCCTACGACGTGCAGCAGCGCGCCGCCGACAACCACCTGCTCTACCAGATGACCCGTGCCGACGGTCGACCGCGCGTGGCCGAGCGCGGATCGGGCACTTTCCTCGCCGCGTGGTTCCTGAGCTTCGGTGACCGGTCGTTGGCCTGCGATCTCTACACCACCGGTCGCGACACCCTTGGCGACAGCTTGGGACCGGTCGCCGGCATGCGCGAGTATGCGCCTGGCGTCGATGGCCGCGCCGACATCGACAGTGGGCCGATCGTGATGGGGCTCGGTCTCTCGTCTACCGGCTTCGCGCTCGGCGCGGCCCACGCCTGCGGCGACCTAGAGACCGTCGCCTCGCTCACGCGCACGGTGGAGTGGTTCGGCGCCGCCCGAGACGACGGGGAGGTGCTGCACTGGCAGGCCGGCGAGGTTTTCGGTGGGGCGCCGATCGCCGACGCGATCATGTTCGCGATGATGAGTACGCCGGGGCGGTATGGAGGCGGCTAGTGGCGACAGTCACTGTCGCGACATAGTGGCGCATTCGTGCCGGCTCGCGGCCGAGCCCGCCGGGCCTTCCACCGCCACCCGGAAGAGGTCGGGGCCGTCGTACTCGCGCGTGGTCGCCGTGCCGAGCGCGGGCGTAGGCGTGGGCGATGGACGTCGCGAGGCCGGGCACGCTCTCCGAGGACAGGCGACCCCAGCCGTCGTGGCTCCAGGTGCGTTCCACGCCTGCCTCGTCCAGGTGGCGGGCGAGGTTCCCGGCGAGGTCGGATCCCCAGGTCTCGGAGGAACTATCCGGGTGCGTGGCGGAGATGACGCGGCCGATGTCTTCGCGGCCGAGCGTGGTGGCCCTCCGGCCGGAGGCGCTCCACCGGAGCGACGCCGCCGTCACCCGGTCGGCGTCGTCGTGGGTCCAGGCCTGCTCCTGGCCCCCGCTCGAGTCGCAGGTGGCGAGCGCAGCGCCGGTGCAGGCGCCGGTCACCCGGCCGAGCGCGTCGTGGTCGAACTCGGTCGCGACGCCGGCGACCTCGTGCACGGCCACGAGGCCATCGTCGAGGCAGGTCCAGCTCGCGGCCGAGGTCGTCCCGGAACATGCTCGCGGTGTGGCCGTCGATGTCGGGGACCGGATGGAGAAGAGTCGCGCCTGCCGCCCGGGAACCCGTCGATCAACCCAAGTGCAAGGAATCGTCGCGTCCGTCCATGCGGGGCGAACGGCTTCAGTTGGGCGGCGTTCAAGCGCGCTCAGGGCCGCCGCTCCCAGAACTTCTCGCCGCCAACGGTGACGAAGCGCCCAAGGAAAGTCGCGAGGTCCGCGCCCACCCCATACCAGTCTGAACGTCCGTCAAGCGGCAACGCGACCAAGACGCGGTGTACTCCAGCCTCCGACGGCGCGACCACGAGCAGGTCTAGGTCGCCGAGGAACTCGCCGATCACCACGTCACCAGGTAAGAACTCGGAGGGTCGGTCGTGCCGTTCCTTGGCGGTACGGCGCGCACTCGCGCCGGGGTCGAGGAGGATGAGGCCCCATTGCCCGTAATCCAGGTCCTCGAAGAGTCGGGCGGCACGGCACTCCTTCCAGAGTGCCACCACGTCGTAGGGCAGGGTTACCGCAGGCCACGCCAAGCGTACCTCCATCTCCTCCGCAGGGTCGGAAACGGCGGAGCCCAGGCGAAACGGGTTCGAAGCCCGCTCGGCCGTCGGCAACGCACCGCTCCGGACTCCCGCCAGGACTTCGTGAAGTTCGGCCATCAGTAGTCCCTCCACCATGCTGTGAACTCGCTTTGATGAACACCTCGCTCAACCGGCACCAGGTTGTCGAAGGCGTTGGTGCCTCCGTACTCCCGAGGCCTGATGTGGTGGATATCGTAGTTCGACCAGCCGCCCTCGGGGGTCGGCAGGCCGCGCTGGTACCACTCCGTAATGTATGCACCGCGTTCGGATGCGCCCCACGGCACCCGCTCTGGCAGGGGGACTTTCGACAACTCGCCGCCGGGGTGGGGAATCGGTGCTCCCGTGCCCGGATGCAGCACCTGCGGGTACGCCCGCCCGGCACGATTGGCACCTGCAATAAAACCCCTCGTGGTCCCGACGAAGACCTTGCTCGCGACCGATGCCGCGGCGTTCAACCCCGCCTCAGCCACGGCCCCCGCGGCGATGCCCCCGAGCACCTCCCCCGGGACGGCCGCGCTCGCCTGGAGGCCTGTGGAGTAGTCCACGGGCAGGTGTTGCGAACGAAAGTCCTGGTACGGCTCCATCACCTCGGACCAGTGTCCCGGCCCGGTGATCCCGTGCGCGGCGGCGACCGCGAAGGCCACGCCATCGGGCGCCGCCCACGCGGCGCCGTTCACCATCCCCTTCTCCATCGAGCCGCGAGGAATCCCGATAGGCTCCCGGGGGGGGGTGCTCCGGAGATCAACCTCGGCGCCGCCAGATCGCCACGCGAAGAACTCGCGAGTCCTCTGGTCTAGCAGCGAGCCGCCGCCGAGCCTCGCCCCCTCCATCTCGTCGAGCAGCCCTTGCATCGCCCGGTACTGCGCTTCCGCGATGTACAACGACGCGCCGTTGCCCTCGGGCGAGGCGCGCGCGGGGGGGCGGATCTCGACCCCCCCCTGGTCGGGGGGCTGGTGCTGGCCCTTCGAGGCCGGCGGCGGGTCGCCGAGGACTTCCAGGTTCTGGAGCAACCCGTCGAGGCCGCCCTCGCCCCCGGGGCTGGAGAGCGGGCGGGCCGTCACGCGGACGGGTGCGA
>SXGU01073668.1_pt1 | contig 12234 bp, 11 predicted proteins | sample 3174531 | NCBI WGS metagenome assembly SXGU01 (sample SAMN11356863, study PRJNA531348) | freshwater metagenome | isolation source: freshwater sample F1-140 | place: China: Fuxian Lake, Yuxi | collected 2017-12-25
CGCGTACCAGCGGATCGGGAGCGGTCCGATCTGCAGCGCGACGGGGTCGAGTGCGGGGAAGGCAAGTGCGAGCATTGAGGTCCGCCGCCTATGGGGAGGTATTGCCGGACGAGTCCGAGGACGGAGGGCGACTGTGCTGCGCGAGCCGGATCAGGGCGAGGCACGCGGTCGGGAGCATCGTGAGGAGGGCCACGAGGGCGGCGGTCTCGCGGATGTCCGCGCTCGACCATGTGCGCCCGCTGCCATCGACCACCACCCTGTCGGGATCGAGCAACGGCACGAGGTGGCATAGGCCGGAGGTGAGGTAGGCCAGGATCGGCAGCGCCAGGACGAGCGGATCGCACAAACCCGTCCGGTCGCGATCCGACGACCGATAGGCGACTAGGGCAAAGAGCTGGAAGAAGAGCCAAGTGGTCAGGAACCAGCCGAGGAAATTCGAGAGCGGCACGCCGAGATAGCCGCCGCCGTCGAACTACACCCAGGCCCGCGCGATCGTCGCGTTCGGCGGATCCATCACGAGGTCCCACTGGGTGATCGTGAAGGCCGCCACGACAGGGACGGCGAACAGGGACAGCCGGTCGCGCGGCCCCGCGACGTCGGAGCCGACGAGCAGGCAGGCGATGATCCAGGCCGGATAGCCGATCCCGAAGTAGAGCGGCCCGACGATGAGCGGGATGGTGCCGATGCGCGGCAGGTCGCCGCCGACGAGGAAGACGTAGCGGCCGAACGGCACGCCGGTCGCGACACCGACATTCTCGATCACAAAGGTGACAGAGAGACAGATGCCCGCGAAGGCCGCCGCCCGCGCGAGGCCGAGAAGCGCGACGGCATGAAGCGCCAGGAGCGTGATCGAGAGGCCCGCCAGCCCTTGCGCGAACGCGTCGGTCCGCGCGCCCTGGACGAGGATGGCGGGCAGCAGGAGAGCGAAGGCGATCAGCAAGGCCCGGCGCAGGGTATCCTGAGCGGTCCGGCGGCCGAGCGATGGGTTCGCGGACATGCAGGCTTCTCTCGCTGAGGGTGCGCGGGAGGCCATCCTCAGAACGCCGCCCCCTCTGCCTCGACCGTCACCAGAGCACCGTCACGGTCAAGCTCCAGCACGCGCCGCTCGCCCGGCCGCGCCGACAGCGCCGCGAGCGTCGCTTCGGGCGCGAGCCCATCGAGCGGATGCCCATCGACCCGTAGCAGCCGGTCGCCCACATGGACGCCCGGCACGAGAGGACGGCCCTCACGGGTCGCGACGGCAGCGACGACATAACCTGCGCCGCGCCGCGCCAGCGTGAGACCGATGCCGTCGAGTTCGCCCGGATCGGCTGCGCGCTGCCGCTCCCAGAAGCTCTGCCCAGCGGCGTAGTCGAGCGTCAGCCGGACGCCGTCGAGGACGTTGTTGCCGAGCCAGCCTGCCACCGGCTCGCCGACGCCGGCTTGCCACGTGTCCCAGAAGAGTTCGCCGAGCGCGACCTCGCCGAGCCTGCCGCCGATTGGCCCGGTGCCGAGCGCGCCGACGTCCGGAAGCGACAGGCCAGGCAGGGCGATGCGGGGCAGGTGCACGAGCGTGCCGGCGGGTTCGAGGCCAACGTCCGCCATCGCGAGGTTGGCACGCCCGACGGCAGCGTCCGCGCTGCGCCAGTCCGGGTGCCGGGCGAGCCAAGCCGCGACCGTGCGCCCCCGCAGCCACGTGTAGGGTGCGCCGACTCGAGAACGAGGGGAACGGTCCCGCCATCGACCTGCGCGTCCACCACCGCGACACCGGAGTCGGGGTTGACCCGCACCGGCACGGGCACGCCGCGCGGTCGCGGCGTCCCGGGCCGCGCCAGGGTCAGAGCCTCGGCTCGCGGATCGACCGTGACCACGAAATGCCGCAGCACGCCCGCCGGGAGCACGGCTTCCACCGAGCGGGGCGCGAACAGCAGGCCGAAGAGATCTTGGTCGCCGATGCACCCGGGTCCATCGATGACGGAGCGCCCATCGACCGTCACGCAGACGGGGCCGACCCGCATCGCGAGGTCGCGGCCCGCGCCGAGGCCGAGTTCCCGGTACAGCCCTTCCGACAAAATCGGAGCGGGCGCACCCATATTGAGCCAAGCGAGCGCGCGCCGTTCACTGCCGTCCGGACGCCGTAGGCCGACGGAGACGAGCCAGCGACCGGAGGCCCGCTGCATCGGGACTGTCACGGTGGGGCCCTCCGCCGGCCAGACGATCGCCACGCGGTCCATCCGGGGAACAGGCGGGTTGCACGCCGCGAGCGGCGCGACGGCCAGGAGAAGCACGAGCACGCGCGAGAGGGCTGGTATGGGCACAGGTCTCCGTTCCCGCGGCGCGGACGCGGGTTCGGCGTCGGGATCGCGGATCGGTCAGCCGGCCCGGCGCAGGGCGTCCTCGCCGTCGGGCACGTATTCGAGCAGGTCGCCGGGCTGGCAGTCGAGTTCCCGGCAGATCGCTTCGAGCGTCGCGAAGCGCACGCCCTGGACCTTGCCGGATTTCAGCAGCGACAGGTTCGCCTCCGTGATCCCGACCGCCCGGGCGAGATCCTTCGATTTCCGCTTGCGGCGCGCGAGCATCACGTCGAGGCGCATCACGATCGGCATCAGATGAATCCGTCCCGATCGTCCTTGATCGCTTGTCCGGCCCTGATGAGTTCGGCGAGGACGATCAGAAGGGCGGCCAGCAGGAGGGCATGGAGCGAGGAGGTGCGGAACCATGCGAGATCCACCCCGTGCCCGACGATCCGGACGAGGGCCTGCCCGGCCGCCGGAGCGACAGCGTAGGCCAGGAGCCAGAGCGCCATGCGGCGCAGGCGGGAGGCGTGTCCGTCGGCGAACACCGTACCGGCCGCGAGGTCGCGCAGCAGCGCGCGCAGATGGTAGAGCACGACCAGGACCGGGATCTGGGTCGAGGTAAAGCTCATCGCATAGGCCATGCGGGTGGTCCAAGGCAGCGTCCCGAAAGACACGATCCCCGCAACGCCCTCCGGCCGAGCCCCAATGAAGCCCGCACCGGGTGCGAGCCAGAGAAGCGCCCCCTCGAAGACGAGCCCGAGAGCCAGGACCGTCAAGGTGAAGGCGCAGGCTAACCCTAGACACGTCGTGACGAGCCACGCGGCGTAACGGGCCCATTGCCGGAGACTGGGATGGTCCTCGGGCTCCGGCGAGGCTGGCTCATCCCGATGCGGCAGGGCGAAGACGTTCGGCATTCGAATTCCTTAGAGACATAGATACATCAGAAATTAATTTCTGCAAAACAATAATTTTTGGCTTCGTGTCGCCTTCCGGTCTAATCGCAGCACCAGATCGGCAAAAGTGTCTCGAAAGGCTCTACCTTGAACGTCCGGTTTCGGCGCCAGCGCCGAGGACCACTTTCCACCCAATCCGGACCTCCAGCGGCAGCGCCTTAAAGGTCCGCAAGGGATCATCTCCGTCCGCAGCAGTTGCGCTGGTGCCCCTTAAGGGTCAGCTCGGCGGTGCGGGCGTTACTGAAGTCGACCGGGCCGTCTACGACCATTCCCTCCTCGGCCAGCACTCGGGCCACGAGGTTGACCGCTTGCGGGCCTCGGTCAAAGAATTGTCCACGCCCGGTCATCCAGCTTGTTGACCGACATGCTCTGTCTCATTTTGGATTGAGAAGGGCTCTTGAAACACGCACCCTGAGCAAGCACGCCAGGAAGAGGGTTGTGTTCAGGAGCCATGCCATTCTCGGCGATACCGATACGTTGCGCCTGGGATGGGCCGACACGACCCGCAGCTTGTCACCGAACGCGTTCGCGCGCCCCGACGTGCGAGCCCTCGACTCCGTTGAGCTCGGGTCAGCGAGCCTTTTGAGGGCATCGGCGATTGCGGGCAGACAGCTGGGGGTCGCACGCGCGCGCGCGGTGTCGAAGGCGGCACGCGCCTCGGGCACCCGTTCGGCCTCAAGATGGATCAGGCCGAGATTGAGCGCGGCCCAGCAATCGCCGGAGGCAGCTGCCGCCTCGTAGCCGCGCAGGGCCGCCGCGAGGTTGACGGGCGTGCCCCAGCCCTCCTCGTGGCAGCGGGCCAGCATGCCGAGGGCCTTGCTGCTTGCCTCGCCTTCACCGCGCTCAGCTGCCGCCGAGAAGCAGCGGAATGCCTCCGCGTGGTCCCGGCGCACGTCCCCGTACAGCAGCATGCAACCGAGATTGTAGAGGCCCCACACGTGCCCGCTCAGCGCGGCGCGACGATAGTGACCGAGCGCTTCCCGATGGCTCGCCGGCACGCCCCAGCCGAGTTCATGACAGCGCCCGAGCATGTTGCGGGCATCCAGGCTGCCGATGGCCGTGGCGCGGCGGAACCAGTGGTAGGCCGCAGCCGGATCGCGGGTCACACCGTGCCCGTCCAACAGCATCTGGCCATAGACCACTTGAGCCGAACGGAAACCCCGCTCTGCCGCGAAGCGGATCCAGCGTGCCGCGCCGTCCGGCGATCCGTCGAGGATGCGGCGCCAGTCAGCTTCCGTGTTGTGGTGCAGCTCCCACAGAGCAGGCCCCGGTGCTCGCGCAGATTGCACACGCGTCGATCCGGCCGCGCTCATGGGTTGGCCTTACTTGGGCACGCTGCTCCGAGCAGAGTGGATGGAATTATTCTAGTTAGCATATGAGGACGATCTTCGTGGCTGCCAGTTTGTAACAAATTCAATTTGTTGCGGAGGCGCATCATGCGAGAAATCTGCAGCGTTAATCTATTGCCTCACGGCGCCGTGAGCGTCTATGCCCTCGCAGTTCTTGGAGGACGATGATGCGTACGGAGCTGTCGTTGCGGGAGGCGGGTACGGTCGGCTCGCTGGGTGTTGGTCTCGCGGCCGGTCTCGGCGCCTTCATCCCCTTCGACGCGCGCGCGCAGGATCCAGGCCCAGTTCCCGGCGACAGCATGACTGTGACCCTGGGCGAGCTCAGCGTCGTCGGCTACGACGGCTACCAGCCCAATACCCTCAACGCCGATCTCGGGCTGTCCCGCTTCCCTGGCCGTGTTCAGGACACCCCGCAAGCCATCACCGTGGTGCCCGGCGAGGTCATCCGCCAACAGCAGGCAACGACCCTGGAGCAGGCGCTGCGCAACGTGCCGGGCATCACCCTCAGCTCGGGCGAGGGCAACGGCGGCCTCAACGGCGACCAGTTCCGCATCCGCGGCTTCCAGGCGAAGAACGACGTCTACCTCGACGGCCTGCGCGATTTCGGCGTCTATGCCCGCGACAGCTTCAACATCGCCGATGTCGTCGTCATCAAGGGACCGTCATCGGAGACCCTCGGCCTCGGAACCGCAGGCGGCGCGATCAACATCGTCTCGAAGCGGGCACAGCTCACAGACTTCACGGCGGTCGACGCGCTCGGTGGTAGCGGCCCCACCGCACGCGCCACCTTCGACGTCAACCGGAAGATCGACGAGACGACCGCGATCCGGATCACCGGCGTGGCCCACCGCCAGGACATTCAGGACCGCGACTATACGAAGTCCGACCGCTACGGCATCGCCACCTCGATCGGCTTCGGGCTCGGCACCGACACCACGTGGCACCTCAACTACCTGTTCCAGCGCAGCGAGCGCACACCCGATTACGGCGTCCCCACGGTCCAGCGTCCCGGCGACCGATACGCGCGCCCGATCACCGAGTACGGCCTTGACCGTTCGACCTCGTACGCCCGCGCGACCGACCGCGACGACGCCAACGTCCACCTCCTCACCTCGCTGATGAAGTGGACGGTCGCGCCCTGGCTCACGGTCACCAACGACACGCGGCTCTCGTTCTACAGCCGCAATTTCGCCAGCACGACCCCGCTCTGCACCAACACCACGACGGCACCGGCCACGTTCTGTGCCCGTGACTTCTTCGTGGGCCTCAATCCCTTCGTGACCTACAGCGCGGGCGGCGGCTCGGCCTTCGATCAGGACGCCTGGGGTGCGCAGAACGTGACGACGGCGGTCGCCAAATTCCACACCGGCTTCCTGCGTCACGAGGTGGTGGCTGGCGTCGACGTGTTCTACCAGAACGACAACCGCATCAACTTCGCGGTGGCCGGCACCCGGGCGAACCAGCGTCTGCTGACCCCGGATCCGACCCAGGCCGGCTACGCGCTCTACCGGAACTATAGAAGCCAGCGTGTCGGTGACGGCGCAAATCTCGCAGGCTTCTTCAGCGACCGCATCTGGCTGACCGAGCAATTCTCGCTGCTCGGCGGCGTGCGCGTCGACCGCTTCGTGAGCACCTACGCCACGACCAACACCACCACGGGTCTCTTCGGCTCCACGGTGACCGCGGCCTCGACCGGCGTGAGCCCGAAGGGGGCGGCCATCTGGCAGCCGACGCCCGATCAGACCTACTACGTCACGTACGCCAAGGGCTTCTCGCCGCAAGGGCAGTACGTGGCGAACTCCACCGGCATCGAGGTGCCGAACACGGCCGCCCTGAAGCCCGAGGAGAGCGACCTCTACGAGATCGGCGGCAAAGTCAGCGTGCTGGGCGGGCGTCTCGGCCTCGCCGCCGCCCTGTTCCGCGTCGACAAGAGCAACAGCTTCGACATCGATCCCGTCACCGGCGGCCTGATCCTGGGCGCGCTCGACGCGGGCGAGCGCCGGCGGGTGGACGGTTTCGAGTTCACCGCCACGGGGCGGCTGACCGAGGAGTGGAGCCTGCTCGCCGGCTACACGCATCTGGACGGCAAGGTCCTGTCGGGCGCCAACATCGGCAGGGTGGCGCCCTACGTGCCCGAGAACGCCTTCACGATGTGGACGACCTACGATCTGACCCCCATCATGCGGCCGCTCTGGGGGCTGCCCGGCAAGGTCACGATCGGCGGCGGCGTTTCCTTCGACGACGGCTACTTCCCGGCAAGCGACAACGTCACCCGCATCCCCGGCACCTTCTCGCTCGACGCGCTGGTCTCCTACGAAACCGAGACCTACCGCGTCGCCGTCAATGCCTACAACCTGACGGACGAGCTGAACTACGCGGGTGCCTTCTCCACCCGTGCCATCCCGACTTCGGGACGCACCGTGCTGGTCAGCCTCGGAACACGGTTCTGACGAGTTCCGCACGGCAGCGGACGCCCGGCGATACGTCGCCGGGCGCCCCAGGAGAGATGCGATGATCGTCCACGTCCGGAACGTTCTCACCCCTGAAGAGGTCGCCCACTGCCGCGCGCGCCTGGACGCCAGCGAGTGGATCGACGGGCGCGCAACCGCCGGGGCTCAGGCAGCGCGCGCCAAGAACAACCTGCAGATCCCCGAGGATGCGCCGATTGCTCGGGAGCTCGGCGACCTCATCCTGCGCGCGCTGGGCAGAAACCCGCTGTTCAACGCAGCGGCGCTGCCCTTGCGCGTGCTGCCGCCCCTGTTCAACCGCTACGATGTCGGCATGGGCTTCGGCGCCCATGTCGATGGTGCGATCCGGATGGTCCCGGGCGCCGGGATCCGGATGCGCGCGGACGTCTCGACCACGCTCTTCCTCACCGACCCGGAGGGCTACGACGGCGGTGAGCTCCTGATCGAGGACACCTTCGGCGCGCATTCGGTGAAGCTGCCGGCCGGCGACATGATCGTCTATCCCGCAACCTCTCTGCACCGGGTCGAGCCGATCACCCGCGGTTCACGCTGGTCAGCGTTCTTCTGGTCGCAATCGATGGTCAAGGACGATGGCGCCCGCGCGCTCCTGTACGATCTCGACCGCGGCATCACCGGAACGCGGGCAGAGCTCGGGGACGAACATCCGTCCGTGATCAGCCTGACCAGCACCTACCACAACCTGTTGCGTCGCTGGGCCGAACTGTGACCGCGAGCCTCGACGAGGCCAGCGCGTCGAGATCGGCCGCCCGCGTGACAGGCGACGCCGCGTCGCCTCAGGCGGCCCGGGCGCGGCGGGTCTGCCGGCTGACGCAGCTCTATATCCGTCACTGGGTCGGCTCGGGTCGAGGCCTTGCGGGGATGCTCCTCTTCACGATCACGGGGATCACCCTGAACCGATCCGTCCCACTCTCGCAGGCCGCATCGCCGAGCCGGCTCCGAAGCCGAGCGCGTGGCCGCGCGCTCGCCAGGACGCGGCCGGGGCACTGAGGAGATCGTCAGGCCTGCGACCGCCATGGCCGCGATGTCATCGTCCACGCCCTGAAGCGGGCTGGTTCGATGCGGGTGCGCGCGCCACGGCAAAGGTTTAGGGCCGTTCCCGAGCGCAGCGGGATTGTGACCTGCGCTAGCGGCGCACCATCCCGTATTCGGGACGCTGGGCGCGGCGCCAGCGCAGATAGGCCTGATAGACCTCCTCCTTGTCGGCAGCGGCGCCCTGCGGCTGCTCGCCGAGGAAGCGCTCGATCTCGCTCTGGGACGGCGTGTCCCCGCGGTGGCTGTCGAGCCAGTCCTGCGCCGGCTGAAAGCGGGTCCAGCCCGGGACGGAGGCCGCGAGGTTCACCTCCCGCCATTTCGGATGGTGCTGGGGCGCCAGGAGCCGCTCGAACCGATCGAAGAAGGCGGTCGTGAAGCGCTCCAGCTTCCTGTACCGCTCCGAGCCCTTCGGGTGATTGTAGACGCCGAGGATCGTGCCGACCGCGAGCGTCTCGACGGGTTTGGAGCCGTCGACGAGCTTCGGGTAGTCGACACCGGTCAGCGTGGCGGGCACGTAGGCCTCGCCGATCCGGTCGCTATAGGGCACCGTGACGAGGTGGAATCGGCCGGCCGGCTCGAAGCCGGTGATGATCGCAACGGGTCTGGCGGCCACCGAGACGACCGCCTCAAGCTCGCCCTGACGCAGCATCTCAAGGGCGGTCGGCTGGTTCACGTTGACCGCCTCGACCGCGATGCCGAGTTCGCGGAACATGGCACGGCCGCTGTAGTCCGTACCGCTGCCCTTCACGTCGAAGCTGACGCGTTTGCCCGCGAGATCGCCGATCGCGCCGATCTCCTTCGGGGCGATCACGTGGAGCTCGTCGTTGAAGAGCTTGGCGACGTAGTGGATCCGCTTCTCGATCTCCTTGAGCCGCTTGTCTTGGCGCAGCTGATCCAGGGTGTCGGTGCGGACGAAGCCGAGATCGACCCCTTTCAGGAAGCGGAGGTCGTAGGCGTTGGCTCCCGCCCCCCTGCCCAGAATGGGAAGGATGCGGAGCCTGTCGCCGTCGTCGAGGACGAAGGCGAGGTCGGCACCGGTGCGGAAATAGGTGCCGCCGGGCGTTCCGGTGACGATCGAGACGGTGTTGGCGTTCAGCGTTTCGCTGAGCGCCGCCTCGGTCGCCGAGTCCTGGGCGGCGGGCCGCTTCTGCGCCGCGGCTTCCCGCGTCTGTCCCGCAGCGAGGAGCAGCGCGAAGGCCACTGTCCAGGCCGTCGCGCAGGATCGGACCGCCCGCATGCCCCTCGTCTCCATCGCCCTGCTCCCTCGGATCGTTGGCTCAGCGCGCCGCCTCGGCGACGTTCTTCGGATCGCGCAAACCAGCCTCGGCCGCCCGGGCGTAGAGCGCCCTCGCGCGCTCTGGATCGGGCCGCAGGCCGTGGACGCCCCAAGTGCGGAGCATCCGCGGATCGCAGGTCTGGGCGAGCAGGAAGGTCGCGCGCGCGTCGCCCCGTTCGACCAGATGTTCGAGCACGAGCCGGGCGCCGCTGATGTCGCCCGATCGGATGAGCCGCTCCGCCCGCGCCAGCAGAGCCGCGCTCAGGGGGAGTGCGGACGGGGCTGCCGCCTGCGGGGCCGCCGAGGGTGGCCCGCTCGGGCTTGACGCGCTCGGGCTTGGCGCGCGCTCGGCTGCGTCGGCTGGTCCGACGGTGGGACTGGCAGCGGCGCCCACCGGCACCGGTTCGGGAGACCCGGTCTCCTGCGCCTGCCGCGGGAGCGGCCGGAGGGGCGGCGCCTCCGGTAGAACGATCGCGGCGTCGTGGCGGCGCGAGGCCGGTGCGAGGTTCTGCGCCTCGGCGCTCGTTGCCACCGGTCGGATGTCGGGCGAGGGTACCGGCGCGGGCTCCGGCACGGCGCGCGCCGGTCTCGGCTGGACCCGCAGCGTGAAGACCGATCGCGCGATGGGCAGCGGGCGCCCTGTTTCCGTGAGCGAAAGCGCCGCGACCGCCAGCGTGAAGGCGCCGGTCTGCTCCGGCTGCAGCGTGACGGCGAGGTCGGCGAGGTTCCAGTCCGTCACCTCGACAAGGGATCGCTCCTCGCTGGCGGTGACCACATGATCCGCATCGCTCAACCGCGCGCCCTTCGGCAAGCCCAGGATGTAGGTGCTCCCGCGGGGCCGACCGGCCCGGTGGCGCACCTCGATCAGAAGGGGAATGGCCGCGCCCTGCTCGCCGACCACGTCCCGCGCGAAGACGCGCGGCTCGGCCGGGTCGGCCGGGTCGGCAGCTCCCGGCCTCACCGCGTCCGCCCGGTCCACGCGGACGGGCGCGGGAGTCTGGGCGCAGACCCCCGGAACGCTCCCCGCGCAGGCATGGAAGGCAATCAGAGCGATCGGTAAGCGGACCCTGCGCGCATCTCGGCGATGCGGAACAATGGACATCACGATCGACATCGAGACCTCTCCTGCTGTCGACCGCACCGCGGCGTCAGGCCCGGCCGCGGGGCGCATCGCCCTGGCGCGCAGACACCGCGGACCACAACGTCAATTCTCGTCGCACGGCTCGGGCGGCCTGCGCTCGTTAACGATAGTCTTTGTTCCGCATGGACTTGGTATTTTCATTAACATGTGCAACACGCCATTGATGTTGCGCGATCCTGTGATCGAATATCCGATGGCCTGCTGCAGCCACGGCGCACAATGCCCGCTCCCGCCCCGTCCGGACCTCCGACGGCAGCGCTTCGCGTGTCCCGAAGGGGCCATTTCGCCCCGCGGGGAACATCCCTTGCGACACGCCGCAGCCCTGCGACCGTGACGCCTGGTTCGGATCTCGGCCTGTTCCGTTAGGAGCAGGGCGCCATCGACCGCTATGCCAAGGTCGCGCACCAAGCTCTCCCGCTTGGTGTGGCCGGGCAGCAGCCGGCCGGCGCGGACCTTGCCGGCGCTTGCAGACCAGCACGACCTTCGTAGGCCGCAGACCGTGCGTACCAAAGCCCGGCGGGTCCGGGCCGAGCGAGGCAGCCCAGCGGTCGATCAGCCTGCTGTGATGCCGCGCCTGAAGGTGCTCTCCGAACCGGCTCGGAAGCAAGGCCAGCACGGTGCCGGGCGTCGCCGCTCAGCTGCGCTCGACGCAGCGGAAGCGCCGAAGCGGCGCGGTCGGTCGAAGACGGCGGCGGCCTGGGCGCCCTGAATAGGCACCCGCTGCGGCTTAACCGCTGTTGGTGGAGCGATCTGGCGGCAGGACGTCTTTCCCGAGCTGCAGCAGCAGCTCGGCCATGCGCTCGCTCGGCTCTACGTCATGCAGAGGCGCAAACAGCGTCTGCAGCTGCGATCCGATCCGCTTACGGCTGAGATCGCACAGCGAAGGACCTTCAGGGGCCTCAGGCAACGCCGCATCACTGCGGCCGAGGGGCGGTTTCATAGGCGTCTAACTTTGACGACACGGGACGTGCATCAAGGCTACTCAGCCATTCTTTCAAAGTGGTGTGGCAGTTCGGGCTCAGTCTTGGAACCGATGCGGCTGCAGGAACACGTCGCCGGATGCCTGTCGCAGCTTGGGTGAGCCAGCGCTGGCACCTGGTGCTCTGGCCGCTCGTGCAGCCTATGACAGCGCTGACAGAACGCCCATCGTTCAGCCGGACCGCTGTTGCTCGCGTCGTGGTCGAGATTGGGAGCCAACGCGGTCTGCCCGACCATTCCCAAGGACGTGCGCGCGATGCTGCCTTCTGGGTCGGTCGCGCCGGGCCCGGTCACGAACCTCGGACAATCTCTGCCGGTTGGTGATCTGCGCTCGAAGCGAGCCCCGTGACCGTTGGCGCGCTGCCGTCCGCCATTGATCGGAATGCTGTGAGTTCGTCGCTGCGAGCAACAAAAACGCCCCGGGAACGGATCCCAGGGCGTGTGTTCGTCTAAGCGGCCAGTTTGATCGGGCTGGGGATGCTCAGGCCAAACCCTTCTGACGCAGGATCTTAGTAGGTGCCGAACTTGTAGTTCACGCCGGCGCGGACGACGGCGAACTCGGTGTCGCGGCGGACGTTGTTGGCACCCGAGACCAGCAGGGTGCCGGTGTTGCCGACAGCGTAGGTGTTGCCGAAGGCGTTCGTGGCGAAGGCGCCGTTGTTGCGGTTGCCCTGGTCGAGGTTCACGTACAGACCCTCGACCTTCAGCGTCACGGCCGAGGAGCGGAAGAAGTTCAGGAA
>SXGU01257213.1_pt1 | contig 12231 bp, 9 predicted proteins | sample 3174531 | NCBI WGS metagenome assembly SXGU01 (sample SAMN11356863, study PRJNA531348) | freshwater metagenome | isolation source: freshwater sample F1-140 | place: China: Fuxian Lake, Yuxi | collected 2017-12-25
ATCACCAACAGTTGGGTTGATCTGGGCAAGTGCGATTCTGATCTGTCCGGTCTGGCTCACTTTTCAAGAGTACCTCAGGTGGTGGGATCTTGGCAGTTAAGTTAAACTCATCCCTACCTAGCAAAGACAGGGACCTTATTTTTAGGCCTTGATCTAAAAGGAGTAAGAATGAGCAATGCTCAAAGTGTGAGAATCTCGACTGCAGATTTAGCTGCCAAAAAACGATCGGGTGAGAGATTTGCGATGCTGACCTGCTATGAGCAGATCACTGCAGAGATTTTTGATGGTGCAAATATTCCAGTTTTATTGGTGGGCGACTCTGCTGGTAATAATTTCTTTGGCTTTGAAAACACAATTCCAGTAACGGTTGATGAGTTGATTCCAATGGCTCGGGCGGTGGTTAATTCAAGTAGCAAAGCGATGGTGGTAGCAGATCTGCCATTTGGCTCATATGAGGCATCCCCAGAGCAAGCATTAAGTACCGGGATAAGATTTTTTAAAGAGGCGAAGGTTGGCGCAGTAAAACTTGAGGGTGGTGCGAAAGTGGTGCCACAGATTGAGAAGTTAATCGCAGCTGGCATTCCAGTGATGGGACATCTTGGTCTGACCCCGCAATCAGTCCACACCCTTGGCGGCTTTAAGGTGCAAGGACGAGGTGATGATGGGCAAGTAATCATTAATGATGCCAAAGCATTGGTAGCGGCTGGAGTTTTTGCCATCGTATTGGAGGCAATTCCTGCGCAACTGGCGAAGCAGATAACCACCGCTATCTCTATTCCTACCATTGGCATTGGCGCTGGCGTTGATTGCGATGGCCAGGTTTTAGTGTGGACAGATCTAATGGGATTAACCGCCAAGATGCCAAAACTTGCTAAGGCCTACCGAAATATGCGCAAAGAGATGAGTGATGCGGTGAGTGAGTTTGCCGAAGATGTAGCAGCGGGTAGATTTCCCACTGCAGAACAAAGCTTTAACTAATCAAATATCTGCTGGGGGGCTTTTGAAAGCAAATCTGGCAATAGATTTTTCACCCCTGAAGCGGTATCCAGATTTTCGCCGGCTATGGCTCTCTGGATTAATTACCTACTTTGGTTCCATGTTCACCTATGTGGCTCTGCCCTTTCAGGTAAAGGAGCTAACTAACTCCTATCTAGCAGTTGGTTTGATTGGTTTGGTGGAGATTATTCCACTGGTAGTTTTTGGTCTCTACGGCGGGGTGTTGGCAGATCATATGGATCGCAAAAAAATGATCTGGGCAACAGAGTTTGCCTCATTATTTTTATCTGCAATATTGTTAATTAACGCTCTACTACCAGAGCCAAAATTAGCCCTGATCTATATTGTGGCCGCACTCTTTTCAGCAGTTGATGGTTTACAGCGACCTAGTGCGGATGCAATTCTGCCCAGATTAGTTGAACATAAAGATCTACCAGCAGCCAGTGCGTTAATGAGTTTGCGCTGGCAGATTGGCATGGTGGCTGGGCCAGCATTAGCTGGAGTTTTAATCTCAGTAGCAGGGGTGCCTGCTGGGTACATCTTGGACATTCTTACCTACTTTTTATCCTTAGCAATATTGATCCGAGTTAGAAGTGTGCCGCCAATTGAGGTCAATGAAAAACCAGCATTTTCTAGTTTGGTGGCAGGGGTTAAATACGCCACCAGCCGCAAGGATTTAATGGGTACTTATCTAGTAGATCTTTCTGCAATGTTTTTTGCAATGCCAACTGCGCTATTTCCGTTTTGGGCAGATCAGGTAAATGCACCATGGGCGCTTGGTTTCTTCTACGCCGCCGGCACTATCGGTTCATTGCTAGTAACAGTGACTAGTGGTTGGGTTAAAAGCTATACCAAACATGGCCGGGCAATATTTTTAGCAGCCCTTGGGTGGGGGGTAGCAATTACCTTGGCTGGATTGGCAAATAATCTGGCACTGATTTTGCTTTTTCTAATCTTGGCTGGTGCCTCCGACATGGTCTCGGCGCTATTTCGCTCAGTTCTTTGGAATCAATCCATTCCAGATGAGTTTCGTGGCAGATTAGCTGGTGTTGAACTTATCTCTTACTCAGTTGGACCATTAGGTGGGCAAACTCGCGCTGGTTTTACCGCCGAACGCACCTCACTTCGCACCTCAGTGGTCTCAGGTGGCTTACTTTGCATTGGTTTTGTCTGTTTTTTCACCGCATTACTGCCAGATTTTCGAAAATATGACAGCAAAAGTAATAAATTTGCAATTTCAGAGGCAAAAAAACGAAAAACTGCACCAAATAATTAACTCATCAGTATTTTTATCAAATTATGAGCAATAAACTCCATAATTTTTTTGAAAAACTGACATCAAATCCAATTAAACAAAGTTGCGACACGCTCCATATTTTTTGCCAAATGAGTGGATTCTTTTCCCATTTAGTGCCACGCTTATCCTTGAAACAGGTTCGGTGACGGATCGAACCACTTTGATAGGAGAAATACGTGGCTAAACGCCGTAGAAAAGCAGCAAAAGCTGCACCAAAGCGTCGTCGTCGTAAGGCAGCAAAAGCTGCTCCAAAGCGTCGTCGTCGTAAGAAGGCAGCTAAGTCTGCTCCAAAGCGTCGTCGTCGTCGTAAGAAGGCAGCTAAGTCTGCTCCAAAGCGTCGTCGTCGTCGTAAGAAGGCGTAACGAACAATCTTTACTAAAAAACCCCGCCAGTCAAATGGCGGGGTTTTTTATTGCCAATAATTAATTAAAGAAAAGATAGGCTAACCCCCTTATGCGAAGTGGCTTAGATCTTAAACATATTGATCCAACCATCCGCCCCCAAGATGATCTATTTCGATTTATGAATGGCACCTGGCTCAAGGAGGCAAAGATCCCAGAGGATCGGGCCAGCGATGGTGCTTTTTATCAGCTTTTTGAAGCGGCTGAAAAACAGGTTAAGCAGATAATTCTTGACCAAGCAAATAGCAAAGCTCCTAATGGCAGTATTGCCCAGAAAATTGGCGATTTATATAACACCTATATGGATGAGGAGCAGATTGAAAAAGATGGCCTCACCCCGATTGCCAAAGATCTAGCAGCTGCGCAAAGATTTAAAACTAAAACAGAGTTTTTTGAATTACTTGGCAGATTTGAATTAGAGGGATTGTCTGGTCTGTTCTACTCCTATGTATCAACTGATGACAAGGACTCATCAAAAAACATTTTATATGTTGGTCAATCTGCTCTCTCACTACCGGATGAGGCTTACTATCGAGAGGAGCAGTATGCAGATATCAGAGCCGCCTTTATCGCACATGTAAAAAAGATGTTTGAACTTGCTGGGATTGATCAGGCGCAGCAGCGAGCTGATGATCTATTGGCACTTGAAACCCAGATCGCATCTCATCATTGGGATCAAGTGAAGGATCGAGACGCGATCCTTACCTACAACAAGATGAGCTTTGCTCAGCTAAGTAAAATTACCCCAGCCTTTAATTGGCCAATCTGGATTGAAAGATCACAAACCCCACCTGCGGTATTGGCAGAGTTAATCATTCGCCAGCCCTCCTACTTTTCGGGTCTAGATAAATTATTGGCAGATTTTGATCTAGAAAAATGGCGCACCTGGCTCACCTGGCATCTTTTATCTGGTGCAAGTCCATATTTAAGCTCAGCCTTTGTCAACGAGAACTTTGCATTTTACGCAACTACCTTATCTGGCATACCAAAGTTAAAAGAGCGGTGGAAGCGCGGTGTGGGCTTAGTTGAAGGGGCGATCGGGGAGGCGGTAGGTGAGATTTATGTCCAGCGCCATTTTGGTGCATCCGCCAAGGAGCGAATGGTTGATTTAGTAAAGAATCTAATTCAGGCATACCGCATTAGCATCCAATCTTTAGATTGGATGAGTCAGGAAACAAAAGAAAAAGCCTTTGTTAAGTTGGAAAAGTTCACCCCCAAGATTGGCTACCCAGATAAGTGGCGGGATTACACAAAGTTAACCATTATCAAAGGTGATCTGCTGGGAAATCTTGAGCGGATAGCAAAATTCTCTACCGATTATGAGTACGCCAAGATTGGCAAACCAGTTGATAAAACTGAATGGCATATGACCCCACAAACAGTAAATGCTTATTACAACCCAGGGATGAATGAAATTGTCTTCCCAGCTGGCATATTGCAGCCACCGTTTTTTGATGTGCTGGCTGAAGATGATGCTGCAAATTACGGTGGGATTGGGGCGGTAATTGGTCATGAAATCGGCCATGGCTTTGATGATCAAGGCTCCAAATATGATGGTGATGGCAACTTAGTAAATTGGTGGAATGATAAAGATCGAAGTGAGTTTGAAAAGCGAACTAGCAAATTAATTGATCAGTACAATCAACTATCACCTGCAGCAGCCCCTGATGTGAAGGTCAATGGCGCATTGACAGTGGGTGAAAATATTGGCGATCTTGGTGGGCTCACAATTGCTTACAAAGCTTATGAGATCTCATTGAAGGGTGCTAAGCCACCAGAAATTGATGGTTACAGTGGATTTCAAAGATTCTTTTTAGGCTGGGCCCAATCTTGGCGGGGTAAGTATCGAAGCGAAGAGGTTAAACGGCGAATTGCAACTGATCCTCACTCCCCTGATGAGTTTAGATGTAATCAGATTGTGGCGAATCTAGATGAGTTTTATGAGGCCTTTTCAGTTGCTAGCAATGACAAACACTTTATGCCAGTTGGTGAGCGGGTAAGGATCTGGTAATTACTCAGGGAAGTGGCAGGCAACCTGAGATTTTCCAACAGTTAATAACTCTGGCGTCTTACTGCGGCAAACCTCTTGTACTTTCCAGCACCTGGTATTAAATACACATCCTGCAGGTGGATTAATTGGTGAAGGTAGATCTCCTTTAAGAATTATTCGCTCCCGATTTCGCTCACCCCGTGGATCTGGCTGCGGTACCGCAGATAACAAGGCTGTGGTGTAAGGATGATGAGGTGCGGTGAATAAATCCTCAGTTTTCGCTAGCTCCATTATCTTGCCCAAATACATAACCGCTACCCGATCTGAGATGTGTTGAACAACTGATAAATCATGGGCAATAAAGACGATTGAGATGCCATCAGCCTTTTGCAGATCATCAATTAAGTTAATTACCTGAGCTTGGATAGAGACATCAAGGGCAGATACTGGCTCATCAGCCACAATTAATTTTGGTTTTAAAGCAATAGCTCTGGCAATTCCTATTCGCTGACGCTGCCCACCTGAGAACTCATGCGGATATCGGTTGTAATGCTCAGGATTTAAGCCCACTCGCTGCATTAACCCTGCAACCTCTTTTTTAACTCCACCTTCTGGTGTCACTTTTTGAATCTCAAATGGGGCAGCAATAATCTTGCCAACAGTCTGGCGTGGATTTAGGGCTGAGAATGGATCTTGAAAAATAATCTGCATCTGCGCCCGAAGTGGGGTCATCAAGCCTGGACGTAATTTAGTTATATCTTGACCTTCAAAAATAATCTCACCTGCGGTTGGTTCAATTAACTTTAGAATAGTTCTACCAGCTGTCGTTTTGCCACACCCGGATTCACCAACTAACCCGAGCGTCTCTCCCTTCATTAAATCAAAGGAGATGCCATCTACAGCTTTAACCTGTAGCTTTTCTTTTCTAAAGCCAACATTTCTAGAGGTTGGAAAGTATTTCTGTAAATTTCTAACACTAAGTAATGGAGAACTCATTAGGTGCGAGCCCCCTTTATCTCAGCGGTAAATAATTTATCCCGTTTTTCCTCCGGCACATGACACCTTGATTTATGAGAGTCAGAGTTTCCAAGAAGTTGGGGTCGAAGATTTTCACAGCTATTTTCATCAGCTAGAGATATGTACTCACATCTTGGGGCAAAGGCGCAGCCAATTGGTAAATTAATCAGAGATGGCGGCTGACCTGGGATTGCCTTTAATCTCTCTGAGCCTCTACTGCCAATGCGAGGTACTGATTTTAATAATCCCAAAGTATATGGAGCGTGTGGTGAGTAGAAAATATCATCCACATTTCCTTGCTCCACAATTCTTCCGGCATACATAACATGTACTCGATCTGCCACCTGTGCTACTACGCCAAGATCATGGGTGATTAATAAAATTCCCATATTAAGATTCTTTTGAAGATCTTTTAGTAATTGCAAGATCTGGGCCTGCACCGTTACATCAAGTGCGGTAGTGGGTTCATCAGCGATTAATACTGCTGGATCATTCATCAGCGCCATTGCAATCATTACCCGCTGGCGCATACCGCCAGAGAACTGATGTGGATACTCCTTAGCCCTTACTTGTGGCTCAGGAATTCCAACTAAAGAAAGCATTTCAAGTGCTTTTTTGTTTGCCTCCTCTTTTTTGCCAGGGTGATGAACTAAATAAGCCTCCGCTAATTGTGAGCCAATCTTGTAGTAAGGATGCAGTGAAGACATGGGATCTTGAAAGATCATTGAAACTACCCGACCACGATAGCTTCGAATTTTATCTAGTGGGGCTGAAACAATATCTAAACTTTCATCCTTGTCCTTGACTAAAATTGAGCCGGTAATCTGAGTTACTTTTCGGTTGTGCAGGCCAATTACCGATAAAGATGTAACAGTTTTACCAGAGCCAGATTCACCAACAATTGCTACCGTCTCACCTGGGGCAACTGAGATTGAAACTCCATCTACCGCCTGGACAAAACCATCATCGGTAGGGAAAGTAACCTTTAAATCTTTGATCTCAAGTAAATTTTTCACTTCATTCTCACTCTTGGATCTAAATATCCATAAGCAATATCTACAATTAAATTCATGGTAATCACAACTGTTGCCGCCAAAATCGTGGTCGCAACAACTACTGAAAGATCAAACTCATATACGGCCTGCAAAGTCATACGGCCCAGACCAGCTAAATTAAATATTGACTCAGTGATGATTGCGCCCCCGATTAAGCCAGCAATATCTAGGCCAGCACTGGTGGTAATTGGCGCAAGGGCAGCACGCATAGTGTGTTTAAGAAGCACCACACGCTCACTTAATCCCTTAGCTCGAGCAGTTCTAATGTAATCCTCACCTAAGGTTTCAAGCACTGTTGCTCTTGTGAATCTGGTGTAGAAGGCGGCGTATAAAATTGCCAGAGTCAGCCAAGGCAGGATGAAATATTGGAGGTACTTCACAGGACTTTCAGTAATTGGGGTAAACCCTTCCAAACTTAACGGGACTATTTTCCACTTAATGGTCACATAAATTAGAAAAAATAATCCAGTTACAAATGTTGGTAGGGATGTTCCTAGCAAGACAAATACTGAACTTATGGTGTCGGGGTAACGCCCTCGAAATTTAGCTGCCAGAAGTCCTAATCCCACCCCGACAGTTATCCAAATTACAAATGCCCCAATTGCTAGATTTATAGTCACAGGTAATGCCTCTGCCAACATATCTGTCACGCACATATTCTCATTAAATGAGTAACCAAAGCTTGGTGCTGGACAGGTGAACTCAGCAGATCCTGCCCCATATGTTCTTCCTAAAAATATCCCAGATAAAAACAACCAGTACTGCTGCCAAAGTGGTTTATCAAATCCTAATTTGACTCGATTTGCCTCAACGATTGCTGGTGTGCACTTTTGACCACAGGTAAGGGCTGCTGGATCAAATGGCAAAATCGAAAATACGCCATAAACAACTATTGACACTAATAAAATTGTTAAAGTTGCAAAGTAAGCACGGCGTAATATAAATCTTGGCAATTCATTACCCCTTAATACTAATTTTTAAAGCCTAGCCTAAGTAAATAGGACCCGCAGTGATGCGGGTCCTATTTATCTATACTGTCAATGGATTATTGATTAATCCATAACTTTCCGTAGGCCAAGTTGCCCTGTGGTACCCAGAAGAAGACGTTTTGGACAGCAGATCCCCAAATTTCTTGAGCCTTACCAAACAATGTTGGTAGAACCCAGAAATTCTTCATCGCTTCCTTGTCTAATTCCTTCCAAAGTGCAGCTTGCTTCTTACGATCAGTTGTCTTCATCGCAAGATTTACCTTGTCCTCAAAAGCCTTGTATGCAGGATCCTTTGAGTTTTGGCTTAGGTTAAATCCACCTGCTGTTGTAAATAGCTCTGGAATAACTGTTGAGGCATTTGCCCAGTCAGCTCCCCAGCCAGAGGTTGATAGATCACTCTGTTTTGTAGCATCCATAACAGTTGGGTAGTAACCACTCTTGATCAGGTTATAACTGATCTTAATTCCGACTCGGGCATATGCTGCCACGTTGATTGGAATTGTGTCGTTATCACTTGCAGATGGACGGCCATCAATAACAATGCCGGTTTCAGTAGCTTTCTTGTAATCAGCAGGACACTTAGTCTTTGCTGCATCCATATAGGCTTGAGCCTTTGCGACATTACCAGATGGTTTAAATCCAGTAGTTGCATCTATAACATCAGCAGTGTTCTTGTAATCAGATGGTCCAACAACCTTAGTTGCCTCAAAATCTGTTGCAAGAAGAGGACTAATTACACCAGTTGCATATGAACCTGCGTAATCAGGACCGCCTGCGTAATCAAGTAGCGCCTTAGCATCACGTGCGTAGTACATAGCCTGACGGATCTCAAGACAAGGCATCTTGACAAGATTAAATGCCAAGTAGCGAGCATAAGGGTCAGAGTTATTCATACGACGGTCTGCAAATTTTGCATCCTTGAAGAACTTATCGCGGTTGGTTGGAAGTGGTCCACCAAAGTTAACAGCGTTTGGAATTGTATCTTCCAACATAATCTGATCGATTACTTCCTCATCTAAACCAAATTGGATAATTACCTCATCTGGGTATGGTGTACGAACTGGATCAGATGACTTCTTCCACTTGGTATTTCGGACCAAACGAAGTTGAGTAGCGCTATTTTCAACAATTTTGTATGGGCCAGTTGCCTGTGGGTTAAGGTCATACTTATCACCAGTATCTAACTTCTTCTGCACTGGAGAAATAACCCCGTAAGTTGCAAGATAGTTAAAGTCAGCGATTGACTTATTTAAATTAAAGGTGATGGTGCTTCCCTTACATGTTACGGCCTTGTTAAACGCAGCCACACCAGCTGGCGTGTTCTTATAAGGACCGGTATAGGTTGAAGTTCCATCAGCATTTTTTGGAATATCAAGCCAAGACTGCAAGTAAGCAGGTCCATCATTGATTACATCAGTTGCAAATACTCGTGAAGTACCATACTTAACATCTTCACAAGTAATTGCTTTGCCATCTTCAAATGTGCTTCCTGGACGAAGAGTAAACTTCCAAGTCTTTGCCTCATTGCTTGGAACTCCAGTATTGGTAGCAAGATCTGGAACAAGAGTTGTTCCCTTCTCACCTGGAACTGGATTGTAAGCAACCAATGTGCGAGTGTGGAATGAGTTCATGAACGCTAGATCACGGCCAGTATAAATTCTGGAGGGGTCATAGTGATCAAGGCGAGGAGTGTGCTCTAGAAAATAAAGCGTTCCGCCTGCCTTTGGTGTCGCTGCATTTGCTGTAGATGTTGCGCCAACAGTAATTACTGTGCTGACGAGTGCACCTGCAGAAAGGGCAGCTAGCACGCGAGTGCTAATTGCATTTTTACGCATTAAATCCTCCTAGGGGATTTGTGGGCTTTTGCCCGGTGAGCGAGTTTGCCACCTTCTAGCCTTTTTGGGTAGCGGGGGAAAGCCCCCATCATCAAGCCAGGGTGAGAGATTGGGTATGAATATAGGGCTATTTAAGAGCGGTTATAACAAATTTGCTAGCGTTCAGATCTTGGGTCTAACGCATCACGCAGTGCATCCCCCACCAGGTTAAAGGCAAGCACTACCAAGACTAATGAGCCAGCAGTGATTAGGAAGAAGTTTGGATAGACGGTAACAAATCGTCTTGCGTTATCTAACAAAATTCCCCAGGTAGTAGCAGGTGGTTGAATCCCAATTCCTAAGAATGAAAAGACTGCCTCAGCTGCCAGATAGCCTGGAAGAGATAAAGAGACCACCACAATTACTGGCGCCCAAAGATTTGGCATTAACTCCTTAAAAATAATTCGCTTTCGAGAAGCACCCATTGCTTGAGCGGCGGTGACAAAGTCACGTTCACGCAGTGAAAGCACTTGTGACCTTACCAACCTAGAAAATCCTGGCCAACCAAAAAATGAAAGAAAGAAAATTAAAAAGATAACACGTGCGCTATTTCCTTGCGCGATACCTGTTTCTTGAATTCTTGCCACCATCGGCTCAGAGAGTGCAACGATCATAAAAAAGGCTGGAAAGGCTAATAAAAAGTCGGTAAATCTTCCTAGGTAATCATCTATTCGGCCGCGGAAGTACCCGCCAACGATTCCGACGATTAATCCAATAAAAATTGCTAGCCCGGTAGTAAGAAAAGCAACCAAAAATGAGATTCGAGATCCATAGAGCAGATTTGCTAATAAGTCTCGGCCAATTCCTGGAGTAAGACCTAATGGATGCTCCCGACTGATACCCCCATTTGGCAAAGTTGGAATGCCAGAGCTGTCAATTAAATCAAGATTTAATTCATCTGGATTTATTCCAAGAATTTTACAAACAACTGGTGCAAAGAGTGAGAGCATTAAAACTACAATCGATATGCCAGCAGAAACCATGCCAACTTTATTACGACGAAAGCGCCGCCAAGCAATCTGGCGTGGGCTACGGCTAATTATCTGCCCAGCGGCGCTAGCATTAGCACTCTTTAACTTGGAGACCACTCAAGCGCCCCTTCCCTATTTTCTAAATTTGATCAAGTCGTAAAGGTAGCCTATAAGGGGTGAATCTTAAAAGAGTGATCAAAAGGGCCGGTAACTTAGGGGGCTAAATTTGACCAGAATTTAGTAGTATTTGCCCCTAGAGGTCTGTGTATTAGATAGATGAAGATTTGGAGTCAGGTAAAAATGGAGAGCAACTCAAAATTTAAATTAGTAGTTTTAGCCGTAGCAGCTGGGTTGCTTTTAACAGCCTGCGGTGGGGGAAGTGATAGTGCTTCTACTGAATCAAACCAAGAGTTAGTAGCACCGCCTGAGCAAGAGGTGCAGGCAACTGGTGGTTTTAATTCTGCTGTAAAAATCCCATCTGGTGTTTCATTTACATTATCTGAACCATCTGCATTTCGTCCTGGAAAGTTTGCTGCCGGGCAACTTCCTGGTCAGCGCTATCAACAATTTAAAGTTGATGTAACAAATGGATCTACTGCTGCAATAGATCTAACTACTCTGATCATCATAGGTAAGAGTGCCACTGGTGTGTGCGTAGATATATTTGATGGCGATAATGGCATGGAGGGTGCACCCCAAGATCCACTAGCAGTTGGAAAATCAATCTCATTTAACTGGGGCCTATCTTGTGAAGGAAAAGCTGGTGAGGATCTCTCCCTAGTACTTTCCAATGAGGGCGTGGCAATTATTGAGGTTACTGGCAAACTGGCTTAACTAAGTTTTTTTCAACTTAGTTGTAGTAATTGCTGGTTAAATATGTCCTTCTCCTTTAAGGTTGAAAAATCTTTAAAGGGTGCACTTGGTAGAAGTGGTGTTATCACAACCGCCCATGGGCAGATTAAAACTCCCGCCTTTATCCCTGTTGGCACAAAAGCAACCTTAAAATCAGTTCTCCCTGAATCAATTAGTGATTTAGGTGCGCAAGCAGTACTCGCAAATGCCTACCACTTATATCTGCAACCAGGGCCAGAAGTTGTTGATCAAGCAGGTGGTTTAGGTAAATTTATGAATTGGCAGGGTCCAAGCTTTACCGACTCTGGTGGCTTTCAAGTTTTATCCCTTGGTGTTGGCTTTAAAAAAGTTATTGCAATGGATGAAAATACCTTTCAAGCAGATGATGTAATTGCAGATGACAAAGAACGCTTAGCTCATGTTGATGATGATGGTGTCACCTTTAAATCACACCTTGATGGCTCACTACACCGCTTTACCCCAGAGGTTTCCATGCAGGTGCAACATCAAATCGGCGCAGATATTATCTTTGCCTTTGATGAGTGCACTACCTTGCATAACACCAGGAGTTATCAAGAAAAAGCATTAGAGCGAACCCGGCTTTGGGCAATTAGATGTTTGAAAGAACATGATGCCTTGACAAAAAAACGAGCAGATAAGCCCTACCAAGCGCTCTTTGGTGTGCTGCAAGGTGCGCAATATGAGGATCTGCGGCGTAAGGCTGCTAAAGATTTAGCAATGATGAATGTTGATGGCCTTTCCTTTGATGGCTTTGGCATTGGTGGGGCG
>SXGU01273735.1_pt1 | contig 12231 bp, 12 predicted proteins | sample 3174531 | NCBI WGS metagenome assembly SXGU01 (sample SAMN11356863, study PRJNA531348) | freshwater metagenome | isolation source: freshwater sample F1-140 | place: China: Fuxian Lake, Yuxi | collected 2017-12-25
CCGCAAGCCGCCATGCCAAGGCAGCCCGCATTCGGGGTGTGTGAGTCAGTGCCGATCATCAAGCCGCCAGGAAAGGCGTAGTTTTCAAGAACGACCTGATGAATGATGCCAGCGCCCGGGCGCCAAAAACCAATATTGTAGCGCGAAGCCGCCGTCGCGAGAAAATCGAAGACCTCACGATTTTCATCTTTAGCGGTCTTCATGTCGGCGGCGGCGTTGACGTGGGCACGAATCAGGTGATCGCAATGAACCGTCGAGGGAACTGCGGCTTCGTCTCGACCCGCGAGCATAAACTGCAACATGGCCATCTGTGCCGTGGCATCTTGCATCGCCACGCGATCGGGACGCAAAAGTAAAAAGCTCTTACCACGCTCAAGCTCTTGTCCTTGCGGATCATCAAGGTGACCATAGAGAACCTTTTCCGCCAATGTTAACGGACGATTGAGCCGGGCACGCACAGTCTTCAGGCGCTCACGACTGGTGTCATATACATTTTTTACCATCTCAGGTGTCGTCTCAATTTTGGCCATGGGTACGGCTCTCCCTTTTTTTCGCATGCATTCGAATTTATTCGAAATTCACATTCGATGTTTTTTAATGGGCGGATGCTACCCCTCAAGCGCGCCCGCCGACAAGCATCAGCAGATTGCGTCAATCAGCGTCAATCAGCGTCGATCAACGTTGATCAACGTTGATCAGTGGGCTGGTTGGCTAACGCGCTCCAGGCCTTTTCGTAAATCAATATCACTTCGAGCGATTGGTCTTCGCTCTGTCCCTGCGGCTTGCTTCGCAAAGCATCGAACCATTCACGTATCTTCCTTATCGCTACCGCCTGAGTCATGGTGCCATTGCGAAGTCCGACGCATACCTGGTTTTCGAGAACATCTTTTCTCTTGGCCTGTTCAAGCGGCTGCGGCCATACATTCTTAAGACTATTGGATCCGCCGGCACAAAGCGGAATGAGGTGATCGAATTCATAATTTGACCAATCATCTTCCGGGATATCACCGTAGTGCCGCGCCACCGAAGTCTTCTCACTCTGCTTGAAATTACGTTTACAGCGCGCGATCCCCTCAGGGTAATCAAAGCCTTTGAAGTCACGATCAGATTCCGTGCATACCAGACCGGGAGTCATTTCAGGGTCAGGCAGAGTGTTCGCACCGGCCGAGAACGCTATCAACGCGCCAACGACTACTACCGCAAAATGACTGACCATGATTTTGAAAAGGAGAGGAATCCCAATCGATCGCACTTAATTCTCCCGACAAGTGAGAGGAACGACAGAGAGCTACGATTCTTCGAGCCGGCGTATGAGCCGACTCAAAACAAAGTAGACTCGACCTCAAAGGGCAACGCCAGTGCAAAAATGCAATTGCCACTTTGAGCCATAGCGGAACGGGCTTCGGGGCTGCCGGTCGACTTTAAATGAAGTTACCCTTCTTGATTTTCTCAACCAGGATTTTCTCCATGATCTGCGGATCGCGGGAGTCGACCGAAAAATAGGCCTGCTGCTCGCAACGCATCTTATTCTTGATTAACCATTCAAGAATCGCGGAGAGTCGACGATTTTTCTTATCTTGGAAGAACGGATCGTTGGAAAGGGCATCTTTTGCCTTTTTCAAGGAACGCGCTTCGGCCTGATCTTTGTCGTTCACTGAATAGAACGGGAGGTCATATTTTTTGACATCTTCCGGCAACACGCCAAGGAAGTGAACATCAGGAGCCGAAAAATCGGAGTTCCTGATTAATGATGCAGCAGAACCGGCTTTAAGTGTACGGAAGATATTTTGCATGGTGTACGCGTCAAGATCTCCGAAGAAAAACATCGGCACCTTCAGTTGATCCTGAATCAACTTACACCAACCGCGAACGCCATTCGAAGGCACGCCTTGCGCACCCATAATGATGCAGTTGTGACGCTTAGTCATACCATTGGTGACCAACGTTCCCGCCGTACCTTGAGACTCGACCACGAGACAAAAATCGACTTTCTTTTTAACTCTTAACTTCAAAGCCTGTGGCCTGTTTTGCGGCTGAAATGGCGTAGTACCGAGAGTCGAGAGATCCACCACGGCCTTGGTGCCATCCGGAAGCGACTCCTCTACCACCAACTGCTGCGAGTAGGTCTGCCCCCCACGATCGTTCGCAAAACAGTTCAGTTCTTCACGATACACTTCAAGCATATCACCAATGAAGTCGATCGCAGCATCGCACTCATCCTGTGAAGCGAAGTCGAGCGGCTTCAAACGCTTGTCATTCTTCATCTCGCCCTTGGCGATATAATAATATTCACGATAAGTATGCACGGCATTGGAGGTGATCTTCGTAATCAGTTGATCAAGCATGAAAATCACGCGCGCCATTTTTTGCACGCTCGAAACGTTGAGCTCGGTGCGCACCCGCTTGTCACCAGGAGTGAGGTAGCCAACCTTGGGATTATAATAGGAGTTATCGAGCGTACATTTCACTGCCTCTAATACTGGGCGGTGGGCACCCTCGAGCTCCTGCAGCATGGTATCACAGAGAAGGCGCGCTTCTTTTGGGATGTCTTTGGTCAGTTTGCGAATACGAATGATCTTGTCCATTTTCTCTTACCGGTTTTCTTCTAAAAATTTGGTGATTCTCAAAAACTTCACTTACCCGATTTTCCCGCCGAAGCTGTTGCAGCTTTGGCCGTCGTCGTCGTTGTGGGAACTGCAGTCTTCTCCGTCGTCGCGGCCCTGGCTGTCGTGGTCGTCGCGGTTGTTGTTACAACCGCCTTCGCCGTCGTGGTCACTGCGGCTTTGGCTGTAGTTGCTGTAGTTGCCGTCGTCGCGGCCTTAATCGTCGTCGCTCCACCGCTACCATCGCCGTCCTTTTTGGTACCGCTCACTTTGTGCGTGGTCTTTTTCGTGGTCTCATCATCGTCGGTCACTTCGATTTCAACGACTTCGGCATCCTCTTCGCTCTCGCCTTCAATGGCGTTGGTGGCTCCCGCTGCAGTAAACAGCATACCGGCTCTCGCCTGTTTTTCCTTGAGCGCCGCCAAGCGAACTTCCGCTTCCGAAAGATCTTTCTCCGCCGCCTGAGCATCGCGCCCCAGAAGTTTCTTCAAGCCTTCTTCGGCCTTCTTCTTACGCGACTCCTTGGCATTAGTGATCTTTCCGAGATACTCGATCAAGATCGGACCGAACTGCTCGATATGCGCGATCTTACGCTCTAGGTCAGCCTCTTTGTGTTCACGGCGGATATGGCGTGAAAGCTTTTGCCCCGCCTGCATCAACGCCCGACGGATCTCCTCGATCAATTCTTCCGAGCCATCAATTGTTTCTTTGGAGGCATTCTTAAATTTAATAAACGGTGACGTAACCGAGATCGCAAAAACATAAGGTCCAAACGGTAGCGAATCTTTTGATTGCGGCAGTCCATAGGCGCGCCAGTTCACGGTCTCAACCGCTCGCGTGATCGCGCATGCCGCCTTATCGAACTGCAAGGGCACGCGATTAGCGAAACGCAGAAGTTGAATCGGCTCATCGCCTCCGCCGCGATTGAGAAAGCGCGCGAGCGCAACCTCAACAACCACGGGTTTGAAATCGGCGATCCGCGGTTTACGGGCGACGACCGAGAAGAAGTCGACATCACCAAGGCGAAGAATTGATTTCGCCAACGCCTCTTCACCGACGGTCAGCACTGATTTTGTCGACGGCGACTGAAGCTCTGTTTTTTGAATCACCTGAAAGGCGTTCTTAAACTGTTCTTCCGACATTTTATTTGTCGGCAGGGTCATCAAGGTCTTTGGCATGCCGCCGGCTATAAGTTCCTTAAGAGTCGCATCTTGTACTCGCGAGAACCCTTGCTTCAAAAACTTACCAAACTCCACTTTGCCGTAAAGTCCCGCATGAGTCATGAACTCGCCAAGCTTCATCGTGTGCGGATGCGGCAGAGTCGGTGATGGAATATCAGGCACAGAATCCGAGACCCGTTCTATTCGCACCCAATCGTTTTCAACCAGTTTGTAATCGAGTTTCAAATGGGGGTTCACCAACGTCGTCCCCTCTAGATAGGTCAACAAACCACCATCACCATTGAGCTGAATCCGTCCATCGATTCGAAACTCAACCTTTACGCCGTGCGGTTTGTCCCAATCGATGGATTCTTTTTTCTTCAAAATCCCGCGATTGCCTTTGATGTCGACATCGACGATCGCAGTGATGGCTTTACGCATACCTTTGGTTTTCGAAGTCACCCGCACGCCCGTGGCATTGGTGAGCTGCGCCCATGTCGTCGCCGCGGAGATACCGATACCCTGTTGACCGCGAGTACACTGACCGCGACCGAACTTACTTGAAGCCAGATACTCACCGTAAACCTTGGCAAGATCCTCAGGATCAATCCCCGGGCCGTTATCTTCGACTGTGATCTCGACTAAGTCAGAGCTCTTGCTGGAGCCTACGCCAATCTTATTCACGGTCACCACGATATCCGGCAGAATACTTGCTTCCTCACAGGCATCGAGTGAGTTATCTACCGCTTCTTTCAAGGTCGTCAGTACGGCCTTTGTCGGGGACGAAAATCCAACTTGCTGGAGGTTTTTTGCGAAATATTCTGCAGTGCTGCTACTCGTTATCTGTTTTGCCACGTTGCCACTTTTCCCGGGTCCTGGGTTCGTTCACTTCTCATTAAAATCATGAAACAGTCGCCTTTATCAAAGCAACAAAACGAAATCAGAGCAACTGTTGTGGGTTGATTCAACGTAAATCAAATTTTGGCCCGCCGCCAACGATCACCATCCTCCTGGGAAAAAACCGAATTGCGCGGCGCTTCTCCGAAATTCTTGATCCCAACCCAGATTGTGACCTAAGATTCGGCTAAAGATTCGACCAACGTTAAAAAATAAGCAGGAGGTTGGGCAGAGTGCCGAACGCAATGCATTTGAAACGAGGAGTAACGATGAATTATTCGATCACAGCGCGCTTTGCCGCAGCGGTATTTGCAAGTCTCTTGGTCTTAGCGATCGCTAATGCGGAAGAAAAAACCGCCGACGCCGCTCCAGCAAAGGCAAAAGCGGAATCAAAAGCAGAGGCAAAGACGGAGAAAACGGCAGCAAAGTCGGCTGAAAAAAAATCCTCCTCGAAGTCCAGCAAAACAAGTGCAACAACGAGCGCTTCGGCCTCGACACTACCCAAAGACATTAAAAAATTGATTATTGAAGACACCATTGTCGGCCAAGGCAAAGTGGCCTCCAATGGTAAGAAAATTAAAGTGAACTACTCGGGCTGGCTTTATGATCCCGCAGCATCCATGGGACGCGGAAAACAGTTCGACACTTCGGTCGGCCGCGATCCGTTTGAATTCACTCTTGGTAAGAGTGAAGTTATCAAGGGATGGGATGAGGGCTTTGAGAACATGAAGGTCGGTGGCAAGCGTAAGCTCATTATTCCAGCAGAAATGGGCTACGGCGACCGCGGCGCAGGTACCGAAATTCCTCCGGGGGCCGCGTTGATGTTCGAAGTTGAACTGATCGACGTCATGTAAGAACGCTATTTAGGAATTGTCGTCCATAGAGGCCATCGTCATTTCGACTGTCATGCGATGGCCTTTAGAGTTATTGCACTCTTTGCAGCAAACCACGCAGTTTTTCTTACTACTCTTCCCACCGCGCGCCAGCGGCACCACGTGGTCCATGGTTAACTGCTCCTTCGGAAACTGCCTTTCACAATAATAGCAGCGCCCTCGGCCAATCTGCTGCCGCCACCATTGGCTGACACGCAAATCTTTGGCTTTTTGTCGCTCACGGCGAATCTGCTCGGGATCGACGAAAAGAAAGTACTCGTCAGAAGTGTTTTCGAGGGTGTTTGGGGGGGGATTTGGGGGTGCATCAGACATTGCCCAGTGTTTTAGCATGCTTCTTTTCTAAGCGAAAGAGCCTTGGCTCACTTGCCTTCCTCATGGCTCCCCTGCTAAAAGAGCCCCCATCTGATGTAAATCTTTCTTGCGAGGCCCAATGACCATTGAGCAAATGAAATCCAGGCTTGCTGCCGCCTATCCTGACGGCGATATTGAAGTGATCGACATGACTGGGACCAGCGATCACTGGCAGGTCGCGATCGCCAGCGGTGCCTTTCGAGGACTCAGCCGGATCGAGAGCCAACGCCATGTCATGCGGGTCTTTGACCCTGAACTAAAAACCGGCGAGGTCCATGCCCTCACCATTAAAACGATAATAAAGAACTGAGGAAACCATGAGTGAAGTTAACCAGACCCCTGAAACCAGCGCTATTCACAACAAAATTGATCAACTGCTGACCGAGAATCGCGTGGTCTTATTCATGAAGGGCTCGCCTCAGTTTCCGATGTGCGGGTTCTCAGCTCGTGCGGTCGCCATTCTTCAGGAACTCGGCACTGAGTTCTTTGCTGTCGATGTCATCCAGGACAACTCGATGCGCGAAGGAATCAAAGTCTACGGCAACTGGCCAACCATTCCTCAGCTCTATCTTAAGAAAGAACTCGTCGGCGGCAGCGACATTATGATGGAGATGTTTGAATCCGGTGAGCTCAAGGGAATGCTCGCCTAGTAGGACTTGCTTGGCCTAAGGTCAAAATTGACTGAGGTCGCTTGCGCCGCCTCAGTACTCAAACCAGTCGATGTTCAGGCAGCGGACCGTTTCGGACGGCGATGGTCCGATCCACTTTTGGATTTTCTCGATGTACGCTGGCAGGTCGGCACGAATTCGCTCGGCGACCTCTTGCGAGAGCGACATTGGCGCCGTAATAAAGAAATTTTGTTTATCTACGTAGGGCATGTAATTGAACCCCTGCAATCGCCAATTCTGGTGGTGCTTCACCACCAGTAACGACTCGGGTGTGACGTATGTGGTTTTGGCCCCGATGTCATAGCCATCTTTTCGCAACACCAAGATGCCGCTCTCGATCAAAAACGACATCACTCGCGCGATCAGAGCCTCGGGAACCTTGAGACGCTCGGCCAACTCGACATTTGTAGTCTTGGGCGCGGTGGCGATGAAATTGGTGACGCCCGTATAGATCCAGTGGGAGTAATAGGCCGCGGCTTCAGCATCGGAAAGGATGCGATCCACTTCGACCCGTTCGGTGAGTTTCAACGCAAGCTCACGGCTCTTGTCGATGCGTTTCTTGAGTTTCGTTTTCAAGCCGTGACTGCCGGCACGAGCGTAATCCACCAACAATAGAAAGTGATCGGCTTCGCGCTCACTGAGCACAAGGTGATCGGCGAGTTCGCTGGCGGATTCCATGGTGAAGTGTTTGTCGCCATTAAAGATCTGGCTTACGAGAGTGGTACTGATTCCAAGGCGTGCGGCAATCTTACGGGCTTCGCCACGACCACCCTTTGGCCGGGCCTCAAGCCAGGCCTGAAGGTACTCTTTGTAATCCTTAAATTCGAATACCGAGACCATTTAACCCTCTGATTTTAAGCCATTTTTAGCCTGTGCTCGATGGACTGAAAGACGCCTTAAGCGGCGTCTTGATAGACCTATCGGCAGGTACTGATGTTTACCTGAGAGTAAATTTCTTTGTTCATATTTTACAAACAAAATCTGTAAACACCCTTTCACAAGGCATATAACTCTTTGCATCAAACAATCTTAGCCGACGCAAAACACTGTGTGGCTGAGCGAAACTCGAAAGGAAATGTATTATGTTACGCCTTAGCCAAATTCTCGTACCTGTTCTCTCCTCGATGACTGCCGCCAGCGCTTTTGCGTCGCCGGCTAAAACTATCAACGTCGCAGCGATTGTCGCCGACTCGGCGATGAGCAAAGAGGTGAAAGCGCAAGCCCTAGCCGATACCAGCGAAACGTTACTGGCCGCACAAGCTCTCTTCCCTGCGGCTCACACCGCAAAAGCCGCCCTCGCGATCGATGCTGCTAACCCCAAGGCCCGATTGCTGATGGCCGTGATCGCTCCGCAGTTGGAATTGAAGGGAATCGTTGGCCGAGTAGAGCCTCTGGTACAAACTCGTCCCGAGATCCACTCACGTTTTGCAAAAGCCACGGCGCGCTTCCGCAAGGTGAATTCTCCACTGGCAGATTTCGCGTTGAACGGCCCGAAAGACATTCACACCGAGTCAGACGCGCAGGAGCTGATCGCACGCTATATCTACCGCCTCGATCAACTGCGCCGCACGTTGAACGATCTCAAAAATGGCCCGGAGATCCCTTTGCACACTTCGCCAGATTCACTCGTGCAGTTCACGGTTGCACAAGCCATGGTTTCTTGCGTGGCTGAAATAGAACAAGGGCGCGTGTATGATTTCTCAAACTGTCCAGCCACGAAGACAGCGGAGCATCGCCTGAACCGCGCGGATCTTGAAGCCGCGCAACAGCTCGTCGCCGGCTATCAGACCCTGCTGACCTTCCTGAACGCATGGGATTTCTCGGGTGCCTACCAAACCTCGATCCGTGTTTCAGGCAATCGCGAGCACGATATGAAACTGTTTCTCGCGAACGCCAAATTCGGTACGCTTCGCAAGGGTAACGCCATTGGTGTGATTCCGGACATCGCCAAAGACGCGGTGATCGGCGCCCGCTATGCGATTTCGATGCAGCAAGAGCTTTGCCCGCAAGGAAAACAAAGTACTCAAAATCGTCCCGGTTATGCGTTTGAAAAAGGTCTCTGTGTCCGCGCCAAGAACAAACTTGAACGGACTCTCGGTCTCATCGAATTAATGCTGAAAGGTCCGACTGCAGTTGCGGTTAGCGAAAGTGAGGTCATCACCGTCGACGCTCCGGCCTTCTTTAGCCAACCCCTCAAGGACGTGCGCGAAATCGTCCCTGCGAAATTCGATAAGTGCGGTCGCGTGACCAGCCTTAACGATCGCACAGTCAACGGCATTCTGCCCAATGCCGATGTACATCGCCTACTCGCGAAACAAACCTGTCGCAAGTAACGCCCTTTCCATCCAAGCGGGCTCCCTTTTTTTCCTGGCCCATTTCAATAGGGAGCCCGCCGTTTTAGGCACTGTCAAAGTTCTAAACACTTCATATCCAATGAAACGACTTAAGAGGCTGGTACGAAACATGAATCCCAAAGTGCATGAGAGTAAAAAGTCCTCCCAAGCCCATCAGAATCTGGAAAACGTCGTGAGCATCTTTTATCGATCGATTCTATTTCTTCTCGGTGCCGTGCTGCTCGTCACGCTCTCCTCGGCTTGCTCACCAAACGAACGCCACCTCGTGGTGAAAGAAAACTCTCCGGAAAAGAAACCAACTGGCAAAGTTGATGGCGGCGGCACTAGCACTGATGCTGCCGATACACTGGCCGACGAAGGCGAAGCCCTGCTAGAAGGCGTGAAACTCAATGATGCCTTCGGAAAATTCAACGAAGCCCTGAAGATTAACCCCGAAAACCATCGCGCGATTTTTTGGCGCGCCAGCCTGCGACCGATACTCGATCTGAAAGGTATTGCTCGGCGCATGGGTCCACTTTACATGCAGGCAACAGGAAACTCCGGACGCTACCAGGCAATGCAAAACCAACTGCGTAAATCAAACAGTACAGCCCTTGACACCTTCTTCAATGACGGCCCTGAAGACATTAAAACTCCCGAGGAGTTACAGGAGTGGATGGATCGCTTTCGCAATTCGATTGTCAGCTTCCGCCATGAACTGCGCGCGATTCGCGACGCGGAACTCTCTATCGCCGTCCCTTCGTTCCTTTATACCGGCAAAAGTTCGGAGATGGAATGCCGCTCCGTAAGCTTTGGTCCCGTACGATTCGACGGTCTCGAAGGAAACTGCGGAAAATCCTCAGGCAACACAATCGGTGTTAATCGTGCTGATCTAGAAGCCATTCTGGCCACGGCCGGTGTCTATCAAGCCTATCTTGAACTGTGGACCGCCTATCGCATTAATCCCATGGCACTGACAAATGGAAATCAAAAGCCTATCACCTCTCGCGAAAGCGCCCAGGATGCCGTAAAGGCGCTACTGAATGTCAATCGTGGTGGCGAGCTTCGGCAGGCAAAACCGTTTTCCGGAATTCGTGATCTGACTACCGAAATGATCACCGGACTTAAATTCATCCAGGAACATCAACAAGAGCTCTGTTCACATGGTTATTCGACACCTGAAAATCGCAAGGGTTACCTGATCGCAGCCGGTCTTTGTATCGAGTACAGTTCTGGTGAAGACAAAAATGAGGCCACTCGCACTCTGCGCTCGTTTGAAGCTTTTCTTACCGGTCGACCGCTTGACATCGTCATCGACGGCACCACGGCCAAATTCAACGCCATGGAGATGTTCGAACATCCACCAAAAGACCTCAAAGATCTGGCACCCTTCAAGTTCGACAATTGCGGAACTTTGATTGAACTCAACGGCAAAGCCCTCGATCCCTATTTTCCTGGTAGTGACGTCAATTCCCTGCTTGCACTCAATACACGAAATTCACGGGAACGATGTCGTCAGAAGGAGCATGGCCAATGAAGCGCCTTTTGCTCCTCGCACTCGCATTGATTGCACCTTTCTTGAGTGAAGCGCAAGTCGTCGCCACGGGAAATAATATGATGATGGACTTCCGCTACACCTCTTGCACAAAATCCGAGTGCATCGAGGTCTCGGCGCCCAAAGCCTGGATCAGTCTCGCCAGTGGCGGCTTTACGACGGAAGGAAAAACTCAGATTCGTGTTCTCGAAACTTTCGGCAAACTACGCGCCTCACACATTGGAACAACAGCCACGCTGAATTCAAACCTGGCGGTTGTTGTATTGGAAAAAGATGACAGCGCGGTCGAACTCTTTTCACTGCGCGAGACTCCGGGAGAGAGCAAATGACTATTCGTTTTCTCTCTCTTCTCATGGTCCTCAGTCTTGTCGCCTGCAAAGGATCTAGCCCTGGCGGCGGTCAACCTTTGGCGCCCGCTCAAGGTCCCGCAGCACCGCCAGCCTCAGGCTCGGCTCCGGCTCAAGGCCCGTTTTCAGGGAAGGGAACTTCGTCACTCGGTGGCGGCGGCAACGGCATTGACGGCGTCGCGGTCGAAGCGTACGCCAACACCAATATCGAATCTCTTCCCGAATATCGTCGCCATATTTTGCCGATTTTGCGAAAACTCTCTGTCGGAAAACCTGATGTATTGGTGGCGTACCTTCTTTGGGCCGTGAGGCAAAAGGCGTGGTACTTTATCCCACGCAAGCTCGAGAATCTCGCGAAAGAAAAAGTTCAGCTCTTATTCCGTTCAGATCAACTGGCTCTCCACGGAGAGACCGAGATTTTTATTGAACAAGAACCTTATCAGAACTCCTCGATGAAAGACCGCGCGGTCTTGCTCCTCCACGAAATGGTTATGGCCGCACGACTCTTGATGAAGAAGTCGCCGCAAGTGCAGTGTGAAGCACTCTCGAAGACCACCGAACTGAATGTTTGCCGTGACCGCGAGATGCTTAAGATCGCTGCGCCGATGGTGCTCGATAAAGACGATGACATCCACAGCTTGAACGGCCTTGATCATTCGTCGGTGCGCTCACTCACAGTTTACCTCGGCGATGACAAGCAAGATCGCTCGGGAACGGCTGTCTTCGCACAGCGGATCCGCCTTGGTTTTGTGTTCCCCTGGGATGCGTTGCTATCGAAGTTGACCGCTGAGGACCTAGATCGCGCGATCCAACGTTCCGCACTTGCGCAGGACATTTTTCGAAGTAGAGACAGCCAGTGCGTAATGTCAGTAATTCAATCTAACGCGTACGAAGCTACCTGGATTTTCAACAATTTGGAGTCTCCTCCGGCGGGAAAGCCCTGGCCCCCTTCGATCATCCCAGAGGCGTCAGCTCAAGCCTATCAACAAGACTACGGACTCACCAGTGGATCTTGGATCTCGATACCAAAGGGCTCCATTTCGAGCACCTCGCTCGTGGAAACACGGGGGACAACTGACCTTGTTTTCGGTGACGGCGCGATTGTCGATGCCTTCGAGATTCTTCCGAATGTCGCCGATCCCGGTGAGCATATATTCCCCAAGGTGGAATTCTATGTTTCGCGTACCCAGAAGCCTCGTATCCTCGGATTTCGTCTGACTCAAATTCGTGGCTTGATAAAGGAAAAAGGCGTTAGTTTGCTACGCAAATGGAGCGAGATAGAATGGGTGGTTGATAAGTCCATGCCACCTGTCGAGTGCAAACTTGCCAACTAAACTATTCCTTGGGTCGCCACTTGGTGCGCACGCGCGCGACTTCGACTTTGGATTCAAGGTTGAAGATCTGATGGGCGAACTCTTTGTCCG
>SXGU01292403.1_pt1 | contig 12231 bp, 16 predicted proteins | sample 3174531 | NCBI WGS metagenome assembly SXGU01 (sample SAMN11356863, study PRJNA531348) | freshwater metagenome | isolation source: freshwater sample F1-140 | place: China: Fuxian Lake, Yuxi | collected 2017-12-25
AGCGTGATCCGAAGGGACTCTACAAAAAAGCAAGGGCCGGAAAAATTTTAAATATGACAGGAATCAGTAGCCCGTACGAAGCACCCGATTCACCACATTTTACGGTTAGCACACAAAAACCTACTGATCAATTTGTGCGGGAATTATCTGTTTTCATTATCAATCTCACTCGACGTAAAGCGTAAATGCTTCTCGAGAAAAAATTCCGTAGATAAATTTTTTAATTATCAATGACCAAGACAAAAAACATCTATCTGCATATCGGGATGACAAAGACAGGATCAAGTGCGATTCAAGCCTATCTTTCTAAAAATGCAGGTTTACTTGGTCTTCAGGGTATTGATTATCCATTTCCTGAAGCGGAATCGGTCATTTCTTCTGGCGTTTGTACCGGCAATTTGCTGCACGTGATGCAAAGTGTTGCTTCTAGCCAGAAATTAGAGATGTCGATTTCCGCAATGGGCGAAAAATATATCGTTCCAATATTAAGTCATGTCATAAATAACTCGGGAAGAGATCGAATACTTTTTTCTGGGGAGTTCATGGCAAAGCATTTAAGTGTGCGCAATATTAACTTAATTTCAGAAAACTTTTCCAGTCATAAAATCACGATCATATGCTACGTACGCGATGTTTATTACCACTATCTCTCGGCCTGGAAACAGGCGGTAAAAGTAGGTGAAACTACGCTTGATTTTTGGGATTTTTCTTCAGAAAAAATAAACTCAAATAATAATGTTTGGAATAGATTGGATGATTTTTTCACATCGGGCTGGGACCTTAGGCTGGTGAATTATGACTTTCATAAAAGAAATCTGCTGGCCTCGTTTTTTGAGGTTCTTGGTCTGGAATCAACATTACAGACAAGCGAAGAAGTACTTGGCTATAAAAACATGTCAATTTCATTCGCACAAGCAGAGATCATTACATTAACACGCAGTATCTTGAGTTTTTCGGACGTGGCAGCTGGGTTTATTTCAAAGTATAGATCAGCCCCTTCAGATGTTAGTGACCCCTATTTTCCAGATATCGACGAGCGCCTTCTTGAACAGCATCATAAAATTATTGAGCGGATAAATTCGAAACTTCCGAAAGATCAGTATTTAAGATCAACTGCTCTCAAAGACTTCTCGAACTCAGAGTTGCTGTTTTCGCGGAACGATCTCAAGGATCTACTGATCGCCATTAAAAATAAAATTGATAAGAAAGATGTGAGCCCAGGAAATGGCTTGCTCATCGAGGGTATTCCAAATGATTTTGATCCTGAAATCTATTTGTTGTTAAACCCGGATGTTTCTTAAGCGAACATGGATCCATATGTTCATTATAAAAACCATGGAAAATTTGAAGGGCGACGATTCAAATAACGCTGCCGATACCGAATCTGCCCAGGGGCTGCGAGCTAGAAAATAACCACAGGTGTTGCCGCTCTCGAGATATCGCTCATCCGTCTAGCTCCCGCAGGAGCGCTCCGTATTACCAAGCAGCCTTGCAACAACTTCCAGCTGGTTTTTCGGTTATTAAGAATATCGAGAAAAATTTGATTTTTAACTCCACAAGCCATGAATTAGATTTCATCACAAAGTGACCTTCAATATTTTTAACATCGCCTACGATCAAAAGTCTTTTGATGTAAGGGATCCTTTCTTCGAGACTATTGGTGACCTGTCCAATCCGAGTCCTGAGTTATTCGAGTATCACCACATCCTTCGGTTCTATGAGGAGCGTCGGCAATTTTGGAGTGTGGATGAGTATTATGGGTTTTTGTCGCCGAATTTTTTTATAAAAACCGGAATGGAGGGGAGGCACCTCATTGATGAACTTGAAAAAATCAACACAGAGGTAAAAGAAATTGATGTCATTCTTCTCAATCCTTGGTGGAGGCTTTTTCAGTCCTCAATGAATTCATTCGACCAGGCAGAAGATCATCATCCAGGATTATTGCAAGTGTTTGAGTCCGTACTTCACGATTTGAAACTTTAATTTTCTCAACACGAATGTTTTTCACATTCGTTAAATACAACGTATTCCAATTTTTTTTGTAGCGAAACCACATATCTGGGACATGTGGATAAAAATAATTAAAGCGATCTTATCAATAGCAGCCGATTCTTCTTCAGCGCTCGGTAGTCGCTTGAACGAAAAAACAAGGTACAAGTCTGGAGTCAATCCCAAGATAATGATTTTTGTACTTGAGCGGGTAATCAATGTTTTACTCGTACAAAAAATTGATTCTTCTAGAGTCGCAGCAATCGATCCGTTTATTTTTAGTAAAGACAAAATAAACTTTTTGCCGAGCTACATGCGAAATATCGATAAGCTCAGGCTTGATTATTCGGAAGGTCGTAGCCGTAGCCGGAGCCTGGTTTTTTCGCCCACCTGGGAGTTAAAGAAATTAAATAAAATAATAACTATGGTTAATCGGAAATATTTACGAGATGCCGTAGATGTTATTTCGAACGAACGCTTCTCCCCCTTGTTTGCTGGAGAAGTTGAAATACTCAAGGTAAAAATATTGGTTGCGGCAGGTCAGTTGAACGAAGCGTTGATGCGACTCAATAAAACTGAGTTTGCAAAGCGTGATTACGATGTGACACGGGAGTCACTGTTTTACCGGGTGCTTGTAAGCCTTGGTAAATTTGCAGAGGCAAAATCGAAAATCGAAGAGCTAGATGTTCTTTATCCTGGATCGCACGTATTAGGCTGCGATCTTGCCACTGTCATGCTTTTAATGGAAGATCACATTAATCTTTCAAATAAAATAAATTCATTGATGGTTGAGTTTCCTTCTAGTTGGCTTGTTCCGTATATTGGTTCTAAGTTTCTTTTTAAAATCGGCGACGCGGCCAAGGCGCAAGAATTGGTCAATCTTCCAATTCGTTTGAAAAGCTTTCCTCGAAGGTTGGAATGGAACTTCATGTGATTGAGCAGGACAAGGCGTTGAAGTTTACCTCGGTCAGCATCTTCGTAGCACACTCGACTTCTTCGGTAATAAAAGTACTCAAACGCATAGGCGTAACTCACGCCCTCATGTCTAACATTCAACAATAGGAAGCGAAAAATTTCTTTTAAAGCAAGACTCAATGGTAAGTGGTTGGTCATAAAATAAAACGGATCTCCGGAGTGGCACTTTGTCCAATCGCTTGCGAAAGATTTTGGAAGAGTTCGCAACATCCGTGCGGTACAAAATTTAATAAGAAATCATTCCTTTTCTTAGAATTTTTGCAGACCGACGTATTTGGCAACCGAGTATCAGATTGGTGTACATTGTTGGTATTCCTGTAGTTGCGAAAGCGAAATGCAGCGCAGTTGAAGGTTCTACCCGACAGGTTCCAACAGAGGCGCAGATGATGAAAACCTTTAAACGTCCTCTCGCACTGCGTTTGCGTGGCCTGGGGATTCTTTTAATCAGTGTTTTTTTTGCGCCCGCAGCCATCGCGCAATCCGCCTCGGGAAATCAGGCGCAGCAACCGATTCCCTCAGCAGGTAATTTTCTTGGGCTGGGGGTCGGCGCTATTCCAAAAACACCCGGCAATAGCGATCTCCGCGTCATGCTGCTCCCTGCGGTGCAGTACACCTGGGGCGACTTCGCTTATGTCACTGGTCTCAAGGCAGGCCTTTGGGGTTTCACCTCAGATGATCGCTCCTTGCGGATCGGGCTGTATGCCGAACCTCGATTTGGCTTTTATGCAAGCGACAGTCCTAGTACCGCTGGCATGGCAGATCGCGGATTTGCCGTCGATGCGGGGCCGAGCCTGCGCTGGACCACTGCCGCCGGGGTTCTGAACCTGGATTATGGTTTCGACATCACTGGCCGCAGCAATGGGCAGGTGGCACAAATTCAATTCATCCGCCCGCTGGTGACCGAAACCAGTTTTCGACTGAATGGCTTGCTCGGCGCGACTTGGCAGAATGCGACGATGAATACCTACTACTGGGGTATGCGTGCCACCGAAACGAATGATGGCCAACCTGTTCGGATAGGCGCTGGAACGGGATTTTCTGCGGGCCTGACGGGAATTTATCGTATTGACAACAGCAGCGCTGTATTTTTTGGGACCACCATCAACCGTCTCTCACAGGAGCAGGCAGATAGCCCCATCTCCGACCGGCAATACACCCCAGTGCTTTATCTCGGCTATGGTTTGCGAATGTAACGCAGCCCCTAGAGCTTGTCCCATGAGGCCGCCAGCGGCGTTGGTGTTACCTTGCCGTACGTCTGCACTGTCTGCGGTACTGCCGCCTTGCCGCCGATCTCATGGGGCAAGCTCTCAGCACGCTTGCTGACCGCGTGCTGGCTCACGTTCAATGGTGGTAGGGGGCGTTTAGCTGAGCGCGATCGCTTGCGGCACGTTACTTCCGTATCGGTAGATTTCTGATCCTGCAGATAGCAAGAAGCTTGCTTCTCATCTTGATGTGCTCGACGCCGCGTCGAATCACTCAATTTCTTTGTGAGCAGGACTATCCCTGACAATCATTTTTCTTTTTTTTCGCTCAGCATTTCAAGCGCTTTGCGGTTTTCTGCGCGAATTTTGTTGATGCGCTCCGCTATAGAGATCGAATGAGTGTCGATTTTTATCTCGGTTTTGGTTTGAGGTTTTTCAGCATTCGAAAAAAATATATCTTTGATGGCCCTGATAAATCTCGGTCCTATTCCATCTTTTATTACACGTTTGTCTGAAGGACCATCAGCGTCTATATGAATTTTACTGATAGGCGGACCCTCTGCATCAGACATTTTGCGGCGTTCAGATGGTCCTGCGGTATCCGGGGGAATACGTAATTTCTCGGATCTCGAAGCATCAGATAAATGTCTGGCTTTCGCTGCACCCTCTGCATCGCGTACATTTTTAATGATCTCTGGTCCTTCACTGTCGGATGAGCGCCTTTCAATGTGAAGCCCTTCGATTGAGTCGCGTAGGCCTTGCTGTCAACGTTGATATGGTGGGGCTTGAGGGTCTGTGTATCTTCCGTGAGATCAGCTAGTGCGCGTAGTCTGGCAGGTCCTTCAGCATCTGAAAGCGCTGTTTCATCGGTTGGTGCAGGGGGATCAGAAATATTTCGTAATAGCGCCAAGGCCCGTAGTTGTGCTTCGCGAGCTCTTGACATATTCAGATTCGCATCGAGCATTTCTCGAGCGTCGGATGGCCCAGTCGCATCTTGCATTGACTTAAGCAAATTCAAAGCGCTTTGTTGCGCTGCTCGCGCAACTCGTATTCGTTCCGAAAAATCACTAGTGCCAGATTTTTATCGCTACTTGGGCCGGGAAGCGAGGGAATAGCTTTTCTGTCCGCCGGGCCGCTGCCAGGCGCATATCGTACCGCCTGGGTTATGGGTCCTTGGCTGTCTCTCGTTTGTCGAATTCTTGGCGGACCAACGGCATCAGTGCTTATCCGTGTGAATGTTGGCCATGGCCCATCTTTCATTGCGCGAATTTCTTTGAGCGCATCTCTCTGTGACCTTAAGATTTCTTCAAGGAGATCCATTATCTGTCCGTGGTTTGGTGGTTCACGGTTCGTGATGGGGCCATCGCCATCTTCAATTGACCAGTCGAGTCTGGGTCCGCTACCGTCAGAAATGATGCGTATATGCTCGGGACTGCCGGCATCGGTAAGGACTCTCTCTGACGCAGGGCCGCTGCTGTCAGATACCGCTTTTTTGATGACAGGGTTGTTTTTTATTTCTCTGGTGTGTGCAAAGGCTTCTTGCTGCGCGATTCTTGCATCCCTGATGTTTTTTTTCAGCACAGGGCCATCAAATTGATCTTGTATTCCTCGTTGGGTTGTTTTTCCTTGATTGCTGGGAGTGTTTGCTCTGCTTTGATTTGGAAAACGCTGACCGGGAAGGCGTGAGATATCGCCTTCGACATGAAATACATCGAACTCGAGATCTTTATCGCGATGGATATTATTCGGACGGTTCGAGCGATTATCTTCAGACATTTTTTTCAGCCAATCGCCTATGAAAATCAATTTGTTGCGGAAAATTCTTAAATCATTCTAACTGCGAAAAACATTGTCCAGTTCGAATCTGCCGCCTCACTCAACCGATGAACAGTAGGGCGCTGGTGGCAGGGCTGCAAATTGGGTGACAACGCCTATTGATGGAAGAAATTTGTCCTTTGATTAGATCGAGATTTCCATATTGACAATCGGTGGCGCTCTACTTGCTTTGCTGCACATTCTGAATCAGGACCACAGGAGCTACATGCAATTTGTCTCTGGGCACGGCTGATGCCCCGCAAATATGTCCACGAAATAGAGATCGGCGGGCGTATTTGATCGGCAGGCAATTATTTTATTAACTTTGCGATAACAAAGTATCAGTATTAAAAAAAATATAACTGTCGCGCCGCCGCCTAGCCGCCGGTTGTATGCTGTGCCTGCTGACGCGACGGATATCGGCTGCACCATGAAAACTAATCGAAGCCTGATGTCCTGAGCGCCTTGGTTCGCATTGCCGCATTTGCCACGCTCTGGCGTTAATGTGGTCCGTCAGTCTCTTCTGAAAGCAGACAAAAAAATGAAAAAACCAGAAAAAATCATTTTGTGCTGTTTGGTTTTAGTTTTTGCCGGAATGCTGACAACGGCGCACGCACGGTACGTGGTATCTGACGGCAGTCCAATGCTCTTCAATGATAAAAATGTGCGTGTCTATGAAGACACCAGCAACAGGGCAAGCTATGAAGAGGTCTTGAAAAAATCAGATCAATTCGTGCCGCCGGATCAGATCAATAGCTACAAGGGCAGTGTCACTTATTGGATCATTCAGCAAATCTCCAGCGAGTTGGATCATGACCGAGAGCTTCAGGTTGATGCTTCGGGCTGGAGAGATCTGACAGCCCACGTCATCAATGGCAAGGGCGAAGTCAAGCGACTGAAATCGACTGGCTTTGTGGGCAGCTTCAACCCTTATCTCGCTGGAAGCCCCGCCGCAACCGTCATAACCCGATTTGAGAGCCAGTTTCCACGGTTTCTTCTCCGGAAAGGGGAAGAGGTGACCGTATTGACGAAAGTGAATTTTCATCCGATTTTCCCAGCCAAATCGTTTTACATCAATTTCATTGACAGCAACACGTTTGCTGAATTCAGACGATTCAGTTTGTACATGGAGGGTTTATTACTAGGGACGCTTTTTGCGTTGACGGTGTTCTCCCTTTTTAATGCATTCCAGACGAAAGACAAACTCAATACCTATTACGCTATCTGGATCACGATCGCATTTTTGTCAGTATCATCCCTAAGCATCATCGACGGGCACCGTCTATTCGAATTTTTCATTGATATCGAAGGGCTGAAGGCATCATGGTCTGATAGCTATGCTTACATCATTTCAATTGGCTTGGCTTTTGCGCAATCTATCAGCTACGTTCTTTTTGCGCGCCATTATTTGGGTATAAGAACTTACTTTCCTAAAATACAGGTCCTTACGAATGTCTGGATTGTATTCACGCTACTGTACTGCTTCCTCGCCCTCACTGGCAGTTTTTATTCCGAGGATGTGATGGTTCAAGCTTCCTCAATGGCCAAGGTATACAGTCTTGCAGTTGGTCTGATTCTGCTGACTCTTTTTGTATGCAGCTATCTTCGTTATCGTGCGGGGTTTGGGTTCGCGTTATTTTTCACCTACGCTGTCGTTCCGTACCTGATATTCCGTCTTGGATTTGTATTCGGGATCATTGGATTGCCCTCGCCGTTCCAGGCACTGCCCGATTCAGGGTTTGCATATTTTTTGAAAAATCCTTGGACCAATCAAGCCTTCGGTGTTTGCATGGAGGCCTTGATCATGGCGTTAGCAGTCATTAGCCGAGCGCGCTGGTTACAATCTGAATTGACGCTCAGCGCGAAGAGACAAACAGAGCTGATCGAGCAACAAAATATTGTGCTGGAAGCTAGAGTCGAAGAAAGGACTCAAGAGCTGCGAATCAGGCACGAGGTAGTTGCCAGCTCGATGAACTATGCCAGCCGGCTTCAGCGAGGGCAGCTTCCGCGCGCAGTTCGTGTGGAAGGTCGTTTCTCTTCATTCGCCACGGTCTGGGAGCCTCGGGACACGATCGGGGGTGATCTTTACTGGATTTCCTCTTCACAGCATCAGGGACCTTTCATTCTGGCTGTTGCCGATTGCACCGGGCATGGCGTTCCAGGCGCCATGCTGTCACTATTGGTCAGTAATTCGCTTGAGCGGATATATGCGAACGACACTGACCAAGATCCTGCCACCGCCTTGCTGTCCCTGGATCATTTTGTGAGGACCGGCCTGAATCAGGACCGACCGGACAGCGAGAGTGACGATGGTTGCGATGCTGCGGTGCTTCGGATAGATCGGTCAAAGCAGATCATTGAGTTTGCAGGTGCCAAGCTAGGCCTGTTTAAAGTCACAGCAGAAGGAATTTTGACACGGCATAAAGGCGCACGATGCAGCCTCGGTTATCAAGATCCCATTCCGGAGGCTGACGTACCATCGTTGCAGACAATTCATTATCAGGCGGGCGATGTATTCGCCATTGTCACGGATGGCATCACCGATCAACCCGGCGGCGACACCGGCAAATCGTCTTACGGTTACCGACGCATGGAAAGAGTTCTTCAAGCGCATCGAGCAGATGATGCACAAACGATTACGCGCGCCATTCTTGCAGACTATGCGCAATGGCAGGGTAGCCATGTGCGCAGGGACGATGTCACTGCGGTCGTGTTCAGGCCGTGATTCCGAACCGCTTTGAGGCAAGGTCATTGTCGCTTCGGCAATGAAATTACTATTTGGATAAATTTCGTCTGCCACACTTTTGCTCATCTAAGAACACAAGGCGATCAAGCCGAGTCAAACCTGTGCAAATTTTGAATCGCGATTTCATTCAAGGGCAGTCTTCGAAATTACTGGTTAGTCAGCTTGGAATTTTATTGACATCGCGCCTTAGCTATGATCTTCTGTGAGGCCGTCAATTTTGTATTCGGCAACTGCCATGAGCACGGCGAGCAAAATTCTGATCACCAGCCAAAAAGGTGGCGTCGGCAAAAGTACTTTGTCCGTCAACCTCGCTGCTTATTTCAACAAGATGACCAAGGCCAAAGCCGCGCTACGCCGATCATCGCTTCCTTGGTAATCAAGGCCTGCAAGGCTTCCAGGCTCCAACCCTCTGTGTGCGGCGGGCGATAGGGCAGCACCATGTAGCGGGTGTCGGTGGTGGTGTCCCACACTCTTATGCGGATCGATTCGGCCAATGCAAGACCCATGTCGCGAAGCACGCTGCGGGCCTCGCGCACGATACGGCCGCGGTACTCAAGGTCCTTGTACCACCCCGGGGCCATGCCAATGATGGTGAAGGCCGTGCACGAACACAGGGTGCAACAGATGACGTTCTGTAACTCGGCAGTATTCTCTAGCACCACCAGGCTACGGTGGTGCTCTGGCATCGGAAAGCCCATGCTGGCGGCTGCCGCCCGTCCATCTGTGAGCAACTCGGCTTTGAACGCGGGATCAACCCAAGCGCGGGCGCACAGACGCGCGCCATTGCGAGGAAGCCATTCTTCGGTGACCTTGTGGCGGAAGTCCTCCAAGTCGCTTGTTTGCGGCAGGCCCCTGTCGGTGAGAATGGATTGCAGCGCACCAGCATGCGCGGTGAGATCGGCGGCCATCGAACCTCCAGTCATCTGAAGAAATAAAGGTAGCACAGAAAACTTGGGCGGTACCGTGTCGATATCGACACCCACGTGGCAGTCGAGATGAAGAAACTCATTCAGGGACCGTCAGTACAAGCGACACGTAGCCATGCTGAGAGCAGCAAGATCACCGTTCCGAGGCACTCTACAAACAAGAAGGCCTTGCTATCGTTAACCAAGACTCTGCTTCACGAGTGGCCCGGGCGGAATCGAATCGGCCTGAGTAGTCCGCCCCGATCAGCCTAAATAGTTGGACTTTCCGATTTCCACGCCGTTATGACGCAAGATGTTGTAAGCGGTTGTTATGTGGAAATAGAAGTTCGGAATGATCCAGGTGATTAAGTATTTATCTCCAATAAACTCGAACTTCCGCTCACCAATCGAAAACTTGATTTCCTTGTCAGCTGAACTATCCAGCTGCTCACGCGTTAGGGTGTCTAAAAACTCAATGGTCTTGGCAATCCTCGCTTGTAACTCTGCGAAGGATGCCTCCTGATCATCCATCTTCGGCGCTTCAACGCCCGCCAGTCGTGCCAAGCCATTTTTTGCCTGGTCACAAGCGATTTGAACCTGCTTGGTTAAAGCAAACATGTCTAAAAATAATCTCGATCCCAGCAAGACTTTTTCGTCAATTTTTTTGTGGATCAGATGTGATTCTCCTTTGGTTAGGATGGCTGACAGATTGCTCAGCATCTTCTTGAATTGAGGAACTGATGCCTCATATATCGAAATCGTCATTTAAGTTGTTCCTTTTATGAATTGCGAAAAATAGATTGTGAATTGCATGGGCAAAGTGAATGAATGGGCCACGATACAAGTCATCCAGCTGACTGGCGGATGAAAACAAGCGTAAAAACTGAGGTAATCAGCGGCGAGACGATCCGCATTGGATTTCCATCACACTGTTTTCCCAATGATACCCAACGGGGCTGGTTAAGTCCTACAGATTCAGCCGCCGTCCAGCAACCAGATACTTCCAAGGCCCATAACGCAAAGAGCCCCCGTTACCGCTAACGCGGGCTTTGTTTACTTGGTGGCCCGTGATGGAATCGAACCGGGCTGAGGGCGCCTAATCCGGCTGCAAATCATTTCCAATTAAGATTTAATTTTCTGTGTGAGGCAGCGCAGTCACGCAAATATAGGTTTATCAGAGTTTGATAGGGAATTCCAATTTCTTCGGAAATGGCTTTGAAATAACTAACAGAATCCTCATCGAGCCGGATGGTGATCGATTTCTTCAACTGAGTTGAATAGGGATTCTTGCGAGCTTTCGAAAAATCATACTCATCGCGCATGGCAATCACCTCTGTTTATAAGATTTCGTCTCGTGGGTTGTTGCTTTTCTTGCAGAGATGATCCGAATCGCGCCATTGCCACCTCGGTAGCAGTGACAGACCACGACTAATCTCAAGGAAAAACTAAGACCCAATAATATGAATCTCTCCTCATCAGCCGAGTGGTCAGGGTCGTCAATCAGCTTGGCGTTTTCATCATAGAAGGCGGACTTTGCCTCTTCAAATGAAATTCCATGCTTCTTAAGATTGGTCGAAGCCTTGCGGGCATCCCATTCGAACCGGAGTGAATTCATATGTACATTGTAATTACGATTTTGGGGAATTTCAACCGATACTTTTCAACGTGCGAATAGCCAGCTCTTAATACAAAAAGCCCCCGTTATTGCTAACGAGGGCTTTGCTTTTTGGTGGCCCGGGGCGGAATCGAACCGGGCTGAGGATGTCTGATCCGGCGGTTCAAGCGCTGTCAACGTGAGTCAGTTGGCGCTGTATTTTCCGATGCCTTTGGTGTCAGGTGTTCGGTGACACCGTTGCGGCTGATAACCAGGACAGTCCCGGTGGCAGCTGCCAACTCACGCGCACGTTGTGCAGCTCTTTGCAAGGCTACCTCGGACAGTCGCATATCACGATCTGTCGACCGTGCAATTGGGCGCTTGTTCATGGTCGGTCACTTCTCAGGTCAAAGCTGTTTTGGCCAGGCTCTGGCGCTGTGAAGCACTCTCAGAATTTCAACGCAACCATTCTTGATTCGGTAGGGCACGATGTAAGGATAATGCCTGATGACCAATTCCCTTGTGCCAGCGACTCTGCCTGCGCGTCCTAAATGCGGATGTTCCTTCAATTGCTCGACGCTGGCGAGAATATGCGTAAAGCAGGCTTTAGCGCTGGCGGGACTTTCGTGGGCGATGTAGTCAGTTTCGTCAGTCAGGTTGATCAGCGCTTTGGCCAGCCACTTAACTTGCATACTTCTTTATGGCTTTTGCGAGATCTTTGTCCGATGCAAACTCCCCGGCATCGGCTTCCTTCAGGGCTTGCTTGATTTCCTTGATCTGCCAAGCCTCAAGCTCAAGGTAGCGTTCGAGTGCTTCTGTTGCAAGGAAGGACTTGGAGCGGTTGGTTGCGGCGGCAAGCTTCTCCAACTGACTTTTGGTCTTGGCGCTGACCCGCAAGGTGAGAACTGAGGATTCCATCTGAACCTCCGAAAAATACAATGTATACATTGTATCCTTTGCACTGAAAACAGAAAAGCCCCAGCACGCATGCTGAGGCTCTCAGGA
>SXGU01529923.1_pt1 | contig 12230 bp, 13 predicted proteins | sample 3174531 | NCBI WGS metagenome assembly SXGU01 (sample SAMN11356863, study PRJNA531348) | freshwater metagenome | isolation source: freshwater sample F1-140 | place: China: Fuxian Lake, Yuxi | collected 2017-12-25
CGCCAAGCTGCGCCGCCGCGTCCGCGAGGATATCCGCGAGCTCCAGCTCAAGCTGAACCTCACCGTCGCCTATGTGACGCACGACCAGCAGGAGGCGCTGGCCGTCTCCGACTGCATCATCGTGATGAGCAACGCGGCCATCGCCCAGACCGGCGCGCCGCGCGACCTCTACGAGGAGCCGGCCAGCCTGTTCGTCGCCGACTTCATCGGTGACGCCAATCTGGTGACCGGCGAGCTGGCGGAACTGCAGGGCGAGCGGGCGCGTGTACGGCTGGCCGGGGTCGAGTTGCAGCTACGGCATCGCGGAGCCAGGCCAGGGGCAACCAAGGTGGCCATTCGGCCGGAATCGCTGATCCTCGCAGCCCAGCAGCCGGGGCCGCTGGCGATCAACGGCCGTATCGCCAAGGCCGCCTATCTCGGGACGCATATGGAATACACGGTGTCGAGTCCGCTGGGAGACCTGTTCGTCGTCGATCGCCGGGTCGCCCAGCCCTACGCCGTCGATGCCACCATCTGGATCAGCTTCGCCGACCACGGCGTGACCGTCATTCCGGCCTGAAGCCTTCGGCCCGCCGCGCGCCTTCGCTGGCTCTCCCTGCGATAGCGCCGCTTCAAACGGCCGGTCGTGATGCATGCCGATGCATATGATCTAACATTTCGCGTTCCCCGCTACGGCGGCATATTCTGGGCCTATGGCTGATGTCCCACCGGCGAGGCCCCCTCTGCCTCTGCCGCCGCCGCCGCCTCTCCCTGTCCTGGTCCTGGTCACCGCCCTCGCGCCGCTTGCCATGCACGCCGTGCTGCCGGCCCTGCCGGAACTCACCCAGGTCTTCGCCATTCCCGACGACCGCATCGGCTACATCGTGGCTGCCTATCTGGCCGGCCTGGCCGCTGCGCAGCTGGTCGTCGGACCGTTATCCGACCGCTTCGGCCGGCGGCCGGTGATCATCGGCGGGGCGGCACTCTTCACCCTGGCCACGGCGTTGTGCCTGGTGGCGCCCAGCGCGGGCTGGCTGTTTGCCGCACGCGCCCTGCAGGCGATCGGCGGCTGCGCCGGCATGGTCCTGGGCCGCGCCATCCTGCGCGACTGCTACAGCCGCGACGAGGCGGCGAGCCGCATGGGTTACCTGGTCACCGCCATGGCGACCGGCACGATGCTGGCCCCCAGCGCCGGCACCCTGATCGTTCTGCTGTTGGGCTGGCAGGGCGTGTTCACCGTCTTCATCGTGCTCGGCGCCACCGCCGTTGTCTGCGCGGCGATCTACCTGCACGAGACCAACCTCGCCCCCAGCGAGCGACTGCATTTCGGCCTGGTCCTGCACAACTATCTCCTGCTGCTGCGCACTCCGGCCTTCCTCGGCTCGGCGCTCAACAGCGGCTGCCAGAACGCCGTCTGGTTCGCCCTGGTCACGGTGATGCCGGTGGCGATCGTCTTCGTCTACGGCGGCGGTGCTACCGACTACGCTCTCTGGGTCCTGCTGCCGATGTCGGCCTTCGTGGTGGGCAGCTTCATCGCCGGCCGCATCTCGCTGCGCGTCGGGACCGTGCGGATGATCAGCATCGGCATGACGATCTCCGCGCTGGGCCTGGTGGCCATTGTCGGGGCGGCCGTGATCGGGCCGTCAGCCCCGGGGCCGCTCTTCGCCGCCATGGTCGTCTATACCCTCGGCAACGGCATCGCCCTGCCCAGCATCACGGCCACGGCGATCAGCGTGAATCTCGCTATCACCGGGGCGGCCGCCGGGCTTCTGGGCTTCGTGCAATGGACCTCGGGCGCGGTGGCCACCGTCATCGTCAGCGCGGCCGGCCTCACCAATGTCGGCGCCCTGCACGCGGTGATGATCGGCTTCGCCCTGCTCGGCTTCGCCACCCTGCTCTTCGCCCGCCGCCCGCCGGCGGGCTAGCCCTCGTCGCGCAGGCGCTCCGGCGCCTTGATATGCCACAGGTTCCAGGCGCGCGCCTGCCGCGCCAGGTCACTTACCGAGGAAGTAGGTGGGGATCCATGAGGCCAGGCCGGGAATGAAGATGACCAGGAGCATGACCAGGGTCTCGGCGAGCATGAACCACCAGACATGGCGGTTTGTCTCCGCGAAGGTGGTCTTGGCGATACTGGTGGTAACGAACAGCAGCGGCGCCGTTGGCGGCGACACGGCGCCGATCTGATTGCACATCACCATGACCAGGCCCATCTGGAACGGATCGATGCCGTAGGTCTGGCTTATCTTGATCGCCACCGGCGCGAATACCAGCAGAACCGCCAGCGAGTCGACAAAGGTACCGAGCACGACCATCACCGCCGCGATGAGCAGCAGCATGACCGTCCCGTTGCTCGACACCGAGAGCACGAAAGACATGACCATATTGTCGAATTGCAGATAGTTCAGGATCCAGCCCATAGCACCGGAGACCGCGATGATCCCGGATACCATCGACGTGGTGATCGCCGCGTCAACGAAGATCGGCACGATGTCCCTGAGCTTGATCTCGCGATTGATGATGCCGACGATGAAGGCGTAGAGGCAGGCTATGACGCCGGCTTCGGTGGCAGTGAAAACTCCCGTGAGAATGCCGCCGACAATAATCAGCGGAGCCAGCAGCGCCGGCCACACCCGAAGTGTCGCCCACCACAGCGCGCAGAGGTCGAAACGGCCGGAAACCACCCGCAGCTCCGGATAGTCCGGGTGATAGGTGTAGATCTTGATCGTCGCCATCAGGAACAGGCCGACCAGGATTCCCGGGATGATGCCGCCGAGGAACAGACCGCCGATCGAGACCTGGGCGATCGCGCCGTAGACCACCATGGTCATGCTCGGCGGGATGATGGCCCCGATCGTGCCGGCAGTCGCGATCAGCGCAGCGGCGAAACCCGCCTTGTAGCCGGATTTCTTCATCGTCGGCACGATGACCGAGGAGATCGCCGCCGCGTCGGCCGTCGAAGAGCCGGAGATGCCCGACATCACCATCGAGGCCACGACCGAGGCATGGGCCAGGCCTGCACGCAAATGACCCACCATCAGGCGCGCGAACTCAACCAACTGCTGGCTGATGCCACCGGCCGACATGATCGAGCCGGCCAGAATGAAATACGGCAGGGCCAGCAGCGTGTAGGAATCGAGCGCCCCGAACATCTTCTGGGCGAAGAGCGGCATCACCAGCTCGGGGATCGCCGCCATGACGATAAAGCCGGTCAGCGCGATGCACAGCAGGATCGGGATGCCGGTCAGCATCGTGCCCAGCAGGAAGACCATCATGAAGGAGATCATGATGCGGTGCGTCCGGCCTGGGCGGTGAACCAGGCATAGATCCGGCGCAAGGCGACAAACAGGAGATAGACGCTCCCCGCCACCACGCCGTAGTACGGATAGCTCATGGGGATCTCGAGCCCGGGCGATGACTGCCAGTCCGCGACGATGGACACCCGATAGCTCAGATACGCGAGGGCCGCGGCAAACCCGGCCCAGAGCAGCTCGATCAGCAGATCGAACGCCGAGCCGATCTTCTCCGGGAGCTTTGCCCGGAAGGCCTCGACGTACATCTGCGCGCCGCGCTGATAGCCGATCGGGATGGCGAGAAAGACGATCCAGATGTGGCCGAAAATCTGGGCTTCCTCGCTCCAGCTCAGCGAGGCGTTGAGCACGAAGCGGTTGAAGACCTGCAGCAGCCCGATACAGCACATGATCGCGAAGATCACCGCCACGAGCAGCTCGACGGCGCGGTCGATCCAGACAAAGACCCGTTCCATGGTTCCCCTGACAGCAGAAGACGGAGCGGCCGGTCGGGCCGCCCCGTCTCATCAGCCCCTTACGGCGTGTTGCGGATCTGTGCCAGCAGGGCCTCGGTGCCGAACTCCTTGGCCAGCTCGTCCTGGGCCGGGGTCGCCGCCTGGACCATCGAGGCGAGGTCGATCTCGTTGACCTTCATGCCGAGCTTGCGCACGGCGGCCAGAGCCTCCGCTTCGCGGCGCGGCGCCATGGCCCGCACGATTTCGGCTCCGAGCGCGCCACCCTTGGTCAGGACCTGCTGCTCCTGGGCGTTGAGCTTGCGCCACTCGGCCATCGAGAAGACCAGGAAGGTCGGGTCCATCAGATGCTTGGTCAGGGCGATGCAGCAGGCAACCTCGTTCATCTTGAAGGAGATGACCGTGGCCGCCGTATGCTCGAAGCCGTCGAGCACGCCGCTCTGCAGCGAGGTGTAGATCTCGCCGAAATTCATCGGCGTGGCGTTGGCGCCCATGGCGTTGAGCGCCGAGACGAACACCTTGGTCGGGATCGTGCGGATCTTCAAGCCCTTGAGATCGGCGTGAGTCTTGACCTCCTTCTTGGCCGTGACGACGTTGCGATAACCCCAGCTGACCGACCAGGCCAGCACCTTGAACCCGGCCTTCTCCATGTCCTGGTTCAGCTCCTGCCCCACCGGCCCGTCGAGCACCGCCGCTGCATGGTCGTAGCTCTTCCAGATGAACGGCAGTCCCAGCACGCCCAGCCGCCTGACGAAGGAGGCATACTCGGCCGGCCCGCCGGTCGTCCCCGCCGCGCCGGACCCCAGCCGCATCGCCTCGATCACCTCGCGGGTCTGGCCGAGCTGACTGTTGGGGAACAGGCGCGCCTCCACCGTGTCGGAATGGGTGTTCACATAGTTGGTGAACGTCCAGGCCAGCATGGTGTTGTCGACGCCGATATCGTTCGGCCCCGCGGTGTGGATACGCATCACCTTCTTGGTTTGCGCCGCCGCCGGAACGGTGCCGAACAAAGCCGCACCTATCGCTGCTGCCATCACTACTCGGATTGCCTGTTTCATGACGCTTCCTCCTGGATCGCCGATCGTTTCGGCTGTGGTTGTTTTTCGAGACGCAGCGCCGGGTTGGCGCCGACCCTGCCGGGATTCCTGAACGCCGGCGCGAGATCGCGCGCCGTGCCCTCGAGCAGCACGCGCATGGCCTCGGCCGCTTCCTCGGGGGCGCGCTTGCGGATGGCCGCGGCGACAGCACCATGCTCGGCCAGCGAATTCTCATAGGATTCACGCGCGTCGGTGCTGATCTCGACCACCGCCATCAGCGCCGTGCGGATGGTCGTCGCCAGGCGGCTCAGCAGGACGTTGCCCGCCGCCGCGATGATGTTCTCGTGGAAGGCGAGATCATGCTGGCAGCAGGCTTCAACGTCATGCGGCAATGACGTCACCATGCCGTGATAGGCCCGCTCGATGGCCAGGATCTGGGCCGGTGTGGCGCGCTGTGCCGCCAGGCGTGCCGCCGCCGGCTCAAAGATGGTGCGTGCCTCCAGCACGCCGATGAGGAATTCCGGGTCCGGTGAAGCCGCCATCCAGCGCAGGACGTCACGATCGAGGACGTCCCAGCGGTCGCGCGGCAGCGCCGTGGTGCCGCGCCTCGTCCGGGATTCGACGAGACCTTTGGCGGCCAGTGCCTTCAGGGCCTCGCGCAGCGACGGCCGGCTGACCTTGAGCCGCCGGCCGAGTTCCTCCTCGGTAGGCAGCCGCTGTCCGGCGGCAAAACGCCCGCCAACGATCTGCGGCCCGAGGTGGTCGATCACCCCCTGGGCCTTGCTGCGCGGTTCGGGCCGAAGGCCTCGCCTCGGTGCCGCCCGGCGCCTGCTCCCTTTCGTCCGCATGCCCCATCCTGACGCCGTGTCGTATTGTCAGACACAAATTAGTAATTGTCCGACTAATTGCCGTCAAGTCGGAGGCCGCCGGGCCGCGGCGGGGCGGCCGCGATGAAAATTCCGGGTGGGCTTAGCCCTCGCGACGGATGCGCTCCAGCGCCTTGGTCCGCCAGAGATTCCAGGACCGCGCATAGTCCTGGCGCGGGACCGAGGCCTTGACCTCGGCCGCATCGAACCAGGTGATCTTGCCGCGCGGGCCGGCGATGGCCATCGCCTGCATCTGGAGTTTGGCGCTCATCTCCAGATAGATGCTGCGTCCGACGGCACGTTGCAGGTCTTCGCCCACCACGACCGAGCCGTGGCCGCGCATCAGCGCCACGGGCTTGGCGGCCAGCGTCCTGGCCAGGGCCTTGCCCAGCTTCGGGGTGCGAACCAGCAGGTCCGTCCCCTTCTGCACCTTGCGGATCTCGAAATTCGGAATGCCCAGACCGACGAAGGCCGCCATGTGGAAGATCGGCTTGAGCGGCACCGTGGTCACGCCGAAGGGGATGACAGAGGGCGAATGGTTATGGACCACGGCGTGGACGTCGGGGCGCACCTTGTAGATCTCCCCGTGGATGAAGCGCTCGAGGTAAGGCTGCCGCGTGTCGCCGTTCTGGGGGTTGCTGTCGAGGTCGAACTCGATGATGTCCTTCTCCGTGACCAGCTCGGGTGCGAGCGAGCGCGACAGGAAATAGCGCTGCGGATTGTCGCCGGAGCGCACGCTGACATGGCCGTAGCCGTCGATCACCTCGTGCTCGGCCAGGATGCGGTAAGCGGCGACCAGATCCTCGATCAGACTCATGCAGCGTTTCCTTCAGTCGGGTTTGATGCCGGCGCTGTCGACCACCCGGGTCCAGCGCGCCAATTCGCTCTTGATCAGATCGCCAAAGCGCGCCGGGGGTGCCGCCGCCGCCGTCATTCCCTGCTTGGCCAGGGCGTCGGCGAAATCCGGCTCGCGGCCGATGGCATTGAGCTCGGCGTTGAGCCTGTCGACAACGGCGGCGCTCGTCCCGGCCGGCGCGAGTACGCCGTACCAGGTCTCGACCTCGAGCCCGGCAAAGCCAGCCTCGCGGATGGTCGGCACGTCAGGGAATGCCGACACCCGCTCGCTGCCGAGGATCGTCAGCATGCGCAGGCTGCCCCCCTGAATGAAGGGACCGGCGGTCTGCGGCGAGGAGATCATGGCCTGGACATGGGCCCCGGCCACGTCGGCCATGGCGCTGCCCGAGGAGCGGTGCGGCACGTGAACCAGGTCGATGCCGGTCTCGAGCTTGAGCAGCTCCATGGCCAGGTGCTGGGGCGTGCCGTTTCCCGGCGAAGAATAGTTGAGCGCCCCCGGCTGGCGCCGTGCCAGCTCGACGAATTCCCTGAGGCTGCGCGCCGGCACGGGCGAGGCGATCAGCACCGACATGGCGCTGGTGGCGACCAGGGCTACGGGCGCGAAGCTGTTGACCGGATGGAAGGGCAGACGCCGGTTGAGCGCCGGATTGGTGCCGAAGGCCGTGGCCGTAAACAGCAGGGTGTAGCCGTCGGGCGGCGCATTGGCGACGAGCTCGGCACCGATATTGCCGCTGGCCCCGGCGCGATTGTCGGTGACCGCCGCCACCTTCCAGCGATCGGCGAGCTTCGGGCCGACGAGGCGGGACAGGATGTCGGCACCCGTCCCCGGCGAATACGGCACGATGAAACGGATCACCCGGCCGGGAACCGGATAGACCTCCTGCGCGGCCGCCCCCGGCACCGTGGCCAGCAGCACCATCATCACCGCGCCCCAGGCCCGCTTGCCCATCGGCGTCTCTCCCCGGCTGTTATCCTTCCGCCTACGGAGTATTGTAGGAGCCAACCGCAGGTCCCGTCACGAGGATAAGCCACCCGCCATGTCCGACTCCCGCCTGGTGATCGACGACGGCGCCGCCCACGATTTCCGCGTGCATCGCTCGACGCTGGTCGATCCGGCAATCCTGGCGCAGGAGCGGCAGCTTATCTTCGATACCTGCTGGATCTATGTCGGCCACGAATCGGAAATCCGCGAGCCCGGCGACTTCCAGACCCGCAACGTCGCCGGACGCCCGGTTATCTTCAGCCGCGACAGCCAGGGCCGGGTGCGCGTCTTCCTCAATACCTGCCGGCATCGCGGCGCCACGGTGTGCCGCGAGGCGCAGGGCAATGCGCGGCTGTTCTTCTGCTTCTATCACGGCTGGAGCTACAACCGGGACGGCGCGCTGGTCGGGGTGCCGGGTGCCGATTCCTACCCGCCGAGCTTCCGCAAGGAGGAGCACGGCCTGGCCGAGCCGCCACGCGTCGACTCCTATCGCGGCTTCGTCTTCCTCAATTTCGATCCGCAGGCCATGGGGCTGGTCGACTATCTGGCCGGCGCCACCGAATACATCGATCTGATCACCGACCAGTCGCCCTCGGGCCGCATGGAGATCATCCGCGGCGTGCAGGAATACGACGTCGCCGCCAACTGGAAGCTGCTGGTCGAGAACAGCTTCGACGACTACCACCTGCTGACCACGCACAAGACCTGGCTCGATTACCTGCGCAAATCGGGGGTCGAGATGAAGCCGCCGGAACAGGGGCACCTGCTGCCGGCTCACGGCGTCGGCAAGGAGCTGGGCAACGGCCACGCGGTGATCGACAACGTCAATTTCCGCGGCCGGCCGGTGGCCCGCTGGATCCCGGTCTACGGCGAGGCGGCCAGGCCCGAGATCGAGCGCATCCGCGCCGAGCTGGTGGCACGGCTGGGCGAGGCGCGCGCCGCGCGCGTCGCCGACACCAATCGCAACCTCGTCGTCTTCCCCAACCTGGTACTCAATGACGGCTCGTCGGTCACCGTGCGCACCTTCTTCCCGCTGAGCGCGGAGCGCATGCAGGTGCGCGCCTGGGCCCTCGGCCCCGTCGACGAGACTCCGGCGGCGCGCGCCGTGCGGCTCGACAGTTTCCTCACCTTCTACGGCCCCGGCGGCTTCGCCACGCCCGACGCTGTCGAGGCGCTGGAAGCGGTGCAGGCCGGGATCAGCGCCACCTGCCGGGAGGTGCCGTGGTCGGTGATGTCCCGCGGCATGGCCAAGCCGGGCGAGCAGCTCAACACCGACGAGCGCCACCTGCGCGCCTTCTGGCAGCAATGGGACCGGCTGATGCGCGGCGGGAAGCCCGGCGCATGAGCCGGACCGTGACCCGGACCGAGGTGGAGGATTTCCTCTATGCCGAGGCGGCCCTGCTCGATGCCTGGGACCTCGAAGCCTGGCTGGCGCTCCTGGCGGACGACGCGCGCTATCAGGTGCCGTCCAACGAGCAGCGCGGCGGCAATCCGGCCGAGACCCTCTTCCTCATCGCCGACGACATCCACCGCATCCGGGCGCGCGTCGCCCGGCTGCAGGACCGTGCCGCCCACGCCGAGCAGCCGCGCTCGCGCACCCGCCGCCTGATCACCAACGTGCGCCTTGTCGGGCAGGATGCCGGCGAGGTCGCGGTCGAGGCCAATTTCGCCGTCCATCATTTCCGCCGCGGCGAGCGGCTGCGCGAGTATGTCGGCCAGTATCGCTACAGGCTGCGTGTCACCGCGGGCGGCCTGCTCATCGCCGGGCGCGAGGTGCTGCTCGACGCGCACGAGCTGGGCTCGCTCGGCTCGGTCAGCTTCATCCTCTAGGCATGAAAAAAGAGCCCGCCGAAATGGCGGGCTTTGAAGGTTTGCTTCGAATTTCCCCTGAGAGGCGGAATGCGGGCGGTGGTTCGGCGGGGGGTGCCTGACCACCGCCCGCCCGCGGGCACGAGTCCGTGGGGTCGCGGAAGCGTGCCCTTCTCGGGGTCTCAGTCGCCAGCCGCGGCGCGCATCGGCGAAACGTTGGCGGCAGCTGCGGCGGACTCGCGCAGCGCGCTGACCGGCATCATGTCCAGGCTGTAGAGCTTGAACATCATGGCGGCCATGTCGCGGCCGTCGGTCATCATCGCGTCGCGCCGCTCGTCCATCCACTGGCGATAGGCTTTCATCATCTCGCTCGGCCCCGTGCTGCGGCCGAGCGCCATGCACAGGTCGAGATTGGAATCGACAGCCCGCTGCATGACGCTCATCCAGGCGCGGCCGAGATCCTGCACCTGCACCGCAGCCTTCTCGGCAGCCGCGATGAACTGCTGCGGCTGCAAGGCTTCGAGCCCGGCCATCGCGGCCATGCGGCTCATCGTCTCTTCCTGCGCTGTCTTAGGCATCTGGTCGCTCTCCATGGGGTGTTGCTTGCGGCTTTTCTTACTCATGTGACTCTCCCGGTCCAACGATGCGCCTCCGGGCCCTCTAGGCAGCGAGTTCCGATGACCGCGCCTCGAGACGGGCCTGGACGTCGCGCACGAGCTCGACGATCTCCGCGCGCTCCACCCTGTCGCGATTCATCACCGCCTGGACGACCGGGTCGTCGAGCATGTCGAGCAGGCGGGGTTCATGGATAAAGCGGAGGCCGGGCTTACGCATGAGAAGGCACCTTGCGACGCGGACGGTGAAACTGGCGGCGCGCCTCGTAGGCGGCCTCGGGCGGCAGATCGACGGTGCGCGCGAACTTGAGCAGGGCGCTTTCGTTGTCGATCAGGAAGTCGAGGATCGCGGCAAGATGGCCGCGCGGCAGTGGACGCTGACTGAGGTCGGCGGGCGAGAGGCCGCTGCGGCTGAGGAACCGCTTGAGCTCCGACTGGTCATTGGCCACGAAACCAAGCGCCCGGAAGGCCACCGCCTCGCCGTGTTCAAGACCGGACATCCAAGCCTGTTGCGGTGCGAGCATTCTCCACCCTCCCCTGAGTACTGCGGTACCTGTCTGGAACCTCGTAAGGCACTGTCCGGGCTCGGGATCCCGTGTCAGCGATTGGACTGTAACTGGTGCGGTTCTGCCCCGTTACTAGGGGCATTGCTGAGATGCCGAGGGGGATTCACCTAACCCCCGTGAAGTAGAAAAACGGCGCGAAAGAGCGAGCGACTACGGGTGGTAGAAGCGCACCAGAAAGCGGGCTACCGACGGGTGAAAATCGCGCACCCCGTCGCCTTGGCGACGAACGCGCCATGTCAGCCGCGACCAAACTTGTCACAGGCCGAGTACTGCACACGCCCCGTTGTTTCACGCGTCGATCTCAGGGTTTTTCCGTCTATCGCACTGCCGCATTCGCGCCCTAGCTTGCGGCCTGGCTGTCCGCTACTGCCGCGTTTCCCGAAGGGTCGAGTTTGTGACGTATTTCTTTCGCCGGATCCTGGGCGCCTTCCTACTCGGGTCCGCGGCGGTTTCATTCGGGCTGACCACAGGGCTCGCCGCGGACAGCGACGAACGCATCTTCGCCTACCAGATCAGGCATCCGGTGTTCGGCGAGATCGGCACCTACACCACCACGGCCCCGTCCAGCGTCCGGCCGACCAATCCCTGGTCGATGGCCATCGTCAACGCCGACTGATGTTCGCCGCGATGAACGGGCGGCTGTTCAAGGCGCGGACCAGCGACCGGGAAGAAACCGTCCGCGGGGCCGATGGCCGCCCCGCAAGCTTCGCCGTTGCGAGATCACCGGGGACAAGCGCCAGACCCCGTGTGGTTCGACGAAAGCGGCGTGCCGCTGGCCCTCCGCAGCGAGGAGAACGGCATGAATATCGATTTCGTCCTGACCAGCCCCGACCCGGCCAGGCTGCCCGCCCGCTCCGAGGCGGTACCACGCGGCGGCCCCCGCTGGGGTCCGGGAACCCTTGGGGGCCCATCCTGCTTAAGCCGGAGGGGCCGCTTAAGTCGAGGGCCTGGCTGGCTTTTGCGACCCCTTGGCCCTGATTGCAAAGGGTTAGCAAATTTTAACCAGTTTGTATTAGAATCAAGGCTGTAGCTCCGAGTCGCAACTTCCCGAGTCGACGGCCATGCGCGTCCGTGAAGACTATCGAACGCTAACCGGCGCCGAAAAGGCCGCCGTGCTGATGCTGTCCATCGGCGAAGAGCACGCGTCCAAACTCTTCGCGCTGATGGACGATGAAGAGATCAAGGAATTGTCGCAGACCATGTCCAACCTGGGCACGGTCCACTCCTCGATCATCGAACGCCTCTTCATCGAGTTCGCCGACCAGATCTCGTCCACGGGCTCGCTGGTCGGCTCTTTCGACTCGACCGAACGACTCCTCGAGAAGGTCCTCGGCAAGGACCGCGTCGACAGCATCATGGAGGAAATCCGTGGTCCTGCCGGCCGTACGATGTGGGACAAGCTGGCCAACGTGAACGAAGGCGTGCTGGCCAACTTCCTCAAGAACGAAGACCCGCAGACCGTCGCGGTGGTGCTGGGCAAGATCAAGGCCGACCACGCGGCGCGCGTGCTCGGGCAGTTGCCCGAGGCCTTCGCCATGGAAGTCATCATGCGCATGCTGCGCATGGAATCGGTGCAGAAGGAAATTCTCGACGACGTCGAGCGCACGCTGCGCTCGGAGTTCATGAGCAACCTCGCCCGTACCACGCGGCGCGACCCGCACGAGGCGATGGCCGAGATCTTCAACTCCCTCGACCGCACGACGGAAGGCCGCTTCATCTCGGCCCTCGAGGAACGTAATCGTGACTCGGCCGAGCGCATCAA
>SXGU01543157.1_pt1 | contig 12230 bp, 9 predicted proteins | sample 3174531 | NCBI WGS metagenome assembly SXGU01 (sample SAMN11356863, study PRJNA531348) | freshwater metagenome | isolation source: freshwater sample F1-140 | place: China: Fuxian Lake, Yuxi | collected 2017-12-25
CCCGGGCCGCTTCCACCGAGGCGTTGAGTGCCAGCAGATTGGTCTGGAAAGCAATTTCGTCGATGGTACTGATGATGTTGGCGATCTTGCTGCTGCTGGCACTGATTTCGCTCATCGCCGACACCGCCCGGGTGACGACATCGCCACCCTTTTCAGCAAGCTGACGGGCTGAAATGGAGACCTGATTGGCCTGCATGGAGTTGTCGGCGTTGTTTTTGACCGTGTTGGTGAGTTCTTCCATGCTGGACGCCGTTTGTTCCAGACTGGCTGCCTGCTGTTCGGCCCGATGGGAAAGGTTATTGTTGCCGGTGGCAATTTCCTGTGAGGCATTGTAGATGAAATCAGCCGTTTGCCGTATCTGGGCGAATACCTCGCTCAGTTTATGCTGGGTTCTGACGATGTCATCACGCATCAGTGCGTAATAACCCACATACCCGTCGTAGCCGGTTTTACGGGTCAAATTGCCTTCGGCCATGGCCTTGATGACCTTGCCAAAGTCCTTGAAGGTAAATTCCAGGATTTCCGTAATTTTGTTGAGTTCCTCACACAACAGCCGGAAAAACCCGTCCTTGCCCTCGAGCTGAATACGGTTATGCAGTTCGCCGCCCTTGATGGATTCAACCAGTCGCTGGATATCCTGCTCGGCATTGACCTCGGCGGTTTTGTTGGCCCACTCAACCACCGTACCAAAGCGGTTACCCTGGTTGTCCAGAATGGGGTTGGCAATGATCTGGAAGTGGCCATCCCCGACCTGCACCTGTGACCGGTGGGTTCCGTTGAGGCGTTCGATGATGCGGCGTTGATGGGACGGATCCCGGTGGAACGCATCCATGTTGACACCCAGCAGTTGATCGGCCCGAAAGTTGGGCAAACCTCGGCGCAATTCACTTTCAGCCGCCTTGAACATGGCCTGGGCCGAGGTATTCATGTAGACGATGGTATTGGTCTCATCGGCGACCATCACGTTGGTGGTGGTATTGTCCAGCGCGTTTCTGAGTCGCAGGCTTTCCTTCATCAGTTGACGTTCGCGCTCGGCCTGCAGGGTTTCCTGGGTACGATCCGCCCATTCGACCACGGTACCAAAACGCTGGCCCTGTTCATCAATAATGGGGTTGGCGATGATTTCCAGTACCCGGCCACCGACTTTGAGATGGCTGCGAAAGGTGGTTGTCAGGCGTTCCAGCAGGCGTCGTTGATGCGATGGATCCTTGTGGAAGGTATCGATGTGGGTGCCGATCAGGCGATCAGCGTTGAACTCCGGTATGTCCTTGCGTAAATCCGATTCCACCGTGCGAAACAGTTCCATCGCGGCGCGGTTCATGTAGATGATGTGATGGGTGGCATCGGCCACCATGGTGCAGGTTGAGGTAACATCCATCGCCAGCTTCAACCGGTGCATTTCGGCTTGTTTCAGGCGAAGCTCATCCGACTTTTCCTGAAGCTTGCGCAGGCTGTGAGCCACGTCTTCATTTTCAGCCAATGGCGGCAGATTGACGGAAACCTGGCTTTCACCAGCCCTGATCCGGTCAATGATGGTTTTTACCTGGGCGAGACTTTCCGACAGTAACCGGGCTTTGCCAAACGTGAACATGCTTTTTCTCTCTGGGGTTATGATCTGAACAGGCTGGAAATTCAGGAAAACGGGGTGGCTATCATCATCAGGCTTCAGTGCCCGCGTCGTGTTCTTCGGGCTGGCGTCCCGGGTGGTGCAGAATTCTGTCAACTTCCAGCAGCATGATCATCCGCTGTCCCACCGTTGCCAGACCGCGCAGGAAACGGGTATTGACCCCAACGCCAAATTCGGGGGAGGGGGATATCATGTCAGTGCGGATGTCCACTACATCGGAAACCTGATCGACCACAAACCCTACCACAGGCTGACGATCATCCTGCTGAAGTTGCAGCACGATAACGACCGTAAGGGGGGTATATTCGGTAACCGGCAGGTTGAATCGATCCCTCAGATCGATAATGGGTACGATGGCCCCCCTGAGGTTGATGACGCCTTTTTCATAAGAGGGTACGTTGGGAATGCGGGACACCGGTTCCCAGCCCCGAATCTCCTGAACCCTGAGAATGTCCACGCCATATTCCTCATCTCCCAGTATAAAGGTCAGGAATTGTTCCGGCTTGCTCATGGCCACGGCCTCAATGGCAGATGATGGTGGAGGGTGACATTCACGGGACGGTCGGCGATGACTCGCGAACCTGCTGACGTGAGAGGTGCATCAAACCCGGAATGTCGAGAATCAGGGCCACGGAACCGTCACCCAGAATGGTGGCTCCGGAAATGCCGGGAACCTTGCGGTAGTTGTCTTCAAGGGATTTGATCACCACCTGCTGCTGGCCCAGGATATTATCAACAAACAGCCCGCACCGCCCGCCCAGTCCTTCCACCACCACAACCAGGCCTTCGGTCAACCGGGTTGAACGCACACTTCTGATGTTGAAAACCTCATGCAGACGCACGATGGGCAGGTATTCGTCACGCAGGTGCAGGGTTTCTCCCTTGCCTGCCAGGCGGTTGATCTGGTCAGGTGCCAGGCGAATGGACTCAATGATCGAGACCAGGGGCACGATATAGGTTTCATCGCCGACTGCGATGGTTTGTCCGTCGAGTATGGCCAGCGTCAACGGCAGGTGAATCGAGAAACTGGAACCCTTGCCTGCCTCAGACTGGATGATGATGTTACCGCCCAGCGACTCAATGTTTTTCCTGACCACATCCATGCCGACGCCCCGACCTGATATGTCACTGACCTGTTCTGCCGTGGAAAATCCGGGGGCGAAAATCAGTTCGTGGATTTGCTGGGGCGACAACACGGCATCCGCATCGACCAGGCCGCGCTGTACCGCACGATCCAGTATGGCCCGGGCATTCAGACCCCGGCCATCGTCCGCTACCTCAATGACGATGCTGCCGCCACGGTGGTAGGCGTTGAGCGTGACCAGAGCGGTTTCCGGCTTGCCCAGCAACCGCCGTTCGTCGGGGGGTTCCACACCATGATCCAGGCTGTTGCGGATAAGGTGTACCAACGGATCAGCAATCTGTTCGATGACGGTCTTGTCGAGTTCGGTTTGTTCTCCGGACACTTTGAGTTCAACCCGTTTGCCCAGTTTGGCACTCAGGTCAAATACCATGCGGGGAAAACGGTTGAATACGAAACTGATGGGCAGCATCCGGATGTTCATGACGCTTTCCTGCAGATCTCGCGTGTGACGTTCCAGTTGAACCAGACCGCTTTGCAACTGCTCAAGACGATCCATTGCAAAATTCTCGCCCAGCATGCTGAGCATGGATTGGGTAATTACCAGTTCTCCCACCAGATTGATGAGCTGGTCTATTTTCTGGGTGTCGACCCGGATTGATGCGGGTACCCCACTGGCGGATTTTGGATCCGGTTCGGTGCGGGTACGGGCAGGGGCGGTCGGGGCTTGTGGAAGGGTGGACGGTGATTCAGCGGCCAGTGGGTCAGTAGCGGGCAGGGCGGGGCGGCTATCGGTTTCCTGACCGGGGCTTTGCGATGGGAGCGACTGGTTCAGTTCGGACAGCGGGCGTATGGCCATGTCACACTCATCTTCCACCCAGGCGAAAATATCCTCAATCTGGCTGCGCTCGACCGAGCCTTCCAGTTTGAGATTCCAGGAGAGAAAACACTCTTCCGGGTTGTAGTCTTCCAGTCCGGGGAGAAATCTCACATCGGCTTCGACCGACAGTAAACCCAGTTCGCCCAACTCCCGAATGATGCGTAACGGGTCATTGCCGGTTGCAAAAATATCCCGGTGTGGCGTGAATACAACCTGCCAGCCCTCGCCATTCGTGGCGGGATCATGTGAAGCGGACACCAGTGGCGACGATCCTGCCCCGGGTTCCGGCGGAGGGTCGGTGTGCTGCAGGGACTCCAGAGCCTGCTGGTTGCGGGCCATTTTGTCCTGATCGAGTGGATCACCGGATTGACAGGCCCGCAGCATGCTGTCGAGGCAATCGACTGCCTGAAGCAATACGTCGACGTCAGTGGCTGTGATCGCCCGCCTGCCGCTACGCATGTCATCCAGCAGCGTTTCCAGGTGGTGGGTGAATTCGGATACGGCGGCGAAACCAAAACTGCCGGCCCCTCCCTTGATGGAATGGGCTGCCCTGAAAATGGCATTGATCTGCTCATCATCCGGGGTTCCCGGCTCCATGCTCAGCAGGCCGTTTTCCATGATCTGCAGCCCCTCAAAGCTTTCCTCAAAGAAAACCTTGTGGAACTGGGTGATATCAATGGCCATTGCGCGCCTGCCAGGTGGAGCGGTTGCGGGTGTTCATCAGCCCAGTACCTTGCTGACGGTTTTGAGCAATTGATCCGGATTGAAGGGTTTGACAATCCAGCCCGTTGCTCCGGCAGATTTACCGGCCTGTTTTTTGTCGCTGCCCGATTCAGTGGTCAACATCAGGATCGGGGTAAATTTGTACTCCGGCAACGCACGGAGATCCGCTATCAGGGCAATTCCGTCCCTGTTGGGCATGTTGAGATCAGTAATGACCATATCGACCTTACGGGCTCTGGCCTTGCTCAAGGCTTCAATCCCGTCACCGGCTTCAATGACCTCATAACCCGCACTCTTGAGTGTAAAAGACACCATCTGACGCATTGAAGGAGAATCGTCCACCGCCAAAATACATCGCATGTTATTGTCACCCTTGTCTCATTGGAATTATCTTGGTTCTAATTGTATTGCAAGTTTGCCTGTTGCGTCAGACCCCTGCGCCGTAATTTTGCACGTTCCAACCGGTTGGATTGCACTATAATCGCTTTTTTTCCGGCAGGTTCCACACTAATTGTCGGGTTTGGGCCTGACGGCTCTCCCGATTCTGCGCCGTCGGGTGTGACGGAACCCCCCATCTCATGTCCATTAAGCGTCAAGTTCATGAACCTACTGTTATCACTGCTCCAAAAAATACTGGTTGGCGGCTTTCTGCTGGTAGTGCTTGCCCTGGCGGCCATCGCCCTGTTCAAAAAGTTGTTACCGGAAAGCAGGCACGAAACAGTGTCATGGCAACAGATAAAACACGAGGATACGCTGGAGGCGTATATGGAGTACCTGCGGGAATGCCCTTCGTGTCGACACGCCGCAGATGCCACCGCCCGCCTGGATGAGTTGCAGAAAAAGTCAGGGTTGGTTGCACGCCTGGACAGGGATGAACTGTCGGTACGGGATGATTTCTCGGCACTGGCATTTTCCCCCAACGGCGCAACCATTGTCGCGGCCGGTGTAAATCGCCTGCACTTCTGGGAGTCTGCAGGGGGTAAAACCCTGCCGGTGCAGGATCAGTCGTTCCGACTGGCAGCAGGACGGCGCACGGTGAGTATCCGCTACTCGCTGGGCGGCAAGCAGATTGCCGCCGGCACTGCAACCCGAACCGGACAAGGCTCCCTGATGGTGTGGGATGCCAGCAGTGGCGTACTCGTAGCCGAACATCCCGTACAGGATCACGACATTAAAATGGTGGCCTTTGCCCCCAAAAGCGTCGGAATCGGTTGGCTGGCAGATGGCCCGTTCGGGGTCTGGGAACCTCGCGCCAACCGCATCCTGCGGGCTACTCATGAGGGTGCCGTGGCCCTGTCGTTCGTCCGTGATGATGCCGGTCAGTTGCACCTGATAACAGTCGGCGGACGTGATATCTGGCTATGGAACCCTGAAACACTGGAGTCCCTCGCTAAAATGGAACTCAAAACCGAAAAATCACTGTTTGGACTCAGTCACGATGGTCGGGTCGTGGTTTATCACGATGTACACGGCGTGGAGGCCTGGAACCCGCTCAAGGGTACCCTGCTGACTAACCTGATCCGACTCGACAGCGACCTGACGGCCTTTTGCAGTGACACCCGCCGGGAACGACTGGTGTTCGGTACCCGCAACGGCATGATTCACTGGTGGGATCGACGCACCAACACGGCCCTGGCTCACGTTCTGGCTCATCGCAATACGGTAGAGGAATTGGTCTGCTCATCGCGTGGTCGGGTCGTTTCCCGGGCCATCGACGGCATTAAATTGTGGAATCCCGACACGGTGACATCCGGTCAGGCGACGACCTCCCCGCCGGAAACCGACGGATTGAACCGCTGATTCAGCCAGGCCTGACGAAAATCAAAAATATGCTCAAGCCGTGCCTTGACGAAGCCACGGTGGAGCAATTCGCCCATGATTCCCCCTGGCATCACGTAGTACACGCTGTCTTCCATCAGGACACCACCTTCGACCGGACTGAACCGGTGCAGGTGATGCCAGAAACGAAAAGGCCCCAGCCGCTGCTCATCGACGAATTGCTGACCCGGAATGACGTGACTGATCTCCGTAACCCAGGTCATGGGAATGTTGGCGACAGCAGCAATCCGGTAGGTGATGATCAGACCGGGATGAATTTCAGCCGGCACATCGCTGGTAATGCGGAAATGCAGGTAATCCGGCGTCATCGGCTCAAGATTACGCGGGCTGGAAAAAAACGGCCAGGCCTCCGCAAGGGGCATGGCCAGACGCTGTTGCCGATATAAATGATGAATGTTCATGCGACTCGTGTTCAGTGTTCAGTGTTCAGTAGGCAGTGGGTAGTGGGTAGTGGGCAGTTCATCGCGGCCAGGATGGCCGCGCCACACCATCATCGCGGCCAGGATGGCCTCGCCACTCACCCTTCCAGTTCTGCCTGTTTGCCCCATAGCTGCTGCATGGTGTAGGGCATGTCCTTTTGTTCCACCCGTACCCCGCCGCGCACCGCAAAAATTTTCTCGCGGGTGTCGCGTTTAATCAGATAAGCCAGGTGGCCACCACGCGGGGCGATGAAAGAGATGACCAGGGGCGTTGTTCCGGTTTTGCCGCGTCGCACCACAACCGCCACCTCGCCATTTTGCAGGCGCACGAACGTACCCGGCGGGTAAACTCCCAGAATTTTGACCAGTTGACCGGCCAGATAGACATCAATGCTGCTGGCCTGATTGATGAACAAATCCCGCATGACTTCAGTTGCCAGCATGCCAGCCCGGTAACGTCTAGGTGACAGGCAGGCCGAGTAGCGATCCGCCAGGGATACGATCTGCGCCCCTTCCGGTATATCCTGGCCGCTCAATCCGGACGGATAGCCGGAGCCGTCAATTTTTTCGTGGTGATGCAGCACGCAGGCCAGCCAGTAGTCATCGGTTATACCGGCCTTGCGTAGCAGTTCGACGCTGGCTTCGGGGTGTTGCCGGATTCTGGTTTTTTCGGTTGCGGTCAGTTTGTCGGAGCGTTTCAGCAATTGCTCCTGGAGGCTCAACATGCCGACATTCATGGTCAGGGCAATGGCGGCGACTCGCTCGGTTTCGGCAGGTGGGAGTTCCAGAGCCTGGGCCAGGAGAATTGCCAGTATGGCACTGTCCAGGCTGTGCTGGAGCGGATAATCGTCGTGGGTAAATTTGTTGAAAAAGATGTGGGCCAGGCAGATATCGGTGTTCACCTCAATGGCCAGTGTAAGGATTCTGGCCACCAGCAGAGCCTTTTCGCCGGCATCACCGGATTGCGGGTTTCGCTCAATCTGTTTGAACAAATCACGCAGGTGTCCGGCGGCCTCTGCCAGCATGCGGGCCACCGAGACATTGGCCATGGCCACCCGCAGGGTGTTGGGATCGTTATCGCTTTTCTCGATGTACAGTTCGCGACGGCTAAAAATGTCGAGTTGACGCTCGTCATTGATGACGAAACCCTTGCGCAGCAACAAGGAACCCCGGGCATCGTAGATGTTCCATGGCACCGGTACACCGATCCGAAAGCGGGTGGCTTCTATGGTTTGCAGTTGCAATGGTTTGTTCACGGGCGTTTGGCCTGATCGGGCAGGACGGGTATTTCAAACCAGAATGTACTCCCCTTGCCTTCGCCTTCGGACGTGACACCGATGACACCGCCGTGGTGTTCAACGATTTTACGGCACAACGCCAGTCCCACCCCCACGCCGTCGTAGCGCACCCGTGGCTGCAGTCGGGAAAATACCTGGAACAGTCGGTCCATCTGGGTTGGATCAATGCCGATGCCGTTGTCCCGCACCTCAACCCGAAACCAGTCAGGCAGTTTGCCGGAGGCCATCACCTCAATGCAGGGTGCAACATTTTCCGGATGATACTTGAGGGCATTGCCCACCAGATTTTGCAGCAGACGGGTCATTTCATCATGGCTGGCACTGATTTCGGGCCAGGTTCCACTGACCGTGATCTGCCCGCCGGACGCCTTGATCTCAGGGCCAAGATACAGCAGGGCTTCCTCCAGAGCCTCGTGGCTGTTCATGGGATTGATGGATCCGGACGCACGTCCGACCCTGGAGTATTCCAGCAGGGACAGAATCATCTGCTCCATGCGCCGGGCTCCCTCCATCGCAAAACGCATGTAGGAGCGGGTTTCATCATTCAGGGTATCTGTCAGGGCGTGCTCAATAATTTGCAGATAACTACCGATCATTCGGAGTGGTTGGCGCATGTCATGGGATACCGCGTAGGCAAATTGCTCCAGTTCAGCATTGGATCGTTTCAATTCATCGAGAATCGCCCGGGATTCCGTCATGTCCTCGATAATCGACCAGATGTAAGCCTCACCGTCGCGCCCGTGAATGATGACCCCATTTAATCGCACCGGCACCCGGCTGCCATCCTTGCGGATGTATTCCTTTTCGTAAGGGCCGTAGGCACCGGAGCGGGCGATTGACTCCAGTTGGATCGCTTCCTGCTGTTCATATTCACGCGGGGTCACGTCCCAATAATCCAGAGCCTTGAGTTGTTCGGCGGTGTAGCCGAACAGATTCTCGAAGGCTGAATTGAAATCAATGAAGTGGCCAGCCATGTCGGTCAGCGCGATGTCCAGTGGTGACAAGCGGTAAAGGCTGCCGAGTTTTTCCTCTGTTTCGCGCAGGCGACTTTCTACCCGGTACTCTTCGGTGATGTCCTGGGCATATCCATACCAGAAAATGATTGAATCCTGCGACTGATCCGGTGTGGCGTTGATTCGTAGCCAGCGGATGGAACCGTCGGGCCAGAGCGTCCGCAACCGGGTTGCCCAGGGCTGCATCAGGCTGGCGGCTCGCCGCAACGAGTCCTGCAGGGTTTTGCGATCTTCGGGGTGAACCCGATTGAAGGCAACATCCGGCTTGCTCCGCAGTTCGAAATCGGTGGCACCCAGCAACAGGTCAACCCCCTGACTGGCGTAAGGCATCAGGGTATGTCCGTCAGGATGGTGTTCCAGTTGAAAAATCACACCCGGCAGCCGTGAGGCAATTTTGCTCAACCGGTTTTGCAGTTCGTCGACCGCCTGTTGTGCCAGTTGTTGTTCGGTGATGTCGGTCAGAAAACCGTAGGCGGTTACGCCGTTATTCGCGTTGGCTTCCGGTGAGGCACTGCCCCGCAGCCAGCGCACGTCACCTTCAGGGCAAATAATCCGGAATTCATGGAACCAGGGGTGTAAATGATCCAGGGCGTACTTGAGGGATTGCCGCAACCCGGCCTGATCGTCCGGGTGACACAGATCCAGAAAAGGCGAGGCGTCCTCCCTCAACTGACCCGGCAACATGCCAGCCACCAGGGTCATCAGGCCATCACTCACATACGGCATGGCAAGCCGGTTGTCACCCAGTCGATCCAGTTGAAAAATAACCCCCGGAACCCGCAGGGCAGCCTTGTTGAGACGGTTTTGTAACTCATGGGCAACGTCCTGCTCTGCCTGGAGTCGGGTGATGTCGTTGATGAAGCCATAGACCGTCAAGCCGCCCTCCTCCGCAGGTTCCGGCAAGGCACTGACCTGAAGCCAGCGGATGTGACCATCCGGATGACAAATGCGGTACTCATGTACCCAGGGTTCCAGAGTGCCAAGTGCAATTCTGGCTGAATCAAGCAGGGAATCCCGATCATCCGGGTGAATGAGTGCCAGAACCCTGCCCGGTTCGCTGCCGAGGTCATCCGGCGATAATCCAGACAGGACACTGACATTCTCGCTGACGTAGGCAATCCGGGGCGATGTGCCATCGGTCCCCAACTCTACCTGGAATATCACGCCGGGCAAACGGGAGGCTATCTTGCTGAAGCGTTTTTCCAGTTGCCGGATCAGTTGTGCAGTTGCCCGATCCCGGGTGATATCGGTTGAAATGCCGCACAGGCCGGTGATGCGTCCTCGTGCGTCACGAATCGGTGTTTTGATGGTTAGATAATCCCGACGCGAACCATCGGATTTGATAACGTGGACTTCAACCCCTTCCTGGGGTTCGCCCTGCTCAATCACCCGGCGGTCAACATCACGGGTGTGAGCGAAGGTCTCGCCGCCAAAAAAATGGCTGTCATCCATGCCAATCAGTGCGTCGGGGGCTGTGTTGAACAGTTCGCAGACCCGTCGGTTGCCATACTGGTAGCGATAGTGGTTGTCCTTGACGTAGACATAACTGCCGACATTATCGAGCAAAGCCTTGAGCCGTGCCTCTGCCAACGCCGACTGACGTACCGCTTGCTGTAACGCCCGATTGCGACCGAGAACCCGGATCAGGCTGACCGTGATGATCCCCATGCCGCCCAGCAACAGCAGAAAAAATTCCTGATGCCGTTCGATTTCGGCACGGGAAGGGAGGAACAGGCGGGATCCGGCACTCAACGCGGTTGCCTGTGACTGCACAGGCGCGGCATTGTCCGTCTGTTGGCTTGAATCTCCCCGGGCTGGAGCTACCATAAGCAACCCCGCTATCGCGCCGGATTTGAGCAACGTCAGCAGGCGGGCGTGCGACCCGAAGCGGAAAGGCAAGCACCGGAACCGGCAAATCGGCAGCGAAACTGGTAACATGGAGCGGATGGAAAAGAAGGATGAGGGATTATAAACGATGAATGCCCTGAAACGCAGGTACCACGCCTGCCTCAACGATGCCTGATGAAGATGAGGTGATAACCCGATGAGTTTGCGCGAGATGACCCCGACCGAATTGCAGCAATGGCTTGAGCAACCTGGAACGCCCCCCCTGATGCTGGATGTGAGGGAGGGCCACGAGTTCAGGTTCTGCCACATCAAGGGCAGTCTGCACATTCCCATGAACGAAATACCGGTACGCCTCAGCGAACTGGATCGCGACCGGGAAATCGTGGTGGTGTGTCACCACGGGGTACGTAGCCGGATGGTAGCCGACTATCTCTGCTCACAACGTTATGAACAGGTCATCAATCTGTCAGGCGGGATAGAAGCCTGGGCCAGGACGGTCGATCCGGCGATGCCCCGTTACTGAGCCGCCTCATTCGATGCGGTTGATCACATCCCCGAAACCGTATCCCTTGCGGTGTACTGTTTTGAGGGGCAGCACTTCTCCGGATATGCCCTGCCAGCGCTGGCGAAAACGGCAGATATGGGTATCAAGGCGACGGAGGTCGTAGTCAGCCCAGCGCATCCCCAGGGCTTCGATCAATTCCTGGCGAGTGACCACGCTACCGGTCGACGCTGCCAGCAGTTCGAACAGTTTCATTTCCATTTCACCCAGGCGAATTTCACAACCGGTCGGGCTGACCAGTTTCCACTCCCGGATATCGAGTCGCCAGCCAGAGCAAACCCGCCGCTTCAGGGCATCAATGATGGCACCCAGTTCAATCAACCGCACCGGCTTGACCAGATAATGATCGGCTCCGTGACCATACCCCTGCAGTTTATCCTCCATCGCTCCCCGGGCGGTCAGCATGATGACCCCCGCCTGGGGGTTGGTCTCCCGCAGTTTGGCTGCCGCCTCAAGCCCCTGGCCGTCGGGTAGCATGATGTCAATGATGGCGATGGTTGTCTGCTGCACCAGCGGCCAGAAATCAGCCAGGCAGGCGGCCTGCATGACAGAATGCCCCCGTCCACTCAAAAAGGCGGCCAGTTCCTCGCGCAGGGCAGGTTCATCCTCAATCAGGGTTATTTGGGTCATGGTGGCAAAACGCTCAGTGTATCGGGGAAGCCGGATTATGGCCCGGCCCCGGAATTTCGGCAAACCCGTAAGCAGTCGGCCCGGCCATGATGTACAATCCGCCCTTTTTTCGAGACGAGACAGACTCAGTGGAAACATTTCACGGTACCACCATCATATCCGTCCGGCGCGGCAATCAGGTCGTCATTGGCGGTGACGGCCAGGTTACACTCGGCAATACCGTCATGAAAGGTAATGCCCGCAAGGTCAGGCGGCTTTATCACGGCAAGGTTCTGGCCGGATTTGCCGGTGCCACCGCCGACGCCTTCAC
>SXGU01454713.1_pt1 | contig 12227 bp, 17 predicted proteins | sample 3174531 | NCBI WGS metagenome assembly SXGU01 (sample SAMN11356863, study PRJNA531348) | freshwater metagenome | isolation source: freshwater sample F1-140 | place: China: Fuxian Lake, Yuxi | collected 2017-12-25
AAAAGTATTGAGCAGGGATTGCTTGATTTTCCTTCTAAAAGATTTGATGATGAGGTCTGTCTTTGTTGGAAACATGGTGAAACAGAAATTAAATTCTGGCATGAAAAAGAATCTGGATTTATGGGAAGAAAACCTATAGAAGTTAACGACGAATCATTAATTTAATTTTTATTTTTATCTCTACAAATTCCACAAAGATAGATTTTTTTAAATTCCTCTATTTCTTTATTGAATTCAATAGTGTTAAAATAATTCTTTCCTGATTTCATTCCTCCAGGAACTTTCTTATTGCAATTACTACATTTTAATTCTAAATTAAATTTAATCACTTCTTCATTTTCTTCAATTTTTCCAAATATCATGACTGGAATTTAATTTATTTTGATATAAATTTGATTAATGTAGAAACTAACGAATTTTATAGTAAAAACTTGTATTATTAATAATGATTTCAGTTTGGTTACGTGTAATTCGTGTTCGTTTTTTATTGGCATCTGTAATTGCGGTGCTTGTTGGGTTAGCATTAAATTGGTCACAAAATTCTACTATTGAATATTTTGATGCAATCTTAACTTTTGCTGGAGTTCTTGCACTTCACGCAAGTGTTGATTTGCTAAATGATTATTGGGATTTCAAACGAGGTATAGATACTAAGACAACTAGAACAAAAATGAGTGGTGGTACGGGTGTTTTACCTGAGGGATTACTCAAACCTTTCTCTGTTTATCGTGCAGGAGTTGTGTTCTTAATCATTGGCTCTTTGATTGGTAGCTATTTTGTAATTACTTATGGTATTTTGATTGCAATAATTCTTGGATTTGCTATTCTATCAATTTATTTTTATTCAACTAAAATTGTTGATTCTGGTTTAGGTGAATTCTTTGTTGGTGTAAAGGGGTCTATGATTGTTATTGGAACTTTTTTCATTCAATCTGGAGAAGTAAATCTAGAATCTGTTTTTGCTGGTGTTGTTATTGGAACATTGTCCTCATTAGTGTTGTTTATAGCTTCTTTTCCTGATCATGATGCAGATAAATCAAAAGGTAGAAAAACTTTGGTAATATGTGTAGGAAAGGAAAAGGCAAGAAAGTTATTTTGGATTTTTCCTTTAATTGCATATTCGATGATTATTATTGGAATATCTCTTAATTTCTTTCCACTATTATCCTTGATTTGTTTTTTGAGTTTTCCCTTTATGATAAAATCTGGAGTTGGATTACAAAAAAATTTTAATTCTTTGCACGAATTAGTACCATTCATGTCTTCTAGTCTAAAATTTAGTCGAATAACAGGAATTTTATTTGTTTTAAGTTTCTTGATCCCTATCTAAACAGACATAAATTTAGTCAAAATATGATTCTTTTATGATTTCAGGATTTGCAACAACTGAGGGAACTAAAACTTTTTCACAAAATTCAAGCATAAATCCACTCAATTTCAGAACCTTTGCAAATCTTCATCTATCAAATATTGGTATTGGAACCTATCTTGGTGAACCTAATTCACGCACTGATGAATTAGTTAAAAATGCTGTAAAACAATCTGTGTTATCTGGTGTAAATGTAATTGATACTGCAATTAATTATCGTGCTCAAAAGGCTGAACGTTCTGTTGGTAAAGCCATATCTGAATTAATTGTAGATGGAAATATCACTCGTGATCAAATATTTGTAAGCAGCAAAAACGGTTATGTCACAAATGATGCTGATATCCAAGAAGATTTTATGCAATATGTAATACGTGAGTTTGGAAAAACTGGTATTGTAAAAGAGGGTGATATAACATCTGGATATCATTGTATGACTACACCATACTTATCAGATCAGTTAGATAGAAGTCTAAAAAATTTGGATCTAGAATGTATAGATTTGATGTATCTACACAATTCTATTGAAGGTCAAATTAAAGATGTGTCAAAAGATCAATTTTTAGAAAATTTAAAATCTGTTTTTGAACTATATGAACAAAAACGTGATGAAGGAAAAATTAAATTTTATGGAATGGCCACTTGGGAGTGTTTTAGAGTTATGAGTGATAATCCTCAATATCTTTTGCTTGAAGATATTGTTGAAATGGCAAAAAATATTGGTGGTATAGACCATGGATTTAAATTCATACAATTGCCTTACAACATGAATTATGACCAAGCGTTACTTGGAAAAAATCAATTACTTCAAAACAAACCTGTCTCTATACTTGAATCTGCAGTTGCCTTAGGAATTGGTGTGTTTACCAGTGTCCCATTTATGCAAGGACGATTGTTATCTCCTGGTTCTATGCCAGAATTTAATGATCTCAAACCGTCACTACGTGCATTACAATTTATCCGTTCATCACCTGGTGTACTTGCTCCACTTGTGGGTCAAAAATCGACTGAACATGTTTCAGAAAATTTAGAAATCTTGAATATACCTCCGATGTCTAATAAAGATTTTCTTCAATTGGTGAAAAAATTAACTTCCTAATTTTATTGTAAATTTCTGAATCTATAAATACAAATTTAAATCAAAAAAATTGTGCCAGTTGATCCTGTTTGTGGAATTGAACTTGATGCAGATATTGCGTTAATTCATGATCATAAAGGAAAAAATTTTTACTTTTGCTGTGACGGGTGCAGAAAAATTTTCATCAAGAAACCCCGAAAGTACAAAAATAATGTTTAGATGGGAAATGCCCCACACATTCTACAAAATTTTGAATTTTTAATTTTATGCTTACAATATGGGCATTTGGATTCTATATCATTTTCTACTGGCGATCCGTATAATTTTTTATAAATTTCATAATAATACATTGATTCTCTACTTCTGATAATCACAAAATCATTTTTTTCTACAGTTAATTTTTTTTCAACATATTTCTCTTCATTAGTAATTGATTCAAATAAATTTGTTAATCCTTCTGTTCCTGCCCCTTCTTGCATTGGTGATTTCTTTCTCCATGTTATTTGTTGTGGTATGTGTTTTTCGATTGTTTTACGTAAAATCCATTTTCCATATCTTGTACCATTTTCTTCCTTGACTTTGAGATTAACTGGGATTTGATTTGCTATTGTTATTACTTTTTCATTAAGAAATGGCGATTCAATTTTAATCCCTAGGGCTTTTCCAATTTCTTGTGTAGGAAAATGCATTACTGAACAGACTCTTTTAATCTCTGATTCCAATTCATTCTCAGGTTTATTTACTAAAAAATTATATCCTGCAAATAATTCATCTGCTCCGTCTCCTGTAATTATTGATTTTTTATTATTGTCTTTTGCCCACTTTATTGCTAAATACATTACAACATTATTACGAATTTCAATATCATTAAAATTTTTTAATATTTTAATGGTATTTTCTACTGCTTCCAGTATCTCTGATGTTGTCGCTTTGTATATTGTTAATGAAATGTCTGTTTCTCTTGCTATTCTCTGACAATACGTAAGATCAGTTGAAACAAAATCTTCTGAAATTATTGCAATGCCTTCTGGATTTCTTTTTTTAATGAAGTGCGCTAATATTGAACTGTCTAGCCCTCCAGATAATGCAATTAATTTTGATTCACATAAATTGCATGATTCCTCTAAAACTTGATATAATTTTTTAGAAATGTCCTCCAATACCCTTCTGTCTGTTTTGAAATTAAAATAGATATGCCTAATCTTGATTTTTCTTTTAACTTGTATATTGTAAACTTTAAATTCGCACTAACGTTGATGTGGTATTATGTTACTTCCTGCTGAGATTGAATCTAAAACATTAATTCCTGCATTAAGAGCAATTTTAGCAAAAAAACTGGCTGAAGAGCATGATATTAGAGAAGATGAAATATCTAAAATGCTTGGAGTCACACAGGCTGCAATTAGTAATTATATTCGTGGTACTCGTGGCGACCCATCTTTAATTGCAAAATTATTAGCACAAAAACAAGTTGCACAATTAATAGAAGAATTATGTGATCATCTTTCTTCTGATTTAGCATATACTCCATCAAGTCTTTCTAAATTTATTGGTCTATGTAATTACATAAAATCTAGTTTGTTGATTTGTGAAATACATCATAACTTAGAATCTAACATTGATGAAAAAATTTGTAAAGAATGTGAAAATATGCTTCTTAAAGGTCCTGGAAGCGTTTACTAATTTTTCTTAATTATAATTTGTACAGTTGATATCATATTACCTATACCTGCTTCTTCTAATGTATCCAGATTAATTTTTTCTACTTTGGTCCTACCTACTAGCATTTTTTCTGTAATGATGTTTGCAACTGCAACTGCTTTTGGAATTGAGTTTCCTCTTGCTTTTAGAATTACTTTATCTTGAATCATTAGCTTTGATACTACATCTACAGCCGTAAGCATAACTGGATCATTTCCAATGATTATTTCAGTCTGCTCTTGACTATTCGGTTGATTTACTTCTTCCATGAGCATTATACAATAATGAGAAATTTTTTGTTCTTTTAAGTTTTATCGATGATTGGTTCTTTATAGGAAATACTCAATTGGTATATTTTGATAATTTCCATTTGGTAATACTCTTCTAATTGTAATTGGAATGACTCTTTTTTCTAATTCTTCCATTGATATATCTAGAGATATTCTGGCATTTTTTGGAATTTCAATGAATGGTGGAGCTCCTAATGATAATTGTAATGCTCTGGCCCCAAGAATCCTTGCTTTTTCAAATCTTGTTAATGTTGGTGGACCAATTGTTATGTGTCCTTTATCACATGGAATCTCTTTTGATATGTGATCTACTATATTTTCTACAATCTCTCTATTTTCAATCTCTTTAATTCTATTTTCAAGTGATGCTTGTTCTTTATCTGTTAATGGTTCTGTTGGATTATCTTTGTTTTTTTCAATTAATTTTCGATAAGTATCTAATGCTTTATTCAATCCTAAATTTGGATCTGCATCAGTTTCTAATATTTGAGTTTCATCAGTAATATCTGATTGGAATTCTTCAGTAGGTTCTACTTGAACTTCATCAGTAGTTTCTACTATAGTTTCATCAGTAATATCATCTTCACTAGACAAGTACAAAAATTTCCTTAAAACGTTATATAATCTAATCAATTTAAAAGTAAAATTGAGTACGTCCTCTGTATCTCGAAAACAATTGATTTTAGACATTGGTGGAAAAATTAGGGTGTCTTGTGATCTTAAGCGACATCTATCGCCAAGAACTGTTGGCATAATAATGAGATCATTACCTTTAGAGGGTAATTCTCATTTATTGGGAAAACATATTGTTTATTTTGAAACTAGTGTTGATTCTGGAATTGAAAGAGCAAGATCAGAATTTAAAAAAGGTGATATTGCATTTTTACCTTCAACTGGTAGCTTTTGTTTTTTTGTTGGTGATATTGAGTCTTCAAAGTCCATGACTCTAATTGGAAAATTTGAAGACAATAACGATGAATTAAAGAATGTTAAACCTGGAGATGTATTGCGTCTCTATGAGGAGACTACTTGATACAAATAATGTCCTGAATATCCACCAACCTTTTTTACAGTTCCTTTGATGGCTAATTGTTTTAAAAATGCATTTGCTGCTGAAATTTTAACTCCTGTTTGTCTTGCAAGATCATGTACTGTAATAACTTTAGAGTTTTGAATTACTTTCATGGCTTGTTGTTCAGTTAGGACAACTGTAATCTCAGATTTTTTTATGCCTCCTTCGACTTTATCTTTTCTATTTTTCTTTGAATCTTTAGGTCCACTTGGTTTTTCTGTTGTAGTAGATTTTTTTGCTCCAGCCATAATTCTAGAAAAAAATATTCCTATTATAAACGAATAATTGATTAACTTTTGGTTGATATGAACTGAAAATTATGTCTATCTAGGATAAATCATAAATTAATAAGAATTATTTTACATATTTTATAAAAATCTAAAAATTCTTGCATATTTTCAAATATAAATAACATATTGTTTATCAATAACTATGGGTGTTGTTTCCAAAGGGGCAAAATGCAATGTTGATGCATGCGAAAATGATGGTGCTCGCTCACTAAATACTGGCAAAGTTGAGAATGCTGGATTAAAAGTCAATTCTAAGGGTAAAAAAACAATTCTTTGTAAAGATCATTATAAGGAATGGAAAAAAGAATCTAAGGATGACAGGGATCTAGAACGTGCTAGATTTTCCAGGTTTTAATTTTTAATTATTATTGTCTGAATTTTTGAAATAGTCTTCTCTAAGTTTATTGTAAAGTTTATCAATTCAGTTATAGCATTTTTTTGGATCCAATTTTATGATGATCATTTCAATTTCATTTTTTTCTACTGTAAATCATACTTGTGCCACTTTTGTGCAACTTTAAGTTAATTTCAAGTAAAACATTACTTATCTAGGAATTATTGATTAGATAATAATATGAAAATAATTGATTTACATGACCCCGAGAGAGTAAACCGAAATCCTGATGATATCAAGATTCTTCTTGAGACTGGAAATTTTATTCAAGATGAATTTACCATATCTAAAATTGAATTAAGACTATACACTGAAAAATTAGATCCAAAAAATGGAAATTACTCTTTGATTACTTCTTTTGTTCAAACTGATAAGGGATCTGTTGAAATGATTTATGATGAAGGATTTCTTGGAAATAATGCACTGTCTCGGGCTTTCACATTTTTAACAACTAATTTAGGATTGTCTGCATTAGTATTAAGATCAATTATTTCAATTCGTGGAAATACTTCTAAATAATTTATTGTTGATAATGCCTGAAATATGATCAATATTTACATGGTGTATGTATGATGATGCATTATTGGTTTTGAATAAAGATAAAAAATTAAAAAAAATTATTTCTTCTGTTGGTGAATGTAAAATTCGAACAATATCTAATCCTTTTGAAGCATTAGTTGAAGCAATAATAACCCAGCAAATATCTGATAGTGCTGGAAAATCTATCTCCTTAAAATTTAAAAATTTATTTGGAAAAAAATATCCTACTCCATCTGATGTTATTAAATTATCTAAAGATGACATTCAATCTGTAGGATTATCTAAAATGAAAGCAGAATATATTTTTGATATCTCTCAAATGGTTGTGAATAAAAAATTAAATTTCCAAATTTTTAAAAAAATGTCTGATGAGGATGTTATTACAGAATTAACAAAAATTCGTGGAATAGGAAAATGGACTGCACAAATGTACTTGATATTTGCATTAGGAAGAATGGATGTATTTCCTTTAGGTGATTTGGGATTGATTAATGGAATCAAAAAATTATATGGTTTAGAAAATCCTTCAACAGATGAAATACTTGGAATCACAAATAATTGGATTCCATATCGAACAATAGGAACTTGGTATATTTGGAGAGGGGTAAAAAATTTTCAATTTGTTTAATTTAATCATATATTGTTAATTTTGAGTCAATACTAAGGATTTTAAACTAACTCTACTGGATCTCAGTCATGAGAATTTTACAACTTCATTGTGATAGCATAGAATACACTCCTACTAAAAAGGAGATCAAAAGTGCAGAAGATATTGATAACCCTCAAACTCAAAAATTAGAAGAATTAGTGGTTGTTTTTGTAGCAATGGAAGATGGTGATGATTCTAGTGTAGCTCAAAATGCAATTTCACAAATAAAAAATTCTATGGAAAAAATTGGTTGTAAAAAATTATTATTATATCCATATGCTCATCTAAGTTCTAATCTTGCTAAGCCTTCAATTGCAATTGCATTACTAAAAGAAATGGAATCTTTGGCATCTGATTTGGAAGTATCACATTCTCCATTTGGTTGGACTAAATCCTATAAACTTCAAGTTAAAGGACATCCTCTAGCTGAAAGCTCTAAAGTTGTAACAAAGGATTCAACAAATGTTAAAAATAATTCTGAATTAACATCCAAGGCATTAGAAGGTGAATCGAAAATACGTTCTATTTGGAAAATAATGTCTCCTGACGGTTCAATGTCTAATATTGCTGATTTTAATTTCTCAAAATATCCTAAATTAGAAATTTTGGCAAAATATGAGGCAGCAAAACAGCGTCGAGTTGATCAACCTCCTCCACATGTTGCATTAATGAAAAAAATGGGTATTGCTGATTATGAATCTGCCTCTGATTCTGGTAATATGCGATTTTTTCCAAACGGTCGTTTGATTAAATCTCTTATTGAGAGATATGTTACTGATAGAGTTAAAGAATATGGTGGTTATGAAGTTGAAACTCCAATCATGTATGATTCAGAACATCCAAGTATGGTTAGTTATTTTAATCGTTTTCCTGCAAGACAATACAATATTGATTCTGATGGTAAGAAATTATTTTTAAGATTTGCAGCATGCTTTGGACAATTTTTAATGGCAAATCACTTTCAAATGTCTTTCAAGAATTTACCTTACAAACTCTATGAACTTACCAGATACAGCTTTAGAAGAGAACAATCTGGCGAATTGGTGGGTCTTAGAAGATTAAGGGCTTTTACTATGCCTGATTGTCATGCATTTTGTGGTAACATGAATCAGGCACTTGATGAAATCAAAATAAGATTTGATTTATCACAAAGTGTCTTGAATAATCTTGGAATTGAAAATTCTGATTTTGAGATGGCAATTAGATTCACTGAAGACTTTTACAATGAAAATAAATCTGTAATTGAAGAATTAGTAAAAAAGAATGGAAAGCCCGTCTTAGTTGAAATGTGGACTGAAAAATTCTTTTATTTTGTTTTAAAATGGGAATTTAATTTTATTGATAATCTTGGAAAAGCATCAGCACTTTCAACTGATCAAATTGATGTTGAAAATGGTGATAGATACGGAATTGAATTTGTAGATGAAAATAATGAAAAAAAACACCCAATAATTTTACATAATTCTCCTAGTGGTGCTATTGAAAGAATTATCTATGCATTATTAGAAAAGGCTGCAACTGATTCCCATGAAGGTAGAAAACCTCAATTTCCATTGTGGTTAGCCCCTACTCAAGTTAGAATTATTCCATTGAGAGATGAATTCAATGATTTTTGTGAAAAACTTGCAGATAAAATTTCTATCAATTCGATTCGTGTAGACATTGATGATAGGAATGAAAGTATTGGAAAAAGAATTCGTGAAGCCGAAACAGAATGGATTAGATATATTATTGTAATTGGTGAAAAAGAAGCAAATTCAGAAAATCTTAGTATTAGAGACAGAACAAGTGGTTCTGTTAGGGAATTACCATTTGATCAATTCTTAAATGAAATTAAAGAACAAACAAAAGATAAACCATTCACTGGTTTAAATTTTCCAAAACATATTTCCAAGCGACCTAATTTGATGGTGTAATGATTATGAGTTTTCTTGATTTATACATGAACAGAAACCCGCTAATTACTGGATCTGATGAGAATAGTATTCCAGTTGCCACCATTTTTGGAGTGCCCTTTGATGCTACCCACTCTTACAAACCTGGCTGTAGATTCGGGGCTGATGCCATTCGAGATTCATTTAACAATATAGAAATTTTTCATCCTGAACTAGGAATTGATTTAGAATCTGTAAATATCGAGGATTTAGGAAACACTCGTCATACCGTTGTTGCTTCCGAAATGGTTGATATGCTCAAAAAAATTACTACAGAACTTGTAGCAAAACAACGTCAACTTTTCATTTTAGGTGGTGAACATTCCATTACATATGGAACTTATACTAGTTTTCCAAAAAAAACTGGATATGTTGTTTTTGATGCACATTATGATTTACGTGATGAATTTGCAGATATCAAATTAAGTCATGCATCATATTTGAGAAGAATTGTTGAAGAAAGAGGGGCTGAAAATATTTTACATGTTGGAGCTAGAGCGTTTGTTCAAGAGGAACTTCAATTTCTTACTGAAAATAAAATTAAAACAATTTCAGATAAACAGATTAGAGATGGCAAGGGACCTCAATTAATTAAAGATCACATATCTACTTTTGACACTGTATATTCTAGCTTTGATCTTGATGTTTTGGATCCAGCGTATGCTCCAGGAGTAGGAAATCCTGAAGCTGTAGGAATAACATCTAGAGAATTATTTGATATGATTCGTTCCTTTGAAGAAACAAAAGTAACTGGAATTGATATAGTAGAATTAAATCCCTATCATGATAATGGTGCTACTGCATCATTGGCTGCAAAAATTATTTCTACCATGATTGCTATGAATTTATCCCATAAATAATATTAAAAAAATATTAAAAAATCAAGACTCTTTTGAAGTGGGTACCTTGTGGATAATAGAATAGTATTCGAAAGTCATAAAATACATGGATCTAAATTTATAAATATTACTGGACAAACAGTTAAATTTGTAAAATTTTTGAGTCCTAAATAATTCATGGAATCCATTTGCTGGTCAAATTGTAAGTCATATGGCGAGGCTGAATATGTGATTCTTGGACTTAATGATGAATCCCAATCACATTCCATTCGCAAGGGAACATCAAGTGCCCCTGACAGAATCAGAAAAATTTCCAATGAACTAGATGTATACATTGAAAAAAATATAAAATCTATCGCATACCCATATTCAGGTAAGCCAGAATCAAAGATCTTTGATTTAGGAAATGTTCCAAGAGAGAATATTTCATTTGTCTATGAACGTATGTTCAATGAAAAAAAAATACCTATAACTATGGGCGGAGACCATTCATTAACTTTTGAGATCATAAAAGAATTGGGAAAGAAATTTGGACCTGTTTCACTTGTTTATTTTGATGCTCATCCAGATTTTATTTCATCAACTAAGAATTTTTATGGTTCTGTGATATACGATTGTCTTCCATACATAGATCCAAAATCAAGTGTAATGATTGGAATTCGTAGTCCTGAGTTAGAAGAAATTGAAAACATAAAAAAATATGGAATAACTGTTATCACGCCCGAAGATGTTCAGATTAATGGATATAAGCAAATACTTGAAACCATCCTTGCAAAAATTGGAAAAAATATCTACATCTCATTTGATATGGATGCTTTGGATCCTTCATTTGCACCAGGTGTTTCTGTTCCAGTTCCTATGGGATTAAATCCAGTTACATCATCCATACTTATAAAAAATATTGCACGTAAAGGAATATTGGGAATGGACATTATGGAAGTCTGTCCTGCATTTGATGTTCAAGACAATACATCACATTTAGCATCAAGAATGATTGGCGAATTCTTATCTTCTGTTTTGAATAAATAAAAAACTCTATTTTTTAAAAAAGTATTAAAATTTTAGGTATTATATATCTTAAGAAAATTATACTTGATATTGATTTCATGTTTATTGCTAATTGATTATTTTTGTTGTTAGACAAGAATGCTAATTCTAATTACTTTATTAGATGGTATTTTGGGGATAATTTGTGTTAAATAATTTACGTGAAACTCTCCGTCCAGCACTTGAAAAAATAGGCAGAGGATTTACTGCAACTGGACTGTCTCCAAATTTTTGGACTGTTGTGGGTCTCATCATTGCTTTATCTTCTGCTGTTGTATATGGAATGGGTATTGAATTTGGATTAATTATTGGTGGTATTTTGTTACTTGTTTCAGGATTTTTTGATATCGTTGATGGTCAAGTCGCAAGAATTACTGGAAAAACTTCCAAAAAAGGTGAATATCTTGATTCAATGTTTGATAAAATTTCTGAAGTTGCAATATTTTTAGGAATTTTAGTTGGTGGATATGCAGAACCATATCTTGTATTACTTGCAATTACATTATCTCTGTTAGTTAGTTATGCAAGAGCAAAATCTGATTTAATTAACATAAAACTTCAGGGTATTGGAATTGGTGAAAGGGCTGAAAGACTATTGGTTATTGCAATAATTGGTATTATTGGTTTTATGGATTACGCTGTAATAATTGTAGTAATAATTGCTGCAATCACATTAATACAAAGAATGGTTTACACTACAAAAAATATTAAAGAATAATACTATCCGCGTAGTTTGCCGCGATTTCTTCTACTAGCTTCTGATCTAACTTTGATAATTTTAAAGTGGACTGCGCATGAAATGCAATAATGTTTCAAAACCGTTGGTGATGCAATGTATGCTCCTTGTGCACGTAATTCTTTAGCTAAAGTGTGTTCAACTAAATTTAATTTTGAAGTAACTTTTTTAGCTTTATCTTTTGGCACTGTTGAACCACAGTTTGTGCATTGTATTGTACCAGTTGATCCTTTTCCTCCTTTTGTACGACCTCGACTTGCACGCTTAAGTGGCATAAGTTAAAGCGATTTT
>SXGU01237606.1_pt1 | contig 12226 bp, 19 predicted proteins | sample 3174531 | NCBI WGS metagenome assembly SXGU01 (sample SAMN11356863, study PRJNA531348) | freshwater metagenome | isolation source: freshwater sample F1-140 | place: China: Fuxian Lake, Yuxi | collected 2017-12-25
ATTGAAATGTACTTCAACAAAAGAGCACATTCTTTTTCTACAACTGAACTACGTCAAAGAATTGTAAATGCTTCTCAACAAAAAGCAAAGGCTGCCTATGTCCCAATTACTAAATAAGCTAACTATCAATCTTGACCTTGATGGAGTTCTTGCTAACTTTGCAAAAGCTGTTGAGAAATTACATGGCCCTAACTATGAAGAATTTGGCAAACGTAACCCTGTTGCTTTTTGGCGACCTATTACTAAAGAAATTGATAACTTCTTTAGCACCTTAGAAATAATGCCAGATGCAATAGAACTCTATGAGTTTGTATCATCAATTCCAAATACTAAAGTTAGGATACTTACAGCTCTTCCTCGACCTGAAGGCAAAGCTGCTACGGCTGGACAAGATAAAACTAACTGGGTGCATCGTCATATTGATCCATCTTTAGAAGTTATCACTGTGATTGGCGGAAAGAATAAAGGGAAGCATGTCACATCTTACAATGACATTCTGATTGATGACTTGCAACGAAATGTTGATGCATGGGAAACCGAAGGTGGTCGAGGAATTCTACATACATCAGCATCTAATACTATTCAACATTTACAAAACATCTTCAACAAACGACATGTATAAAATCGGTTTAGCTCATCTTGGAAAATCAAAAAAGTTTGAACGTGAAGTATCATCAGTTGATAATGATTTTCAAACTTTAGTCATCAATCTTTCTCGTAACAATCCAGACGATACTTTTTATTGTTTGCAATGTCGAGGTGATGCATCGAATAAACGAATGTTCCCTCATCAGAATGTCGTCTTTATTCCTTCATCAAAAGATGCTGATAACTTTATCAACAATGACCCAGGACTTGATTTTTTTGTCATGTATACTGGAGTTTCTGCGCCGGGTGTCAATATTGACAATATGACGGTTGATAAGACTGACCCGACTAAAAGACAACGTATCAAGTTTGAAATGGTACTACGTTATTGTTCTCCAATTCTGAAGTGGCTCAATCATTCCAAAGTTCCTTACATTGCATTATCTAATGATCCACGTAATGGTGAACTGCGAGTTCTTGATTTACACCATCGACCGTTCAAACATTTTGCACAAGCAAAATGGTCTGTTGAACTCCCAAAGATGATATCTTACGATGATAGAACTAAAATCTTATTCACCAGTAATGTTGAGTATTGGCCAATAGAACAAATTAAGTTATGCGATATCGATACTTCATCACGAGATGATTATGATAAGCATACCATGTTTGGTATTATTTGTAATGAAGGTTCTGAAGAATACGAAAGACAAGGTGTCAATCAACGATGGCCAATTCTAAAAGATTGGATATTGTCTACTGATAATAAAGACATCGAAATCTATGGAAAATGGCATGAAAAGTATTTAGAACAAGATAGTAGAATGAAAGGTAGTATTCCTTTTCTAGAACTACAAGAAAAAATCAAACACTGGAAGTATTCACTTTGTATCCCAATTAAAGATGGTTGGGTTACTGGTAAATACTGTGAATTGGTTCAACACAAGATCGTTCCGTTTCTATATCCAGGATATGACTCTGACAAATTGATTGAGTTTCCAGAAATCCTTAGACTTCAAAAGCCCGAAGATTTATGGGAACGAATTCAATTCCTTGAAGAAAATCCAGATGAATATGAAGCACTTTGGAAACAATTAGATACTATGTTTCTAAACGAAGATATTCTTACTGGAAAATTCGTCAATGAATTCATTTATTCATTTATAACTGATGACTATCAGTTTGAATATGTTCCCCCTAAATATAAAAAGTGGACTGACTTCTTCGATTCCGCTGTTCTAAAGTTTTAGGTTATTCGTTTTAGATGTATTTCAATTCCTTCAGATATTGGTAAAACTCTTTTGCGTTTTACCTTTGTCTTATTATGTTCAGGATAATAAAATACTCGACCAACTACTCGTGCAATGTTATTGATTGCAAATGTTTTGTAGAACGGAATAGCTAAATTAGATAATCCTCTTTTAGCTAATTGCATACTGAATTGATATTTAGCAGATGCATCATAATACCAGAATATAGCTTCAGATATTAGTTCTTCAGGAGATATACCTTGCTGAGCAATATGATTATCTAATACGAATGCTTTTACTTCGGTATTAGTAATGTTGTCAATTATACAAGTAAATTCTTGTCTATTATATTCAATCATTGAGAGTAAATATAAATTATTAACAGTTTCATGATGATCTATTATTAACGGAGGTATTCTTTTTTTCATTTATTATGGTTTCCATTTTAAAAATATTATACAAGATTAGTTTTATTTATATTAGGTAAATAAACAGTTTACATTTTTGTGAACATAGTGTATAATGTTGTTAAAGTAGAGAGATAAGGAGTAGATGTACCTATGGTAAATGACACTAAGATCTTCGAAAGTCCAACTTATGGAGACACTGTTTGGAGATATATTGGAACAATGAGTGCCAAAACATTCGATGCTTACAATAAAGAAGAATTTGATGCTTGGGAAGCTGCTCATCCTAAAGCAAACTTTGCTTCTTTTAGCAATGAAAGAACTGATGATTATGGAATTTTCAAAGTATGGCTTCCATTAAAACGAGACAATTTGGATTGGGAATACACGGGAAGAACTGTCTTTTATCAATCATTAAAGAAGGGACAATTACCTTGGGCTATTACTGATAAAGAAGTAATCAAGTGGTTCAAAAAAGCTGAACAATTTATGATTGAGGTTAATGATGAACTCATTGATGCTATCTATGATGATGTTGAAAAAGAAGCACAAGTAAAAGAAGCTACTAAATCTCAAGTTCCAAAAACAATTACTAAACAATATCCTGCTAAGAAAGGTTCAAAATAATATGGCATTCATTTATACATTAGACATCAATACATTTAGACTAAAGCATTATACTTCAACAGAAACAATGGAATTTGTTTCTACCAATTTGAATGTTAGTCATCAATCATCTTTATCAAAATTTCAACTTGATGATCTTGCAAAAGAGTATCCTCATACTGATACTTATCACACACGAGATCACAACATTTATTCTGACATTCATCGTCATGATGATAAAGAAGCACGTCTGATTATCAAAGGCGAAGGACTTTTTTACATTCCTGTTGATCAAGAACTTATAATAGTCCAAACTTTCACTGGAGACTTGATCAAAGTAGAACCTAACATTGACCATTGGTTTTCTACATCAGGTGAATTGATGGCAATTCGCTTTTTCTCAGATGAACATGGCCACGTTTCACTGAAGCCATCTCCTTCTCGTGCAGCAATCAAAGCACATCATCATTTTGAAAAAGGATTTAACATTTCATTTTAGTTGTGATATAATACCACACTATAATCTGATAAACCTTTTGAGGAATTTTAACATGATGGCTATTGTGAAAAATTACGAGATGATTACTTCGATGAAAGAACATCTTGACGAAGAACAAATCATTACGTTACTTCTTGAACTTGATGATGCTTACTTCAATGATGAAGAATTACTTGATGATGCAAAGTATGATGAATTCAAACGTTATGCTCAAATCACATATCCTGACAATGGATATTTCAAACAAGTCGGCTCTACTGTTCGTGGTGCTGAAATCAAACATACTAATCCTGTTGGTGGTCTGAACCAAATTCATGAAGGTGAATTAGCCAAAGTTTGGTTGACAAAACATTGTGCAAAACAACATGTTCTTACTGAAAAGATGGATGGTGCATCTGGTAATTTGACATATGTTGGCGGTAAATTGAGATGTGCTGCTACTCGTGGCGATGGGGTTTATGGTAAAGATATCACTCGTCATGTTCTTAACATTGTCAATATACCAAAAGAAATTCCTGATAAAGGTGTTGTTGATATTCGTGGCGAATTGATTATCCGCAAATCGAATTTCAATGCTGTCAAGTTTATCTTGATGCAAACTAAAGGTCGTGAATACAAAAACCTTCGTAATACAGTCAATGGTTTATTGAATGCTAAAGACATTCCTGAACCAATGTATCCTTTCATTGAGTTCGTTGCATATGATATGACGGGTTCAAAGTTGGATAAAGCTAACCAACTTGATATGTTGCATAACGAGTTTGGCTTCCAGGTTCCACGATACATTTACACAACTCAAATCACTGAAGAAGTATTGACCAATACTCTCAACCACTTCAGAAAAGAGGCTGTCTTCGAAATTGATGGTATAGTTGGCGAACTTGATGAATATGTCGATCGTGTTGACTTGTTCCCGTCGGTATCTGACCCAAGCCCAGGTTATGCATTCAAGTGGAAAGTTGGTGCTGATGATAACTTAGCAATTGGTAATGTCATCGGTGTTGAATGGAATATCTCAAAGCATGACATGATGAAGCCGGTTGTTTTGATTGAACCTGTTGATATCAATGGTATCACAGTGCAAAGATTATCTGGTTTCAATGCAGCATTCATCTTCAATTCTGGTATTGGTCCTGGTGCAAAAGTTAAGTTCACTCGTTCAGGTGATGTCATTCCACACATCCTTGAAACAACTGTCAAAGTGGAACCACAAATGCCAGACATTGATTGGGAATGGAATGAAACTGAAGTTGATGCCATTGCAATCGAAAGTACTCCTGAAGCACATCTTCGCCGATTGACATACTTCTTTACGACACTAAAAGTCGATAACTTGAAAGGTGCTTCACTTGAAAAGCTGATCGAGAATGGGTTTGACACCATTGAAAAAATCATTGCGATGACTAAAAACTCAGTGATGGATATCCTTGGTAAAAACGGTGAAAAAGTATATGATAGTTTACATTCTCGCTTGACTAGTATAGAATTAGACACATTGATGGGTGCTTGGCCATACTTCGGTAGAGGTTTTGGTGTTCGTAAATCACGCGCTCTTTTACTCGGTGTAGATGATTGGACTCGATGCACTGCTGAAGATATTGTGAAAGTTGAAGGTTTTAGCGATAAGACTGCAATGGTATTTCTGAAAGACCGTGAAAGGTTCAAAACCTTCCGCTTTTGGTTAGCTGATACTTACAATTATCTCGTTCCTATTCCGTCAAATGGAGTAATCGAAGGTCGATTGAATGGTCAAAGTTTTGCATTTACAGGTATTCGATTGAAAGATGCTGAAGCTAAGTTGATTGCTCTCGGTGCTACTATCGATGATGGTGTCAAAAAAGGTACAACTTATCTTGTTGCTAAAGACCCTAACGCATCAAGTAACAAGTTAGACAAAGCAAGAAAACAAGGTACTAAAGTAATTGGTATCGATGAATTAGAACAAATCATTTCCAACAGAGGATAATAACTACTATGAGACTTTACTGCTTTACTAACATGTACTTGTCAAGTATTCAGAATGGCATTCAACCCTTGCATGCTACAGTTGAAATGTTTTTGAAATATCATAATCAAGCATCTATACAACATAGGTTGTTGTATGATTGGGCAAACTTTCATAAGACTGTCATTGTGTTGAATGGCGGTCCAACAGAAAACTTTTTTGATATTGATGAAGTTGTTTCTCAAACGGAATATCCTTATGCTTCATTTTATGAACCTGGTCTTAGTGGTGCATTGACTTGTATCTGTGTAGTAGTGCCAACTAAAATCTATGAACCAAAAGTAGCAGAAGATTTAACAACTTTTCTAAAAGCAATTTTGAATGAAAATGTTGATGATAAGACTTCATATGATGAAGATTATACTGAAGTAGAAATTAAACTGATTGACCTTATTCAATCATGCTCATTAGCTAAATAGGAGTACACCACTGATGATAGAACAAATGACAGAAGAAGCAAATGAATTGTACAATACACTTTTTGTAGAAATACAAAAGCTAAATGTACTTCCTATCGAACAACAAGCGTTAGTCTTACAAACTCTTTTTCAAAAAGTTGATAAGAAATTCAGTGTAATTGCTGAAGGCGCATACAGAACTTTGGAGAGAGTTTCAAAATGAAAATAGATAAAGACATTACGCATTTCCGTTTATTATCGGATTTACATATCGAATTTACGGAATATCTTGATGTCCCATTTTTACCTGAAGATAAAACTACATTGCTTATCTTAGCCGGTGACATTCACGTTGGTGTAAAAGTAGTGCCTTATCTCGAGTCTCTTGCATGCCAGTTTGGTCATGTATTGTATGTCTTCGGTAATCATGAGTATTATCGTCAAAATTTTTCTTACATAAAAGATAAAGTCCAAGAAGAAATAGATGACATGTTCGTAAGAAATGGTTTAGAATATAACATCTCAATTGCTGCTGATGTTCCTGAAATACTTGAGTTCAACAATGCTCGTGTATTAGCCGGAACTTTATGGACTGATATGAATGATGGCGATCCATTGACTAAAATTGAAGTGGCGAATGCTTTGAACGATTATCAATTGGTTCGTATTCGTACGAGAAAATTGACACCTGATGATACTATGAAAGTATTCCGCAAAACAGTTGACGCTTTTGATAAAGAACTACAGTGGGAATTTGACAAAGGTCCAACTATTATTGCAACACACCACTTGCCATCAGACGGTGCTGTTGATCCAAGATATCAATTAGAAAGTAATCAACGTGTCAATGCGGGCTATCGTTCTAATCTTGATGATTTCATTATGAAGTATCAACCTAACTTTTGGTGCTTTGGACATTCACATTCAACTACTTATAAAGAAATGGGTAAAACTATTCTTATGAGTAATCCTCGTGGCTATCCTAAAAGAACTGCGATGAGATTGAAAATGACTGACGAGCTTATTGATACTGAAGATTTTGAAAACCCTAATTTTGATCCGCTATTTCGTGTAGCGATTTAAAATACCTGTGAAGCAGTTGAATATTGCTGAAACATTAAACTTAATTTTAATACAATACGGAGAAGTAAAGATGAGTGACAAATTTGAACAATCTTTTTATGCAGTTTTAAATCAAGACACTGGAGAATACTTTGCAGGATTTAATCCTGAAGCAGGTAAAGCCGATACTTCAAAATCACCGCTTGGTGCTAAATTGTTTTCTAATAAACATGATGTGAAATTGCGACCAAATGAAGCTCTTGTTGAATTAACCGTTCAATTAGATACTTCCAACACAAGTGTTTCTGAGTCATTTAGACCGCGTCGTCGTGAAAAGAAAGTTATAGCAAAATAACTTTTCTTAAATTTCATATACCATAGATAATAAGGTATGGCAAGAAGATAACACTTTTACCATACCTCGTTATCAGAAAATACATATTCATACTGCACAATGGAGATTATTTCACTATGGTTTTTGAACGAATAGAAGCAAACAAACTTTCAGACTTAACTATTAAAATAGACGAATATCTTCAACAATGGAACCCTAAACTTTTTGATACTGAAGTGGCGGAACCAAAATGGGATAAGCAAAGAGGTGAATGGGTTACAACAATTATAAGACATGGAGAGTTACTAAATGAAGCTAAACGAGCTTTTTGATGTTAGCGGAAAAACACTAACATTGAAAGATATAAAAAACACCAAAGAACTTGCACGTAAATTACATACTTCAGTTGAAGAACTTAAAAAATTTGACAATCAAGAATTACTAACGTTACTACAGAATATTGGATATAATGATTTTGTAGATGATAACAAATTTGATAAGAAAGAACTTGAACTTGGCATTAAAATAGAACGGGAACATACTAAAAGTGATTTAGTTGCACGACTTATCGCACTTGATCATTTAGATGAAATGCCCGATTATTATTCTCGACTTGAGAAAATGGAAAATGAAAATAGGTGATAAAGTATTTGCCAAACAAGAAATTATTCAAGAAGCTGATAGTGAATGTGGACATCCTTCTTTTTTATTAGCAAGAGAAAATGAAGAATTATTAGTTATTGGTATTGACGAAATAAAATCTTTATGGCCAATATTAGTATCAAATACATTAAATGAAGTTTTTTGGATTAGCGAATTAGAAATTAAATATGATAAAGATTAACAAAAAAGATATTCAAATCAAAAATATTTTTGCATATTATGATGGTCCAATGTTATTCTCTGCTACTTATAAAGGAGTTGAATATCTTTTACTTGCAATAGATCCACTTCAAACTCAAGGTCGTTATTTAGTTTGTCATAATGAAATTCTTACAGTTGGATCTATTGTTGATTGTTCTCCAGAATATCTTAAAAGTTTTATCCAAACAAGCTCTTTGTGGATTACTGAATACGACGAGACCGAAAAAGTAAAAGCATACAAAATCAAATATAAAGATCTTCCTCCCGATTGCCTTCCCGATTATCCATACATCACTGGCATCAAAACACAATGACAGAGTCATCAGATAAGATAGTCAATTTCGAAGAGTTTAAAGCTATTGCAAAAGCTGAAGCATCTACTGGTTTATCTCGCGATGTTTCGCTTTTTATCCAAGCTATAGTAGAAGCATTTGCACAAACTGCAGTAATCGATAATGCATTTGCTGCTAAAGCGGGTGAAAGAGCACTAAAAGGATTAGAACCAAATCCTTGCTTTAATGCAGTATGTTCTTCTCATGGTAATGAACCAACTCGTCATAATTTCTGCAAGCAAAGTTATTATTGTCATGGTTGTACATTTCAGATGACGTCTCCACCACCTCTTGAAATGAATTATGGCGAACATATGCCTAATCATCAAGAAGCATTAGATCTATTAGAAGCAAATGGATTATTAAATGGTCCAATGAAAGATGCTATTGAAGAAGCTCAAAAGTATTATACTGAAAAGCCATCTAATTTTAACGAACGAATGGAAACTGAAATCAACGGAATACCAATGTGGAAGGTTGAACTTTGTATCAAAAATGCATTTAGACATATATACGAATCCACTGAAGTAGAAGATTCTCAACGAGAAGCTCTTTATTATTGGGATACTATTATTGCTCGAAATGCTCTAATTGAAATTGAAAAAGCAATGGGAATTTTTCCTAACATAAAACTAAGGTGAATATATGAACAACGTAGTAGAAATCGAAACCAAATCAAAACCTGCTCATTTTGGTGATTATGTCGTAGCACGTAATGACAATGGAGTTCCCGCTGAACAATACTTAGTTACTGCTGCTAAGTTTCCTACTTTGTATGATGTTGATTCAGCATCAGCTTATGTTAATGGCTGGCTCAATTATAAAGTTATTCCACAAGATCGCTTTGCATTAATTTGGACTCCTGAATTACAAGACTTGTTAGAAACAATTATACAAGATCGTCCGATATCATTATCACAAGAACAATTGTTTGAAATAGTTTTGTCCATTCCTTTCAGACAATTCAAAAAAGCACAAAAACAGTCAACAGTTTTTGTGCGTCATGCTATTGAAGGTGAAGTTGTTATTACTAAAGTAATTGCTAATGATAGTCCAGTTCTTTTTGAATTTGAAGCATCATGGGGCGAAAAAATGCCAGTGAAAGAAAATGATGTATTGATTGTATTACAAGATGAAGTTTATCGCATTGCTCGTGCAGAATTTGATTTGACTTATACTTTTAAACAGTTGTAATAATGTTGTAACAATAATGTGATATAGTAATCATTCAATTTTTAAACAGGAATGATTACTATGAAAAATACATCAATTATTTTTTTAGCTCTTGCCTTGACATCTATTCAAGCAAGAGCTTTAGATTTATATGTTGACAAAGCATCAGGTCAGATTTATGCTGATCCTGGTCCAAATCGTGAAAAGCTTGGATCTTTTGAAAGAACTGAAGATGCTGATAAACAACTTTCATCAATCAAACAAGATCTTGAACTAAAAGCTAATGAACTAAAAGCATTAGAAGAACATGTTGTTGCTTCTCGTGAAGATAAAGCAAAAAATGATGAAAAATGGTTCAACAAAATCAATCTTCGTGGTTATACTCAAATGCGTTATAACCAGCCATTGAATAGTAATCATCCAACAGAGGATGATCCTAATAATGGTGGTGAAGCCTCAGAGCTAAAATCTCCAGGAGATAGTTCTATTGGAGATAATTCCAGCTTTTCTTTAAGACGTGCCCGTCTTGTCTTTTCAGGAGATATAACTGATTATGTCTCTATGTATCTTCAAACTGATTTTGCTTCATCAAATGGTGACTTACATTTTGCTCAATTACGTGATGCTTATTTTGATTTACATGTTGATAAAGCTCATGAATATCGCTTGCGAGCTGGTCAATCTAAAGTACCATTTGGTTGGGAAAACTTACAATCATCACAAAATCGTTTAGCGTTAGACCGCAATGATGCATTGAATAGTGCAGTTCCAAGTGAACGTGATTTAGGGTTATTTGCATATTGGACTCCATCTGATGTTCAAGCTCTTTGGAAAGGTTTGAGCAAGAAGGGTTTGAAAACTTCTGGTGATTATGGGGTTCTTGGTTTTGGTGTCTACAATGGACAAGGAACTAATAAAGCAGAAGCTAATGACAATCTTCACATGGTATTACATTCAACATATCCATTCAAGTTAAGTTTTATGGGAATGCCAGAACAAGTTGTTGAAGTTGGCGTTGATGCAATGACTGGTCGTTATAACAAAAAACCTGAAGAATACTATTATGAAGGTAAAAAACAAAAAGCGCCTAAAGCAGATAAAGGTTCTAAGAACGATAATGCTGAAGATAGAGTAGCAGTTCATGCAGTATTATTTCCTCAACCATTTGGATTACAAACAGAATGGACTTGGGGTGCTGGTTCTACACTAAATCCAGAAACAAATACAATGGGACGTGAAGGTTTGAATGGTGGATATGTCCAAGCAATGTATAAGTTTGACAAATTGCTTTTACCAAATGACTCAATGATGCCATATGTCAAATGGCAAACATATGATGGTGCTTGGAAGGCTGCTGCAAATGCTCCACGAGAAAGTGTCAATGAAATTGAAGCTGGTGTAGAATATCAGTTCAATAAAGCGGTTGAACTGACAGTTGCATATGCTCATATGGATAGAACTAATATAGCAAAAGCTACAAGTAGTGACTTTCTCAAACAAGCATCTGGAGATTTGATAAGAACTCAGCTTCAAGTAAATTACTGATTTACATTTGCTCTGGCTTAGATTATAATAATCATGAAAGTAAAGAAGCATATCGCGTAAGTGATTAGGTCATTTATTGCCATCGACGAAACATAGGGTCGCAACCAGTTTTGTTATATGCTTCTTTGCTCAAACATTTTTGATAAATAGACATATTATCATCTTACATTTATAACTAATATGTCTATCTTACAAGAACTTTTAGAAACTCGACATCAAGAAGTAACTTTACTTGCTGAAAGAGTTGATCATATGCTTGACGGTTTACGTGCTCACTTTTCAAATGAGAATAATCCTGATCCAGTAAAAGTCTTTTCTTCTTCTGACTTAGAAGAAACTGCTTATCAATTAGCTGGGTTGAACTTTTTGCTTAGTCAAACTAAAAGTGATTTAGCAAAAAAGATACCAGAGTTTGGAGACATCAAACTTTTACATACCTTCCTAAATGAACTTGATGAACCTCGTGAAAGAAAGTTGTTCAATGATAGAAGTCAAACTGCCGGTGAATTCTTGACCTTTATTGGCAAGAAGTATGAAAGTTCTACTGGGAAAAGTTTATTGAAGAACCTAACATCACTCAAAAAGAAAGAAAGCATTGCAACTAACAGCAATCAAATCGTTTCTTTTGTAGGGAAGCTTGAACGTAGACTTTCGGATTTTATGAAATCTGTTAGGTAGTTATCAAAACAATAGTTTACAACTCTAAACTATTGTGATATGATAGACCCATATTATAAAGAGGAGGTTCTTATGTTGATAGCTAATAAGAGTGCATTGCTGCTTACAGATCAAGCAATAAAGTTATTCGTTAAGATCGAGTCCTATGATGCATTTGAGGATTGGTGTTATGATAGTGGTGGAATTTATGAATTACCATCACGTGGGTCTAAATTTGCAAATAAGTTTGGTGTGAATATAAATGATATTCATCGAATGCATCGGTTTGATATTCCATACCAAATGAAGAGGTTTAGCGATTGGTTATTAAGATTTCAAGTTCCAATTTTGGCTTTGATTGCAAAACAAATTTTAGTAGTTCAATCATTAGCAACTGAATTCAAATATCGAAATGTTGATTTGAATGAGGATTTAGAATTATAGTGAATTCACTACATATGAAAGTATGTAGTAAAACATTGATTAGGAAAGGTATTGCGGACGCG
>SXGU01382321.1_pt1 | contig 12226 bp, 10 predicted proteins | sample 3174531 | NCBI WGS metagenome assembly SXGU01 (sample SAMN11356863, study PRJNA531348) | freshwater metagenome | isolation source: freshwater sample F1-140 | place: China: Fuxian Lake, Yuxi | collected 2017-12-25
CACTCGCCCGTTGCGTGAAGGTCCACGGCGTGCACCGGGGCATGCTGTACGTGACCGGCCGCCGCGGCATCCGTGTCGTGCCGCTCGCATCCGCCCTCACGCGGGAAGGCGAGTTTGAGTTCATGACCGCACAGGTTTCCAGCGAAAAGCCGAAGAGCGTCGCCATCCGAGAGGTGGCCCTCGCGATGCACCGGGCCAAGACCGAGGGCGGCAAGATCCTCGTCGTGGCCGGGCCGGCCGTCATCCACACCGGCGCCGGAGAACATTTGGAGAAGCTGATTCAGTGGGATTACGTGGACCTGCTCTTCGCCGGCAACGCGCTGGCCGTGCATGATATCGAACACGCCCTCTTCGGCACCTCCCTCGGCGTGCCGCTCCAGCACGGCGGCACCGTGGTGGCGGGGCACGACAACCACCTCCGCGCCATCAACACTATCCGCGCCGTTGGAGGGATCGCGCGCGCAGTGGAAAGCGGCCTGATCGACCGCGGCGTGATGTTCCAGTGCGTGCGGCACGATGTGGAATTCGTGCTCGCCGGTTCCATCCGCGACGACGGCCCGTTGCCCGAGGTCATCACCGACGTCATCGAGGCCCAGCGCGTGATGCAATCCAAGCTCGAAGACGTGGACGTGGCGTTGATGCTCGGCACGATGCTGCACTCCATCGCCGTCGGCAACCTGCTTCCCGCCACCGTCCGCACCATCTGCGTGGACATCAACCCCGCCGTCATCACCAAACTCTCCAACCGCGGCACGCTCCAAGCCGCGGGATTGGTGACCGACCTCGAACCGTTCCTCCGCGAACTGGTGGATTGCCTCATCCACCCCGCGCTGATAACAGAGCCTCATGCCCAAGCTCTTGCTTTGCCGGCCTGACCACTACGGGATCGAGTACGAGATCAACCCGTGGATGCGGCGCGGCCAACCCGCGAACCTGCGGCTCGCCCGCACGCAGTGGCAGCAGCTCCTCGAGACGCTCGAGCTCCTCGGTGCGGAGGTCGAATTGATCCCTTCCCAGCCGAAGCTGCCCGACATGGTCTTCACCGCGAACGCCGGGCTGGTGGTGGACAGGCATTTCTTCCGCTCCAATTTCCGCCACGCCGAACGGCGGGCCGAGGCGGATCACTTCGCGCGCTGGTTCACCCAACACGGCTACACGGTTGAGAAGTTACCCGAGGGACTCTACTTCGAGGGCGAGGGAGACGCGCTTTTCTGCGGCAATACGCTCGTGTGCGGCTACCGTTTCCGCTCGGACGTGCAGTCGCACCAGCGTCTGGCCGAATTCTTTGAGTGCCTCGCCGTGTCGGTGGAACTGGTGGACGCGCGGTTCTATCATCTCGACACCTGTTTCTGCGCACTGCCCGAGGGCGGGGCGTTCTGGTTTCCGCCGGCGTTCGACGAGTACGCGCGCCAAGCCATCCGGCAACATTTTGCGCCGCTGATCGAAGTGGCAGCCGACGAGGCGTTGCACTTCGCCTGCAATGCCATCGTCCTCGGCCGCGACATCGTGCTGCCGGCCGGCTGCCCGCGGCTCGCGGCGGACCTGACCGCGCGCGGTCTCCGCTGCCACGCCCTGCCAATGAGCGAGTTCATCAAGGCCGGCGGCGCGTGCAAGTGTCTCACCCTCTTTCTGCCGCAACGCTGAGCAGGCCAAGTTTTCATTGAGCCGCCGCCCGCGCTTCGTTATGCTCCCATAAGAGTCCGTCGGCCCAGCGACACAAAGCAGCTATGTACAAAATCTACGACGACGGTCAGGAATACGGCCCCATCGAGGAGCAGGAACTGCGCCGATGGATCCTCGACCGCCGCGTCACCGGCGCGACCCTCGCCTTCAAGGAAGGCCTCGAGGACTGGTTGCCACTCTCCGACTTCATCGAGTTCTCTGACGACTTCGCCGCGCTCGAGATGCCTGCTGCGGCGCCCGCGAAAGCCCAATCAGCCAAGACGCAATCGGGCAAAACCACGGCTGCGAAAGCAACGACGGCCGCCGTCGAGGCCGCACCCAAGAAGAACAGTCGGGTGGTCGTCATCAGCATCGTGGGGCTCGCCCTGTGCCTCGGACTCGCCGCCGGATGGTTCCTGCCCGGCCTCCTCATACCGCAGGAGACTGCGCCCACGACGACCGCTCCCATGGTGAAAAAGCCCAAGAAATCCGGCGCGCCCGCCAAAGTTTCCGCCGAGAAATCCAGCTACGCCGAAGTGGCTAGGCACCTCGACACGCACGGCCAGCTCTTCATGTACCTGAGCACCGAGCAACTCGGCGCGCAGGCCGATCAGCTCTTCGAAGCGCTCGCCAAGATGGCCGAGAAAGGCCAGCCGGCCGGCAGCACGGGAATCACCTCAAATGTGGGGCTCAAAATTCTCCGGCAAGCCCACAAGGAAAGCGGTCTGATGGATGTCAGTGGCGTGGGCCTCAGCAGCTTCGCCGTGGAAAAAGGTCTCTACCGCAACCGGCTCGCCGCACACCATTACCCCGACAAGAGCGACGGCAAACTCTGGAAGCTCTTCGGCGCCGGCCCACATGATCTGGGCGCCCTCAAACTGCTCCCCGCCAGCACCGCCTTCGCCTACCACAGCGACCTCGATCCCAAGCTCGCGTGGGATTGGATCAAAACGCTCGCTCAACAATCCGGCGACAAGGCGCTCATCGAGATGTTCAGCCAAATCTCAGCCAACCCGCAAAGCGGCCCGATGATCGAAGGCCTGCTCGCCTCCGTGAGCGAAGTGGGCATCGCCATCACCCTCAACGGCACGAAGAAAATCCCAGTCCCCGTGGGCGACAAGGTGATGGAAATCCCCGAGCCGGGCCTCGCGCTCCTCCTCAAGACCAAGGACGACAAAGTCGCGCAAGTCATCGAACCATTTCTCGCCCTCGGCCCCATCAAGCCGCAGAAAAGCATGGTCGGCACCAACGAACTCACGGCCATGATGCCACTGCCGCTACCCATCCCAGTGCCGGTGCAGGTCACGATGCTCAAAACCGACGGCTACGTGATTATTTGCAGCAACCTCGCCTTGGCGAAGGAAATCGCCGCCATCAAAAACGGTGAAACTCCCGGCCTGACCTCTGGTGAGGAATTCCAGAAACTTTCAAAGGGGTTGAGTTTGGAAGGCAACCAATTCCAGTACGTCAGTGCTCGCATGGGGCAGACAATCCAAGCCCTCCAGCAATCCGCCGCCAAAGACGCGCCGGTGGAACTGAACGAGTTGATGAGCCTCTTCAACGATCCAAAGGCGCCGCCCTTCTCCCACTTCGGCGTCATGAAAGTCACCACCGAAGGCTTCCAACTCGACAGCCTCGCCACCACCAGCGGCCCGCAAACGCTCGCCCTGCAAGCCGGCATCGTGCCCGCTGGCATCGCCGCCGGGTTGATCCTGCCCGCTGTATCCAAGACGCGCGGCAGCAGCGTAGAGGCGAAGTGCCAGAACAACCTGAAGCAGGCCGGACTCGCCGTTCTTATTTTTCAGGAGGACAACCAGAAGATGCCGACGTCGTGGAAAGAGGTCTCCAACGAACTCGCTTCACCCAACCTTCTCGTCTGCCCCGACGACAAGTCGCGCCAGCCTGCTGAGACGTGGCCGACATTCACCCCGGCCAACGCCACCTACATACTAATGCCCGTCGTCGGTAAACCGACGGCCGCCTCCATCGTCGCCCGCTGTCCGATCCACAACTGCACGCTCCACGGCGATGGAAGTGTTAAGGCGGGCGGGCCTCCGCTGCGTCCACCGCTGCCGCCGGCCGTTCTCCCTCCACCACCGCCGAAAAAAGCGCTCTGATGACGCCGCGCTAACGCGCACCGATTCAGCGGGCCGCATCCAGTCGCCGATCAAACCGGAACGGTTCTTTCGCCTCGCCCGTCACCATCACCGTGAGGGGCGGCGCTTTGCCGCCTTGGTCCACCTGTACGCGCGTCACGTTCGGCGCGTTCTCAAACGGCTGGTCGCGCAGCCACACGTGGCCGTCGCCCTGCAAATAAAGGACCGGCTTGCCGAACTTCCGCGCCGCGACTGGAAATCGATCGGCGAAAATCCCGTGCTGTTTCTTCGTCGGGAACGCATGCGCGAACAGCACCGCGCATTGCACCTTCTCACGCTCCTTCTCGAACCGCTCCTCCACCCACGCGGCACCGTCCTGCAGGAACGCCTTCCACTCACTCTTATCGTGCACCGCGCCGCCGACCATCGTGATTCCGATGAACAACGTGCTCTCGTGCGTGAAGGCGAAATTCGCCGGCCGGTCTTTCTGCCGCGCGACGACGAAGCCATGCTTCCATTGCTCATCGAGCTTGAGAAAATGTTTCGTCCAAAGCCGCCACCCCTGCTTGGGTTTGTCGCAGTCGTTCCACTCGTTGTCACCGGGGATGATGAAAACCGGTTGAACGGACCGACGCAGCAGGCCCGCCACGCGCGCAAAAGCCGCGTCGTCGCAGGGCGTTTTGCCATCCTTGATGTCGCCGAGATGCACCACGAACGCATTCGCGCGCGGCAACTCATCCACCTGCCGCACCAGCAACGCCAACTCCTGCTCGCCGTACGGCACGTCGCCCATCGCCGAGAAGCTGAACGGTGCGGCGAGCGCCACGGAAGCAATGCCAAACGTGCAGAACAGAACGAGCTTTTGGAGAAACGGCTTCACGCCACGATGCAACACGCCCCCGACGGCGAAGGCAAACCCAAAGACGCGGGGAGCGCGCCGGCAAGGAAAACTCAGGCGGGCTGAAGTATCTGAAGCCGCACGGCGCGCACGAAATCCTTCACGCGCCCGCGGTAGTCGAGCATGTGTGGCGCCTGCAAGTGGGCGTGGAGCGCCGGCAGGTCGGCCCATTTCTCGATCACCAGCACGGTGTCCGGCCGCGGGGCGTCCTGCATCGGCAGGCCGGTCGGCACGTCCACCGCCGGACCGTACTCGATGCAGCCCTTCTCGGCGCGGACCAGCGGCATCAACCGATGAAATTCGGCGAGGAACGCCTCCCGTTTTCCAGAGTTCAATTCAATGGTGGCAATGACGTGGATCATAAACTCAGTGGCGCAGAAGCCAGTCGGCCAGCGTCTTCACGATCTCGACGGTCGGTTCGCCGGTGAAGACGTGGTTGCTGCCGGACAACTCGACGAGTTGCGTGCTGGCCTTGTTCGCGCGCATGAGGATGTCACGCGAGTCCTTGATCGGCACCACGTCATCCTCGGTCCCGTGGACGAGCAGCCACGGGACTTTGATGCGGGGCGCGCTGGCGAGCACGTCGCCGATGCGGGAGAGATCGTCCATGTAGGCCTGCGAAAGCGGGCACGCCTCGTCCTCCCACATGCAGCCCTGTCCCGGTTTCACAGTGCCGAACTCGCGCTGGGCAAAATCGCGTGTATGCACCATGCCGGCTAGCGAGATGAGGCGGTGGATGCGCGGGTCCTGCGCGGCGCGGAGGACGCCGACCGCGCCGCCCATGCTGTGGCCCGCGTAGGTGACATTCCAGCCGGCGAGCGCGTCGAGCAGCGCACCGAGGTCTTCGACCTCTTTCGAGATGGTCGAGTCCACGAACCGGCCACCGGAGCCGCCGTTTCCGGAAAAGGAGAACCGCAACACGTTGAAGCCGGCCGCCGGCAACGCCGTGGAGAGCGTCACGATGAACGGCCGATCCTTGTTGCCGGTCACACCGTGGCCGATCACCAAAAGGTCCTTCGACTTCGGGTCGCCCGGGTGGAAAGTGTAGTCCAGCGTTTCGCCGTGGCGGTTCTTGATCTCGAGGTTCATGAATTTATCGGCCCGTCTTCTTAGCCTTCTTCCCCGGCGACGGCAACGGGATTTCCACCGGCGCGGGTTCACTTGTCGAAAGGGGCAGACTATCGCCGAACTCCTTTTGCGCCGCGACAAGCTTCGTCATCAGCGCCTCGATCTTCGGCTTCATCGTCACCTCGCCGGCCAGATCGCGCAGTTCCTCCGGGTCATCCTGCAAATCGAAGAGCTGCGTCTTGTTGATGTGCGGATAGCGGATGAGCTTGAAACGGCCATCGTTCACCGCGCGCTGAAAATGGCGGTACGCGGCGAAGATCTCACCACGATGCTGTTCCCGAACAGCTTTCACCACCGGCACGAGACTGCGGCCCTCGACACTCTTGGGGATTTCCATCCCGGCCAACTCACACAACGTCGGAAACAAATCGAACGAGTAACACATCGCGGCGGTGCGGCGGCCGACCGGCAGTCCCGGACCGCCAATGATGAGCGGGATGCGCACGGAATGCTCGTACACACTCTGCTTGCCGAGCAAGCCGTGGCTGCCGATCGCCAGACCGTTATCCGCCGCGAACACCACGATCGTCTCCTTCGCGCGATCGATTTCACTCAACGTGTCCAGCACACGCCCGATCTGCGCATCGAGATGCGTGATGATGGCGTAGTAATCGGCCAACTCGCGGCGCACGGCGGCCTCGGTGCGCGGCCACGGCAGCAATTGCTCGTCACGCACGGTCATCTCGCCGTTGTTGAAAGGATGTTTCGGTAGGAAGTTTTTCGGCAGCGGAAGTTTCGCCGCGTCGTAGCGCGCCTGAAATTCCTTCGGTGCCTGACGCGGGTCGTGGGGCGCGGTGAAAGCGACGTAGAGAGCGAACGGTTTCGCCCCACCCTTCTGTGACCGAAGAAATTCGATGGCTTGATTGGCGAAAAGCTCACTCGAATGAAGCGCGTTCGTCCGCGGCGGAGTCAGTTTGCCATCGGCCGCCACGTCCTGCACCGGAACGCGGAAGTGGTTGTTCATGCCGCCAAGAAAGACGCTTTTTCCATTGGGAAAACTCGCCGCATACGAGGCCGGGCCGTTGTGCCACTTGCCGCAACCGAAGGTCTCGTAGCCACCCGCACGAAAAACCATCGGCCACGTGGTCGCATCCTTGAGCTGCTCGGAAATGCGGAAGAGCGGACGGCCGCTCAGCATCATCGCACGGGACGGCACGCAGACCGCGCCCTGCAGTCCGCCCATGATGTACGCGCGCGTGAAGCTCGTGCCACGCGCCGCGAGCCGGTCGAGGTTCGGCGTTTGGATGTGCGGGTTACCCAGCGCGGCGATGGTGTCCGCGCGCATATCGTCGGCGAGAAGAAAAACGACGTTCGGCCGACTCGCAGCAGTAACGCCATGGGCGAGCAACAACGCCGAGATGAATACAGCGAACCTTTTTATCGGCGGAAAGGAATTCATTTCCGTGGAAAATAACGGGCGGCCAACTGGAAATCCAGAAACAACTGCGCACCGCCGCGGCGGGGGCGGAACCGTGCCGCGGAAATTAGAAGAGCTGACGGATCGGCCGGCCGTCGTTCACGGCCGCGAGCACTTCGCGCGGAATGCCGGAGGTGGCGCGTAATTCACCCGTGTCGAGCAGGGTGTGGAACACGGTGGCGATGAGATCGCTGTTGGTCACCGGATCCTCGGCCGGTTCGCCGGCGTCGCGCGAGGATTCGCCGATCACCTGCCCCATCTTGAGGCCGCCGCCGTAGATGAGCAGCGGGGCGAGGTTGCCCCAGTGGTCGCGTCCGCCGTTCTTGTTCACGCGCGGCGTGCGCCCCATCTCGCCACAGGCGACGAGCAGGATCTTGTCGCGCAGCCCGCGCGCCTCGCAATCCTCGATGAAAGCGGAGACCGCGTGATCAAAGGGGGTGCCGACGTAGCCCATCCCTTCCTCGATGGTGGCGTTGTTCGAGTCCGCGTGCATGTCCCAGACGAAATTGGTGGTAAGTGTTACAAAGCCCGCACCGCGTTCACAGACACGGCGGGCCAGCAACAGCAACCGACCGAGCGTCTGCGCGTTATCCGCATAGTTCTTGTGATTGTTCCAGCGCTTGCTGATGCGGTTCGTCGGCACGAGCGGCGCGGTGTCGTACGCCGCGATCACGCGCGGGTCTTCCTTGGAAAGATCAAACGCATCGCTCACGCCACCAAGAATGGTGGAGAAGGCCTGTTCGCGGAAACGATCCAACCCCTCGAGCGCGCCGGTGGCGTCGAGCTGGTATTTGAGGCGATCGACGCTTTGCAGAAGCGCGCGGCGATCGGCGAGGCGATCGGGTGCGATCGCCAGTTGCAGGTCTTCCTGCAATTTCCCTTTACCACCCGGCTCGAAGGGCGCGTAGGCCGTCCCGAGGGGACCGGTGGAGGCGAAGTCGCCAAACTGGCGCACCGCCGGCTGCGCCGCCGGATCGACCGCGCGGGGAAAAAGGGCCATGTGCCGGGGCATCCCCGTGCGCGGATGGCTCGTGCCCGCGACGCGGCCGTACAGCGCGCCGAGGCTCGCGCCGAAGGTTTCCTTGGAGACCAGGGGCTTGATGTCGTGGTTGCCGTTGCCGGTGGTGAAGGAGCGCACGACCGCGAGCTTGTGCGCCAACCGCGCGAGTTTCGGGAACGTCGCGCCAAAGGTCACGCCCGGCAGCGTCGTCGCCACCTCGCCGGTCACGCTGCGGATGCCGAGCGGGGCCTCCATCTTCGGATCGAACGTCTCCGTCTGCGACGGCCCGCCATGCTGGAAGAGGAAGATGACCGACTTGTCTTTGACCAGTTTCCCGGCAGCGGACGCGGCGGCGCGGGCCTGCAACAGGCCGGAGAGCGACAGGCCGCCGAGGGCGAGCGAGCCGATGTTCAGGAACGAGCGCCGGTTCAATCCGTTCGGATGTAGTCGCAGCATGGCTTCCTCCGTTTGGGTTAAATGATCTCCGAGATGGGCCGGCCGGAATCCAACATCGGCACCGGCCGACCGGCGTGGTCGTTGAAAGTCTGGTGCGGATCAATACCGAGCACGTGGTAGATGGTCGCCAGCACGTCGTCCGGCGTGAGCGGCCGCTCGATCGGATGCTCGCCCTTGTCGTTCGTCGCGCCGACGACCTGACCGCCCTTCAATCCGCCGCCGGCCATCATCACGCTGAAAGCATTGCCCCAGTGATCACGTCCCGGCACCGGGATGCCCGGCTGGCCGGTGTTGATCTTCGGCGTACGGCCGAACTCGCCCATCACGACGACGAGCACGTCCTTCAACATCCCGCGCTCGGAAAGGTCCTCGATGAGCGATGACGCGGCGCGGTCGAGCACAGGCAGCTTGTAACCGTGGCCCTTCTCGATGCTCGAGTGATCGTCCCAATGCGGCATATCCACCGTCACAAAGCTCACGCCCGATTCGACGAGCCGCCGCGCCATCAATGTGTAATGGCCCCACGCGTTGCGGCCGTAGCGTTCGCGGGTCTTGTCGTCCTCCTTCGTGATGTCGAGCGCCGCGCGCGCCTTGCCGCCCACCACCATGTCCACCGCATTCTGATGATGACGGTCCATCGCCTCCATCAAGCCGGACTTGTCGAGGTCGCGGCGCAACTGGTCGATTGAGCCGAGCAAATCGAGCCGGCCGCGGATGCGGTCCGTGTCGCCGCCGAAGTTCTCCAGACACTGCGGCGGCGTGATGGTGCCAGTGTGGCTCGCCGCGAGATACTTCTGCTGCGTCTGCACGTCGAAGGGATTGAATGCACGGCCCAAGTACGCCGCGCCCTGATAGCCGGGGTAGAGATAGACGCTCTCCGCGGCGGGCAGGCCGACGTACGCGGGCACGCCGGGGGCGTTCGCGCCCTGCACTCGCGCGACATAGGAACCGACCGAGGGAAACTTCTGCGTCTGATCCGTCGAGTGCGAACCGTAGCGGCCGGTGAGCATCCAGTGCGCGGCAGCAAAGTGGTCGCCGTTGTCGTGGTGCAGCGAGCGGAGAAAAACCATCTTGTCCGCCAGCTTCGCGTGCCGCGGAAGCTGCTCGCTGATGCGGATTCCGGGGACATTCGTGCGGATTGCGCCCCACGGTCCCCGGTACTCGCTGGGCGCCTCCGGCTTCGGGTCGTAGCTCTCCAAGTGGCTCGGCCCGACATCGAGCCAGAGGAGGATGACCGACTTGCCGGTGCGCTTGGCCGCGCCCGCCGCCTGCAATCGCATCAAGTCAGCCGAGGAAAGGCCGAGCAGACCGAGGAACCCCGCCTTGATCGCCGTGCGGCGTGAAGGCCCCTGACAATTGACGGAAATCCGACCTTTTTGAATCCGAATCATGCGCCTGAATTGGACGGCTGTCAGGGTAGCGTATTCGACCTCGAAGTCCAGCTACAGATATAAAAGAATCCGTGATGATTTCGACGGGACACCGGCCTTCCCCGACCGGTTCGCCCACGCGACTCGACAATGCCCTGCACTGCTGTGAGAATCCGGCCGCATAGTTTGATGAACAACGCCGCCCTGAAACCGAAGCCGCGCCTGCGCCTGCGCGTCTCCCCCCCCGCGGAAAGCATCCTGCGCTCCGGCCACCCGTGGCTCTTCGCCGGCAGCGTGCGGGAACAGAACCGCGAGGGAGATTGCGGCGAACTGGCCGTCGTCTTCGACCGGAACGACTGTTTCCTCGCCATCGGCCTCTACGATCCGGGTTCGCCCCTGCGCCTGCGCGTGCTGCACGCGGGCAAACCGCTCCCGCTCGACACCGCGTGGTGGCGCGCGCGCCTCGAGTCGGCGCTGGCACGACGACGGCCCCTGTTCAATACCGGAACGACCGGCTTCCGCTGGATCAACGGCGAGAGCGACGGCTGGCCCGGGCTCGTGCTCGACCGTTACGACACGACCCTCGTCCTCAAAATTTACACCGCCGCGTGGCTGCCGCGGCTGGCGGAGATCCTCAGCCTGATCCTCGAGGCGCTCAGTCCGGAGCGCGTGGTGCTGCGGCTCAGCCGAAACATTCAGGAGCAGGCTCTGACCCAGTTCCAACGCCGCGACGGCGAGATCCTGCACGGCGCCGCACCGGAAAGCCCGGTGATCTTCCTCGAGAACGGGCTGCGCTTCGAAGCGGAGGTGTTGCGCGGGCAGAAGACGGGATTCTTTCTGGATCAACGCGAGAACCGCCAGCGCGTCGGCGAACTGGCGCGCGGGCGCGAGCTGCTCAACGCCTTCAGCTTCTCCGGCGGCTTCTCCCTCTACGCGGCCCGCGGCGGGGCGACGGCGACGCTGGACCTCGACATCAGCGCGCACGCCCTCGAAAGCGCGAAGCGCAACTTTGCGCTGAACCAAACGGAGACCGCCGTGGCCCGTTGCCGGCACGAGACGGTGCAGGCGGACACGTTCGAGTGGCTGCGCGATACGCGACGGCAGTTCGGGCTCATCGTGCTCGACCCGCCCTCGCTCGCGAAACGCGAGGAGGAACGCGCCGGAGCCATCGCCGCTTACGGGGGCCTTGTAGCGGAGGGCATTTGCCGCCTACTCCCCGGCGGCGTGCTCGTGGCGGCCTCCTGCTCGGCCCATGTGAGCGCGGAGGAATTCTTCGGCGCGGTACGGCAGTCCGCGCAACGCTCGAAACGTGCCTTCACAGAACTGGCCACGACCGGTCACGCACCGGACCACGCGGCGACCTTCCCCGAGGCCAATTATCTCAAGGCGCTTTACCTGCGGTTCTGACCGCCCCCATCAGCGGCTTGGAATGCCCCGCCAAATATCTCGCCAAAGGGCGAAACGGAAAGTCGGTTTCGGAGTTTCCAAAGCCCGCCGGTCGTGATTCCTTTACTAATACTCTACCGAAGCTGTGCGACACCTTCTTTGCCTGCTCACCCTTTGCGCCGGGACCTTTCACCCCATCGGCGCCGACAAAGCCCCGACCGCGGCGCCCAAACCCGCGACGGCCAGGACGTGCGCCATTCCCACCGACACCGCGTGGCACGATGTGACGAAATGGGGCGTGGAAGGCCGCGGCTAGGGGGATCAGAAACGCAAGCGGTGGTTCGATCGCCTGCCCGCCAAGGCCGAGGGCAAGGTCACGCCCGCGGTCTGGAATCTGAGCCGTGACAGCGCGGGGATGATGGTGCGGCTCAAGACCGATACGAAGGCGATCTACACGCGCTACACCGTCACGAAGACCAATCTCGCGATGCCGCACATGCCCGCCACGGGCGTCAGCGGCCTCGACTTGTATGCGCGTAATGACAAAGGCCAGCGGGGCTGGGCGCAGGTCGCTCGCCGAGTGCGCGCGGAAGTGAATGCTTTCGGTTCCAGCAGCGGAACAATTCCGGGCTTCGAGTTGGTGTAGCGTGAATGCTCGCGCGTCACTTCCACTTCAGTCCGCGCTTGCTGGACAGTCGGTGGGAACATAGGCTGCGAGTCACTTTATCTATGAGACGAGCCCTTCTCTTCCACCTCCTCGCGCTCGCCGCTGTCTGCGCCCACGTCACGCAAATCCTCGGCGCTGAACCGGCC
>SXGU01183296.1_pt1 | contig 12223 bp, 10 predicted proteins | sample 3174531 | NCBI WGS metagenome assembly SXGU01 (sample SAMN11356863, study PRJNA531348) | freshwater metagenome | isolation source: freshwater sample F1-140 | place: China: Fuxian Lake, Yuxi | collected 2017-12-25
CATGAAGCAGATCGGCTCGGTGTCGATCCCGCAGAGCGCCTTCCTGGCCATCCTGGACCAGGGCGACTGAGTGACCGAAGCCAAGACCGAAGCCAAGAGAGACACCATGCAGAAACTCACCTCCACCATCGTTGCCGGCCTCGTGGGCGGCGCTGTCGCTGCGGCACTGGTCGCGGCCCCTTGGTCGCGCGAGTCGATCGCCACCGCCACGGCAGCGGCGGATGACCTTGGCCCGGCCTCCACCGTCATCCTGGCGGGCGAACCCGAAGTTCGCGTCGCCGCGAAGGACGGCCGCCTCTCGTGGGGCACGGAACCCGGCGCGCGCGGCCTCACCATCGCCGCCGTGAACACGGGCAAGGTGCTGGGGGCGATCCTTGAGAGCGACCGTTTCGAGGAGCAGCGCGAGACGTTCCGGGCGGAGGTGGAGAAGGCCGGCAAGGAACTTGAGGCGCGGTTCGAGTCGATCCAGTCCAAGTACCAGGGAACCAAGCCAGACAGCCCGGAAGCTGGCGAGGCTCGCGCGGCGATGCAGGCGTTCCAGCAGGAGTACCAGGAGTTCATGGCCCGCACGCAGCAGGCCGAGGGCACGCTGGCCGCGGAGCAGTTCACGGAGGCGTACAGCGACATGCGGACCGCCGTCGACGTGATCTGTGATCGCCGGAGCATCGACCTCGTCTACCGATTCATCCCGCCCGACGAGAAGATCGCACCAGCCGACAACGACACCTTGACGCTCCAGATGCAGGCCCGCACGTTCGTGCGACTTCCGGATGGCCTGGACATCACCGCCGACGTGCTGAAGGAAATGAACCTCACGGCGGAGTGAGGCGGGGCGGGCTCACCCCCAGTTTCCAAGCACGGCCGCCAGGTCCGCGCCGCCCACCACGCCGTCGCCGTCGATGTCGCCGGCGGTGTTGCCACCCTTGGATCCCATCCCGCCGCCTTCCCACACTGGGCCGAGCAATGTCGCCCCGGGGATGGCCTTCTCGACGAAGCCGATGTCGCGGGCCGTAGCGCCATCCAGGCGCATGCGAACGGCGTCAAAGAGCTGCTCGCCGTCACGGACAGTCACCTCCGGCCCGAACGACACCGCGTCTGGAGTCAGCGTGTCGTTGCGAATGATCACCGTCGACTCAGGAAGGTTGGCCCCAAGCACAAGGACAAGGTCGTTGTCCCCGTCCAGGTCCGTATCGACGCTCGAGACCCTCATCGCGCCCACCAGCGGGCCCCACGGTGCCATCTCAGGCCTCACTCCGAGTCCGGCGGTCGGGCTGGTGTCGTTGAGCGCGCAGGCTACCGCTCCTCCGTAGATGGAAGGGGCGTCGACGAGCGAGCACACGGCGTCAATCCAGCCATCTCCATTGACGTCCGTCAGTTCAAGGTCGGTCGCCCGTCCCGGGCCGACACACTGGCCCACCATGGCGTACGACCCCTTGCTCACCGTGAGGAGGGACACCGCCGAGCTGGCGGTCTCGCTGTCGTTGTGAGTCACCACGATGACCTCATGGCTGCCGATGGCATCCCAGTTCGTGCTCTTGACGGCGACCGGAGTTCCGTCGATCGGCACCGACTCGGCCGCGATCAGAGTGGTCCCGGTCACCTTGAGTCGCCGGAAGGTAGAGCCCCCATCACCGTTCATCGCGGTGAGGACGCCAAGCGACAGCGCCATCGACGCGCTCGGGGGAATGATGCAGACCCCCTGCGGCACCTCGTCCGAGGCCGCAGACCAGGTCGCCCAGAGGACGAATCCCTGAGCGCCACTGGCCTTCCAGGCGGAGACGCCGGTCGGGCTGACGGTCGCGATGTCCGGGAGGCCATCGCCGGTGAGGTCACCAACCGCCATCGCCGAGGTGCCGTCCGTAAAGCTCAATGCACTCTCCGGGGAGTGAAATCCACCCTGCCCGTCGTTGCGCAGGATGCGCACGGAGGTGGTCCCGTTCAGTGCATCGCAGAGCAGGTAGAGGTCGTCCCGCGATGGCACCTGCGACGGCGCGACGGCGGACTCGATCGGGACGCCGCCACTCCCGGCGGTCAGGAACGGCGCGCTGTAGCCGGGGGCCGTCGGCGCGGGCACCCAACCGGAGATCTGCAGGCGCTCTCTCCCATTGGCCAGCTGGACAATCTCGAATGTGGGCTGCCAGTCGGCGTAAGCGAGGGCGCCTGTCGTTGACCACATGGCCGGGTATCGAACGAGCGAATCAAACATTCTCGGCGCGACAAATCCGTCGGCATCGATCAAGGGAATCGGGTCCGTCGGGGGCGTGCCCGTCGGGTCGCTCCAATCGCCATTGGCATTCCTTCCGGCGATCATCAGCCGAAGGGTTCCCCCCAGCGAGGCCTCGCCCAAGATGTTCAAGCAGAGCGGCCGGACCGGATCGGGAAGTTCGCATCCTTCCAGGCACAGCTGGGTGACCACTGCACCTCCTCCAACGCCCGGCACGGCGTTGGTGAAATCGCCATCGATCGTTTGCTCCGGGTCGCCCTCATAGGAGTAGCCCCCTCCGACCGTCCCGGCGCTGGAGACCATCGGCGCCTTGACCGTGCACCCTTGAACCGGCGTCGGATCGGGGCCATGGGCGACTCCACTGTCCAATTCGGAGGCGGGCATCAGTTGAATCGGGGCGTCCGACTCCACCGTCAGCTCGCCGCCGACGACATAGAGGCCACTTGGAATGACATGCGTGTCCGGACCCGTCAAGCGAATGACCGTGCCGCTCAGCGCCGAGAGGACGGAGGCACCACCTGCGCCTGGCAATGACGGATCGCCAAGCAGGTCTGGACACTCCAGCGTCAACTGGCCATCGCCCCACGAGATGAGGTATGACGACCCGATCCGAACGGGTTGGCAGGAGACGACGGAATGAACCCCAAAGGTATCAAGTCCCCCCAGATCAGTCGAGCCCGGATTCGACAGCACCAACTGATCAACGACCACGCTCGTGTCAAGCTCCACGAGATGACGCAGTTCAGCAGTGGTGTCGGTCCCCGGGACTTGGCCCAGATTCCAGGTCGAACCGATCGACCAAAGTTGAGCCCCGACACCCGAAACCGAGAAAGCGGACTCTGGACCAGGCGCACCCTGCCCCTCACAGTAGTCGGGCGTGCCATCGTCGTTGCAGTCCACACAGAGCGCGCCGCAAAGGTCCGCCGCCAGAGTCACGCAGCCTTCATCCCACAGTGTGGAACAACACGAGGAGTCAACCGTGCAGACGGCACCCGAACAGGCTGTGTCATCGCACCCGGCAACCGCCCTGCGGGTTGGCAGGACTCATTGCGACCGCCGCGGGCTCGGCAAGGACCGTGGCAAGGATCGCCGCCATGCCAAACACAGCCATGATTCGCGACGCGATTGACTTGGGGAAACACACCATGGCAATCTCCAATGCACACCGGCCCACCGACCAATGACAAGACGGCGCGAGTTTGGCGAAACGCAACCTCGCACAGAGCGAATTGACCATATCCAGGGCGGGCCGGCTTGTCTCTCTCCACAATCGGCCCTGAGTGGCTCAGAGAGCGGGGTCGCCAATGCCATTTTGGGAGAACTGGGCCGCCAGCGCCTGTGCCAGTCGCTCCTTGGCCTGGGACATGGATGGGGCTCTCACGGCCAACGATTGGCATTCCCTAGCCACGCTCGTCACCGGCCTCCCCGCCAGGCCGCATGGCACGATGGCGCTGAAGTGCGAGAGGTCGGGATCCACATTGAGCGCCAGGCCGTGCATGGAGACATACCGGGAGAATCGAACTCCCAGCGCGCAGATCTTGCGGCCGGTGCCAGTCCCCTCCGCCCCAACCCAGACCCCGGTCGCGGTGGGATCTCGCTCCCCTTGCAGACCAGCATTGGAGAGCGTGTCAATCACCGCCTGCTCCAGAAGCCGCATGAATCCGTGCACGCCAACACCAAGTCGATTGATGTCAACGATGACATACGCCACCAGTTGCCCGGGGCCGTGGTAGGTGACATCGCCGCCGCGGTCGGTCTCTCGCAACTGGATGCCGCGGGCTGCAAGCTGCTGTTCTGAGGCCAGGACATGGTCCGCCGCACCCTTGCGCCTGGTGACCGTGACCACCGGCGGATCGTGCTCCAGGAGCAGCAGGTACCCGCGACGCGCCGGCTCGCCGGTCCGTTCGCGCTCTTCGATCACCGAGGCCTGCAGTTCCCGCTGCAACGCCAGCGCGGAGTCGTAGTCGATTCGCCCAAGGTCCCTGACTTCCAGTTCGGGCGGATGCATGAGCGGAAAATCGTATCGACAGTACGCTCCCCCGCCGTGCCAACCGTCCATCCCACAGCGATCATCGAGGGCGCCGTCACGCTGGGCGAAGGCGTCGAGATTGGCCCCTACTGCATCGTGCGGGGTCCGGTCACGGTAGGTGCCGGCTCCGTGCTCATCTCGCACGTCAATCTCCAGGGCCCACTCACGCTGGGCGCCAGGAACGTGGTGTATCCCAACGCCTGCCTCGGATTCGCGCCGCAGCACGCCCGCTACGACCCCTCCGCCCCCGGGGCGGGACTGCACGTTGGCGACGAGAACACGTTTCGCGAAGGGGTGACGGTGCATCGGTCCTTCACGGAACACACTTCCCGCATCGGGAACGGCAATCTCTTCATGAATGGCTCGCACGCCGGCCATGACTGCGTGATCGGCAGCAACTGCACGTTTGGTGGCGGGACCATGATCGGCGGCCATGTGGAAGTGGGCGATCGGGTGCTCACGGGAGGGATGGCTGGCATCCACCAGTTCGTGCGCATCGGCCGCGGCGCCATGGTCTCCGGGCTGTGCGGCGTCACGAAGGACGTCCTCCCGTTCAATACGATCACGGCGCTCAACGTCGCGGGAAGCATCAACCTGGTCGGGATGCGGCGCCAGGGCCTTGCGTCTGAGCAGATCGACAACCTCAAGTGGGCGTGGAGCGTGCTCTGCCGCCGCGGACTCCCGATGCCCAAGGCGCTGGCCGAGGTGGCCACGCGGCTGGATGATCCGATCGTGGCCGAGGTGCATGCCTTTGCGGCCGCCAGCACTCGCGGCTGGTGCACCCTCCGCTCCAACTCCCTGCGGTAGCCGCGGCGAGCCGATAGGATCGTTGGCGCCATGGACGGCCAATTCGCGAACTTGACGGTGCTGGGCAGCGGCTCCAGCGGGAACACCACGGTGCTCTCGTTTGGTGCACTGACCCGTAAGTGCCTCTTGATCGACGCCGGGCTCTCGCCGCTCGCCGTGCGAAAGCGAATGGCCGAGGCTTGCATTCCCGGCCTCGTGGTCGGTGCGATCCTGCTGACGCACCTGGACACGGACCACTGGCAGCGCGGCTGGGCTCGCCAGTTGGAGCGAAACCCGGTGCCCGTCGTTGTCCGATCGGGCCATCGGGCCAAGGCCCTGGAGGCCGGCGTCCCCGCATCCTGCCTGCGGGTGGTGGCCGACACGTTTCAGCTTGGGACCTTGGCCAGCGTGACGGCGATCGAAGTCCCGCACGACGAACGGGGCAGCACGGCCTACGTCGTGGAGAGCGTCGCGGGGCGCGTCGGGTATGCAACAGACCTTGGCGAATGCCCCCGCGCGATGCTGGATGCATTCACCGACTTGGATGTTCTGGGCCTTGAAGCGAACTATGACCCCGCCATGCAGCGGGCATCGCCCCGTCCCGTCTTCCTCAAGGAGCGGATCATGGGGCCGTCCGGCCACCTGAGCAACGAGCAGTGCGCGGACGCCGTGGCGGAAATCAGCATTCGGTCACACCTGCAGCGGCTCTTGCTGCTTCACCTGTCCCGGGACTGCAACACGCCCGCCCTCGCGGCCGGCGCGATTGCCCGACGGTGCGGGGAGCTGGCGGACCGGACCATCGTGGCACTCCGAAACGAGCCGACCGCGTCAGTCTCGTTCGCACGCGCCGCGTGTCCGCTGGCCGCCGCGTGACCTTCGCCAGACCAGCGATTCCAGGCGATTGACCCTACACGGTCCGCGAGCCCGGCTCTGCTAACCTTCGGCGCCCCATGAGCGACCAATTGACGCACGAGTGCGGGCTGGCCCTCATCCGCCTCAAGCACCCGCTCTGGTGGTACCAAGAACGATTCGGTGATCCGCTCTGGGGGGCGCGCCGGCTGTACTTGCTGATGGAGAAGCAGCACAACCGAGGACAGGACGGCGCCGGGATCGGCTGCGTCCGGTTTGACATGCCGCCTGGCGACTCGTTCCTCGAGCGCGAGCGATGCGCCAAGCGCAACCCGATCGAGCGGCTCTTCGACGAAGTCCTCGGCCCGGCCCGGAAGCTGAAGCCGAAGGAACTGGCGACGATCGACCCACTGGAGCTCAAGCGGATGCTGCCCCTGGTCGGTGAGGTCATGATGGGGCACCTCCGGTATGGAACGCATGGCGGCCGGACGGCGGCGGCGTGCCATCCGCACGTGCGACGGTCGAGCCTCCCCAGCAAGACGATCGCGCTCGCGGGCAACTTCAACATGACCAACTCCCGCGAGCTCTTCGAGATGCTGGTGGGCTATGGCCTGAATCCGGCGGGCGTGAGCGACACGGGCGTGGTGCTGGAAAAGATCGCCTACAACCTGGACAAGGAACACGAGCGACTGGCCGCATCGCTCGGCCCCGGTTCGTTCCGAAACCTGGAGGGGCGAGAACTGACCCAGGAAGTCGCGAGCGAGCTGGACTACGGTCGCATCATGCGGGGCGCTGCCGAGCGTTTTGACGGGGGCTACGTCCTTGGCGGCCTGGTCGGCTCTGGCGACTGCTTCGTCGTTCGTGACCCATGCGGCATCCGGCCCGCCTTCATGGTGGAGACCGAGGAGTGCATCGCGGTCGCCAGCGAGCGCCCTGCCCTCATGAGCGTCCTGAACGTCTCGGCGTCAGACGTCCGCCCCATCGAGCCGGGACACGTGCTGGCCATCCGCCGCAGCGGCGAGTCGATGCTGTCCCGGTTCACGCCCGCGCAACCCCTTCGCGAGTGCACCTTTGAGCGCATCTATTTCTCGCGTGGGAACGACCCCGACATCTACGAGGAACGGAAGCAGCTGGGACGCAACTTGGCCCCGCGTGTCCTGGACCTCTTGGGGGGCGACCTCTCCAACGCGGTCTTCTCCTTCATCCCCAACACGAGCGAGACCTCGTACCTCGGCCTCGTCGAAGAGGTGGATCGACTGGCCCGGGCTCGGCGTGCGCGCGAGCTTGCGGCCGTCGCCTGCTCGGGTGGGAGCGTGACCGAGGCTGACCTCCTCTCCCTCGCCGGCATCCACGCCCGCGTTGAAAAGGTGGCCCACAAGGACCAGCGGCTGCGCACCTTCATCACGCACGACGCCGCACGGAGGGACCTCGTGGCGCATGTGTATGACATCACGCGCGGCACGGTCTCGGAGCAGGACACGCTGGTGGTGGTGGATGACTCGATCGTCCGGGGCACGACGCTGCGGGAGTCGGTCATCACGATGCTTTCTCGATTGAATCCCCGCCGGATCATCGTCGCAAGCAGTGCACCGCCGATCATGTATCCCGACTGCTACGGGATCGACATGAGCCAGCTGGGACGATTCATCGCCTTCGAGGCCGCGGTGAGCCTGCTGGCGCAGCGTGGCCGCGAGTCGCTCCTTGCCGAAGTGGAAGCCGACTGCGTGTCGCAGGAGTCGATTCCCGTCGATCGCCAGAAGAATGCGGTCCGCAAGCTGTACGACGCCCTCTCGTTCCAGGACCTGTGCGATGAAGTCGCTCGGCTGGCACGCCCCCGCGACGTGGAGTGGAAGGGCGAGCTGCACATCGTCTACCAAGACATCGAGGGGCTGCACCGTGCGATGCCAGGCCACACGGGGGACTGGTACTTCACGGGGAACTACCCCACTCCCGGCGGCTTCCAGACGCTCAATCGCGCCTACCTCGACTGGCGACGGCACATCGACCGTCGCGCGTACGAGTAGGCGAGTTGCGCCTTGCGCATTTGCGCATTGCGCATTGCGCATTGCGCATTGCGCATTGCGCGCGGCTTGCGGCGTGCGGCGTATTGAGTTTTGTGTTATCGGACTTATTGTAGGGGCGATCCGGTCGAGGCGCGAACCGCGAACACAGGCCTACCTTCGCGGAAAGTTGCCGCCTTCCACACGATTCACACGGTCGCGCCGCCGAGTGGTCGTCGATGTTTGACGAACGGGCCGTTTCGTGCTGTAATGCCCGATTCCCCAGCAGGATTCACCAGACCAGACCCTTCAGAGGCACCCAAGTATCCATGGCTCGTTACACCGGACCCAAGGTCAAGCTCTCCCGCCGCGTCGGCGTGCCGATCTCTGACACCCCGAAGCACACCGCCAAGCGCCAGTTGACCGCGCCCGGCCCCCACGGCTTCCGTGGCAAGCGCCCGAAGCCGTACGGCATCCGCAAGGATGAGAAGCAGAAGCTTCGATACCACTATGGGGTGCTCGAGCGCCAGTTCCGTCGGTACCTCCGCGAGGCGGGCAGCGCCTCCGGCAACACCGGCGAGGCCCTCATGCAGATCCTCGAGCAGCGCTTGGACAACGTCCTGCGCCGTGCCGGCTTCGCCCGCACGATCTGGGCCTCCCGCCAGATGGTGGCGCACGGACACGTGCTGGTCAATGGCCGCAAGTGCGATCGACCCAGCCTGGCCGTCCAGGTTGGCGACGTGATCACCTTCAAGGAAGGCCTTCACACGCTCGTTCGCGAAAACATGGAGTCCCTCGCCGGCCACATTCAGCCGGGCTGGATCTCGGTGAACCCCGCCGAACTGTCGGTGAAGGTCACTTCGACCCCCACGTCAGACCAGATTCCGTTCGACGTGAACACGAACCTGATCATCGAGTTCTATCGCTGATTCGGGCCGCGTCCAGCCGAGAGCATTCCTCGACTTCGACCATGGGGCGCCCGGATCTCAAATCCGTGCGCCCCGTTTCATAGATGGGCCGCCCCTGCGGCCGGACCTCGCAGACGACAGATTCCCATGCTCAAGTTCTTCCGAGAGAACGAGAAAATCGCCAAGTGGATCATGGTCGGCGGCCTCGTGCTGCTGCTCATCTCTTGGCTCGCCTTCGACTATTCGTCCAACTCGATCGTGAGCGACTGGCTTGCTCGCGGTCGCACGTGGGCCATGGTGGGAAGCGAGGAAGCGTCCGCAGGCGACCTCCAGCATTCGCAGCAGCAGCTGGCGATGCTCGAGGCGGTCGGGTCACCCGTCCTCACCAACCTGGGGATCGACAAGGACCCCGGTCACTGGTACCTGCTGGTCCGCGAGGCCGGGCAGGCCGGGCTCATCGGCCCCCCTGCCGATGGCGAGCGTGCGCTGGCGTCCCGACTCCAGGGGCAGCAGACGCCGGTCGACCCCAACCTCGTCATTCGCCAGCTGATGGGCGCCTCGGGACTGTCGCACCGTGAAGTGCTGCAGACCCTGGCCGACGAAGCCGGCGTGATGCGACTCATGCTCCTGGTGTCTGGTGCGGGACCCGGCCGCGTCTCGTCGACGCGCCTCAAGCAGGAGGCCGCCCGGCGATTGATGGCCATCGACGGCCAGATCCTGCTGGTCGATGCCGCGACCGCACAGCTTGGGCCCCTTGCGCCGATCGCTGAACCCACCGAAGAACAGCTCGCGGCGCAGCTCAAGACGTACGGCAACGTCGTCGCAGGCAGTGGCGAGAACGGCTTCGGCTACCAGATCCCCAACCGCATCCGGTACGAGTGGCTGTCGATTCCCGCAACGACCATCTCCGCCGCGATCGAAAAGGGTCCCGACCTCTCCAACATCGCGCTGCGCAAGTACTTCCTCGAGAACGAAGGGCAGTTCATCGGTGCCAACGCCGCTGTCGCGGCCTCGCGTCCCGAGTTTGAGCAGTACCAGGAAGCGGTCCGTGCCGCCCTCCTGGCCAAGCTCACCAAGGAACGGACCGAGGAGATCGCCAAGTTCGCGACTGATCGCCTTGGCATGCAGCTGCGAGGGGTGGCTCGCGCCGGCGGCTACGTGCAACTTCCAGAGGGCTGGGAGTCGCAGCGTCTCGCCTTCGACGCGCTCGCTGGTGACATCGCGACGCGATTCGGCATTGCTGTCCCATCGGTGATCGGCGCCAGCGAAGCATGGACGGCACCGGCCGACCTGGCGGCCGTGCCTGGCCTTGGCACCGCGACGACTGCCGCCTTCGGCGCCCGGGGCGTCCGCGTGTCCGAGCTGGCCGCGGCCATCAAGGAGTTTGGCGGCAACCCGACGTTGGTCGCCCAAGCCGGCGTGGCGATGCCCGTCTTCACCGCCCCCGGTGGCGACCTCTTCATCGCACGCATCACCGACGCTGAATCGGCCCACGCCCCCGTCTCCGTCGACGAGGTCCGCGAAGCCCTCACTCGCGACGTGCGTCGCGTGGAGACGTACGCCGCACTCCAGGGGCAGCTTGACTCGATCAAGGCGGCTGCCGTCTCGGGACTCGCGGCGGCGGCCACCGCCTACGGCGGCACGACGTCCCCGTTCACGGAGATGCGGATCTCGAACCCGCAGTTCCTCCAGTATGGGATCGAGTTTGGGCAGCCGCTCCCGCTGGTCGGCGCCAACGTGGAACTGCAGGCCGACATCGTGAAGACGGCCATGGCACTCCCCAGCGACAAGTCTGCCGCGGAAATCCCACTCGCCGATCGCACGATCGTCGTGCCTCTCCCCCGCCAGCTGGCCGTGGCCGTGGTGCAGATCGACTCCATCTCGCCGATGAACGAGACCCAGCTGGCCGACGCCCTCAAGGGCAATGGACTGCGCGGAATCGTGGGTCGCCAGGGCGCCGAGAAGCCGCTGGATGCGTTCTCGTACTCGGCGATGCGGGTGCGCCACCAGTTCGTGCCGTTGGCCGAGAAGGATGGCGGGCCCGAACCATCAGGCGCTGCGGAAGGCTCGACCAAGTGAGCGACGTCGTGAATGCCAAGCCGGTGGCTGATGCCAAGCCGGTGGTTGATGCCAAGCCGGTGGTTGAGGGAGCCCCGCTCCTGGAGAACATCCCCTTCGATGTCTTCGCGAAGCTGGACCTGCGCGTGGCCACCATCGTGAGCGCTGAGCCTCACCCGAATGCGGACAAGCTCCTCAAGATCAAGCTGGACGATGGCACGCCCGGGGGTCGACAAGTCTGTGCCGGCATCAAGGCGTGGTACGCGCCGGAGAAACTGGTGGGCACGCAAGTCATCATCGTGGCCAACCTGGAGCCACGGACTCTCCGCGGCGAAGTGAGCCAGGGGATGATCCTGGCGGCCAGTGCGATCACGGGTGCTGCTGGCGAGCGGGATGTCTTTGTCCTGCGACCCGATGCCGCGGTTCCCGCCGGCTCCAAGGTGTCCTGACAACGCGAGTGAGAGTCCCAGGCGCCGGGGGTGGTGCGCTGGAGTGGTGCGCTGTGCCCGCGCCCAAGGTCCGCACCCGGTTATCGGTGAGAATGTGACCCTGAGGGTCACATTCTCACCGATAACCGCAAGTGGACGTTCGCTCAGTCCGTGTTCCAGGCCCGGCCGTCGCGCGCCATGAGCGCCTCGGCGCATGCGGGCCCCCACGACGCGGGTGCGTAGTTGGAAGCGATTCCAACCCGCGCCGCCGCACTGCGCCCGTCCAGGTAGGGCATGACCGCGTCCCACGCGCCTTCCACCTCAAGCCGGTGCTTGAAAAGCGTCTGGTCGCCGCGCATCGCATCGATGAAGAGCGGTCCGTACGCCTCGACCGTCTCTGAGCCGAACTCCTTCTGGAAATCGACATCCATATGTGTCGGTCGGATCTGGATCCCCTGCCCAGGCACCTTGCTGGCAAAGGTCAGCCGCGCACCCTCCTGCGGCGCGATCCGCAAGATGAGTCGATTTCCCGAAACGCGCCCCTGCGGGTGCGGGACGCCCCTGAAGAGGTCGGCGGCCGGTGCCTTGAACTGCACCACCACTTCGGTGCGCTTCTCCGCCAGTCGCTTGCCGCTTCGGAAATAGAACGGCGTGCCGGCCCATCGCCAGTTGTCTACCTCAAGCCGGATCGCGGCGTAGGTCTCGGTGGTGGATCCCTTGGCGACGCCGGGCAAGTCCACGTACGGCGTGCAATCCGGCCCGCCCCCATACTGGCCGAACGCGCACGACTCGGTGACTTCCGAGGCGCCGACCGGACGAATCGACCGCACCACCTTCAGCTTTTCGGCCTGGATGTCCTGCGCGGCCATGCGCGCCGGCGGCTCCATCGCGATGAAGGCGAAGACCTGCATCAAGTGCGACTGGATCATGTCGCGCAGCGC
>SXGU01030464.1_pt1 | contig 12215 bp, 10 predicted proteins | sample 3174531 | NCBI WGS metagenome assembly SXGU01 (sample SAMN11356863, study PRJNA531348) | freshwater metagenome | isolation source: freshwater sample F1-140 | place: China: Fuxian Lake, Yuxi | collected 2017-12-25
CTGATGATGATGGTGAAATCATCGAAACCCATTCTATTTCCGCTGGTCTGGATTATCCTGGAGTCGGACCTGAACATGCTTGGTTAAAAGATATTGGGCGCGCCCAATATGTCAACATCACTGATGATGAAGCCATGGAAGGTTTTCATGCCTTAACCCGGCAGGAAGGTATTATTCCAGCCCTGGAATCCAGTCATGCCTTGGCATATGCCATCAAATTGGCCCCTACCATGCGTAAAGATCAAATCATTATTGTTAATTTGTCAGGTCGAGGCGACAAAGACATGCAGACTATTATGCAGCGGGAGGGCTTGTCGTTATGAGTCGTCTAGCGAATAAATTTGCCGAATTAAAAACATCCGGGCGTAAAGCCTTAATCCCATTCATTACGGCAGGGGATCCTTATCCAGAATTTACCGTGCCGATGCTGCATGCCATGGTAGAGGCGGGTGTCGATATTATCGAATTAGGCGTGCCGTTTTCGGACCCAATGGCTGATGGTCCGGTGATTCAACGAGCGAGCGAGCGAGCTTTGGCACATCACGTTGGTTTGCGTAAAGTATTGAGTATGGTGATGGAGTTCCGTAGAACCGACCAAACCACACCCGTGGTGTTGATGGGTTATCTGAATCCCATTGAAATGATGGGTTACGAAGATTTTGCCAATGCTGCTCAGCGTGCAGATGTCGATGGGGTGTTAACTGTCGATTTGCCGCCGGAAGAGTCTGAAAATTGTGTGGCTTTTTTAAAAGAACGAGGTATCGATCAGATATTTCTGCTGGCACCTAACAGCGACGCCGATAGGGTCAGAAAGATGGACGCTGTGGGTAGCGGATACTTGTATTATGTTTCCTTAAAAGGCGTAACAGGTGCCGGGCATCTGGATACCGAAGACGTGAAGCAAAAATTGGCTGCGATTCGAGCCAATACGCACCTCCCGGTAGGGGTCGGTTTTGGGGTTAAAGATGCTGAAACCGCTAGAATCATTGCTGATATAGCCGATGGTGTGGTGGTTGGAAGTGCCTTGATCAGTAAAATTGAGGCTAATCCGGATGATGCGGAGCAGGCCAAAAGCGAAATCATTACTTTGTTAAAATCCATGCGTCAGGCGATGGATAATTAAGCATTCAAGCGGAGTAGACAACGAATGAGTTGGTTTGAAAAATTAGTACCGTCGGTGATCAGAACGGATAGTTCAGAAAAAAAGACTACCGTGCCGGAAGGTTTATGGAATAAATGTCCTCGTTGTGACGCTATTTTGTTCAATGCCGAATTGGTGAAGAATTTTAGCGTATGCCCTAAATGCGATCATCATTTACGAATTTCTGCACGTACCCGACTGGATTTATTTTTGGATCAAGGCAACCGGCAGGAAATTGGCGCCAATTTGAAACCCAGTGATCCCCTGAAGTTTAAAGACAGCAAACGCTATAAAGATCGTATTAGTCAGGCCCAAAAGCAAAGTAACGAAACCGATGCTTTGGTGGTGATGAAGGGAACATTGAAAGGTGAGGGTATCGTTGCGGCGGCCTTTGATTTCACCTTTATGGGTGGATCAATGGGTTCTGTGGTAGGTGAGCGCTTTGTTCGGGGCATCAATGAAAGTTTGCGTTCCAATGTGCCGTTCATCGTGTTTACGGCTAGCGGTGGTGCCAGGATGCAGGAATCTTTGTTTTCCTTATTCCAGATGACCAAAACCAGCGCGGCTTTAACCCGATTGGCTGAGGCAGGTATTCCTTACATTTCATTCATGACCGATCCTACCATGGGCGGAGTTTCTGCTAGTTTAGCCATGTTGGGGGATATCAATGTTGCCGAGCCGGACGCATTGATTGGTTTTGCCGGGCCACGCGTCATTGAGCAAACCGTCAGAGAAAAACTTCCAGAAGGGTTCCAGCGTAGCGAATTTTTGCAGGAACATGGCGCCATTGATTTGATTATCGATCGAAGGGATATGCGGGACAAAATTGCCAGTATTCTGTCCATGCTCAACTACGCCACACTTAAACCGCAGTTGCCCCAAGAACCAGACCAAAATACAGAGTCGCAAATCATTAACAACGATAACGATTTATTGGACATTTAGTCTGGCATGTCGCGCTTTTCATCTTTGGATGAGTGGTTGGTTTGGCAGGAACAATGTCATCCTCGTCCTATTGATTTGGGTCTGGATCGAGTGGCAGGTGTTTTTGCACGGTTGATTGATACGCCCCAAAAAATACCCACCATCACCGTAGCAGGTACCAATGGTAAAGGCTCATGCGTGGCTTTTATTGAATCTATTTATCGCGCCCAGGGATATAAGGTGGGCGCTTATACCTCGCCGCATCTTCTGAGATATAACGAACGGATATGCATCAATGGGCAATGTTGCTCTAATGACGAGATTTGTTCTGCTTTCGCGCGCATTGATAGCGTGCGTGGTGACACCAGTTTAAGTTACTTTGAATTTGGAACTTTGGCCGCTTTGGATATCTTCAATAGCGCCAACGTTGATATTAGAATCCTGGAAGTCGGTCTAGGTGGGCGCTTGGATGCGGTCAATATCATTGATCCTGATGTGGCTCTGGTAACCACAATTGCCATTGATCATGTTGATTGGCTAGGTCACACCCTAGAGGCAATAGGGCGAGAAAAGGCCGGTATTTTTCGGCGTGGTGTGCCTGCTGTGATCGGTGATAGTCAGGTACCGGTTTCCTTATTGCAATCAGCACAGGAAAAACAGGCGCTGGCATTACAAATGGGGCGGGATTTTGAATATCAAAAGCAGATTAATTGCTGGGATTGGTCTTCGAATCAAGTAAAATTATTGCAATTACCTATTCCGCAATTACAAGGCGAGCACCAGTTTAGAAATGCTTCGGCAGTATTGATGGCGGTGAATTGTCTTCAGCCACAATTACCGGTGACGGAACTGGCGATTCGAAACGGTTTAAGCCAGGCTAGATTGCAAGGGCGGTTTCAATTAATTGAAGGTGAAAATCCTATTTTGTTGGATGTCGGTCATAATCCGCAGGCAGTACAAACCCTATTGGATTTTTTGCAGACACATTTCGCTGATGTAAAAATACATGCAGTCTTTGCAATGATGAAAGACAAAGACATACCCAAAGTTTTATCCATGATGCACAAGCGGGTGACTGCTTGGTATTTGGCACCTTTAAAAAATCCGCGCGCAGCTCCAGAAGCCTTATTAAGTCAGTATTTTCAAGAATTAGACATCCCATTAGTGAACCGTGGTTATCAGAATTTTGCTGAGGCTTTCAACGCGGCGCGTGGTCAGGTTTTACCCGGTGAAATGATCCTTATTTTTGGTTCCTTTTTTTTAGTTTCTGAGTATTTATCTCAATTTGCCTAAGAGGTGATAAACATGGATCAAGAGTTAAAGCAGCGTTTGATAGGCGCAGCAGTGATTACGGCATTGGCGGCTATTTTCGTGCCGATGTTGTTTGATGACCCGATTGATGAATCGGGTAAAAGCATTAACGCATTGAAAATTCCTGAACTCCCTATGCCATCGGGCACACAGGGTAAGACTCAGGATGTCGAAATCATGCCTTTACCGGAAAAAGTGGAAGATGTGGCGGCCATTACCCCTGAGCCACGTCCGGCATTACCGGTTGCCAACAAGCCTGCTGTTGAAGAAGGGGATGACGAAGCCTCTATGGAAACTTCCCGCCCATCGCGACCACAATTGACTGAAAAGGAAACCGCTACTCCGGCGCAGCCCGCAAAATGGGTAGAGCCGGACGAAGACGTACCCGCTGCTGAAATGGAGCCAGCCGTTACCAAACCGGTTGTTAGTGCCGAGAAAGCCAAGCCAGCTAAAACGCCTGCCAAAGCAGAATCCGTAAAACCTACTAATACTAAACCCGTGTCACCGGCTGCTGTTGCGTCTTCATCCTCAGCTGCCACATCTGTTCCTGCCTCGGCTCCGGTAGCAGCAGAATCTGTCAAACCAACTACAACCGAACCGACAACCGTGCGCTGGTATTTGAATGCCGGTTCATTCAGCCAACAGGCTAATGCAGTCACTTTGCAGGAAACTTTGAAAAAACAGGGATTTGCAGCTTCTATAAAAGAAGTGACGGGGCCCAAAGGATCCGTTTTCAAGGTTAGAGTTGGTCCCATGCTGGACAAAGCAAAAGCGCAAGCTGTGAAGACAAAATTGGCGCAAATCAACGTCAATAGTTTCCTATCCGGGGATGAATAAGCTCATTGAGTTTTGATTTCATGCCGCAAATTATGCTGAATGCATTGCCGCTGGATAAAATGCTCTGGATAGACTACGTCATCAGTTTTCTGGTGGTAGTTTCTGCATTGTTCGGTTTGATACGAGGATTAGTCAAAGAAGTCTTTGCCTTGTTGATGTGGATATCGGCTATTGGTGTTGGATTTTATTATTGTCGGGATTTTGCCATCTTGTTCCAATCCCTCAGCCCCTTACCGCCAGTTCAAACCATGCTGGCGTTTGCGGCACTATTTTTTTCAACCTTGGTGCTAGGCGGACTGATTGGTTTTATTTTGAATCATATGGTCGAAAAAACCGGATTGACGTTTATCGATCGAATCTTAGGTATGGCCTTTGGTTTTTTACGTGGCGCCGTCCTGATTTCACTATTGGTGTTATCGGCGGGTGTGACCCCTGCGCCGGAAAAAAGTTGGTGGAAACAAGCGGTATTGATTCCCCCGTTTCAATCTTTTGCCATTTGGTTAAAAGATCACTTCCCGCCTGATTTGGCGGGCTATATCCATTTTCGTTAGCTTCAGGATTGTTATGTGTGGTATTGCCGCTATTGTTTCTAATCAAAATGTTAATCAGGATTTGTATGATGCTTTAACCGTTTTGCAACATCGTGGTCAGGATGCTGCCGGTATTGCCACTTGTGAAGGTTCCAGACTACATTTGCGCAAGGAAAGCGGCCTGACACGCGATGTGTTTTCTGCGGAAGAAATGTTAAAGCTGAAGGGTAGTATGGGTATAGCTCATGTCAGGTACCCAACAGCGGGTTGCACCAGCGCGGAAGAAGCCCAGCCTTTTTATGTCAATTCGCCTTTCGGATTAACCTTGGCGCATAACGGTAATTTGACCAATACCGAAGAATTGAAAATCCAGGTGTTTGTCGATGATCAACGCCACATCAACACGGATTCCGACTCGGAAGTGTTGTTGAATGTATTTGCGCATGAGTTGCAGCAGGCTGGCAAATTAACCTTGACGGTTGAAGATGTTTTTAAAGCGGTCAGTGTGGTGCATAAACGCTGCCGTGGTGCTTACGCCGTGGTGGTCATGATTGCCGGTTTCGGTGTGTTAGGGTTTAGAGATCCTCATGGGATTCGACCTATCGTGTTTGGCGAACGCAAAAACGATGAAGGCTTTACCGATTACATGATCGCCTCCGAAAGCGTGGCTTTGGATGTGCTTGATTTTCGTTTGATACGCGATATTGCTCCGGGTGAAGCCGTGTTTATTGAAACTTCAGGTAAGTTGCACAGCAAAATGTGCGCGGAGAAAACCAATCACAGCCCTTGTATATTTGAATACGTTTACTTCGCGCGGCCTGATTCGATTATCGACAATATCTCGGTCTATAAAGCCAGAATGCGTATGGGTAAAAAACTGGCGAAAAAAATTCAGAAAGACTGGCCACATCACGATATTGATGTGGTAATTCCGATTCCTGACACCAGTCGCACGGCTGCGTTGCAAATTGCCCATGAACTGGGGCTTAAGTTTCGGGAAGGTTTTATGAAAAATCGCTATATAGGCCGAACTTTCATTATGCCCGGACAAAAAATGCGCAAGAAATCCGTCAAACAGAAGTTAAACGCGATTTCTCTGGAATTTAGCGGCAAAAACGTATTATTGGTGGATGATTCCGTGGTGCGCGGCACAACCTCGGAACAAATTATTCAAATGGCTCGCGATGCAGGCGCTAAAAAAGTGTATTTTGCTTCTGCAGCGCCTCCGGTTCGATACCCGAATGTTTATGGTATCGATATGCCCGCAGCTCGGGAATTAATTGCGCATGGTAGAAGCGAACAGGAAGTGTGTAAAGCTATCGGAGCTGATAAATTGATTTATCAGGATCTCGATGATTTGATCGATGCGGTTGGCAAAGGCAATCCGAATATCAAGCAATTTGATACATCCTGCTTTAGTCGCGAATATATCACCGGCGATATCGATGATGACTATCTGGCGCGTATTGAAGCGTTACGAAATGATGGCGCTCAAGAACAAAGAAACGCTAATAGTGCCGTAGCTTAATAGACAATGGATTCAATATGAATGAGTTTGATTGGCAGGATTTTGCCCCTGAAACCCAAGCGATCAGAGCAGGGACCAAACGTACGCATGAAGACGAACACAGTATGCCGATTTTTGCGACATCCAGTTATGTATTTGCTTCGGCTGAACAGGCAGCTTTAAGGTTTACCGGCAAACAGTCGGGCAATGTGTATTCTCGATTTACCAATCCAACCGTCAGCGCTTTTCAAACCCGTTTGGCTTTATTGGAGCAAGGTGAACGCTGCTTGGCTTTTTCGTCCGGAATGGCCGCCATCATGGCGGTTGGTATGGCCTTATTAAAGTCCGGCGATCATGTGGTTTGTTCGCGCAGCGTGTTCGGGAATACGGTGCTAACTTTTCAGAATTATTTTGGCAAGTTTGGTGTCAGTACCGATTTTGTTAGCTTGACCGATTCAACCGCTTGGGAAGCGGCGATTAAACCCAACACGCGGTTTTTGTTTTTAGAAACGCCATCCAACCCGCTGATTGAAATAGCCGACATTCAAGTCATAGCCGAAATTGCCCATAGGCATGACTGTTTATTAGTGGTCGATAATTGTTTTTGTACGCCTATTCTGCAAAAACCCTTGCTGCTGGGGGCTGATCTTGTGATTCATTCGGCTACCAAATTCATCGATGGTCATGGGCGTTGTGTCGGTGGTGCGGTGGTGGGTAGTGCGGAATTGATTGAAAAAGAAATTTATCCTTACCTGCGCACCGGTGGTGCCAGCATGAGTCCATTTAATGCTTGGGCGTTTTTGTCCGGTTTGGAAACACTGGCGTTACGCATGAAAGCGCATTGCGAGAACGCTTTTGAGTTGGCGAAATGGTTGGAGCAACAGCCTGCAGTTGCCAAAGTTCATTATCCTGGACTGGCTTCTCATGCCCAACACGAATTGGCCAAACGTCAACAATCCCATTATGGAGCGGTGGTCAGCTTTGAATTGACAGGCGGTCAGGAACACGCTTGGCGATTAATCGATTCGACTCAAATGTTGTCGATTACAGCTAATTTGGGTGATGTTAAAACCACTATCACCCATCCCGCGACCACTACCCACGGTCGTCTTAGTCCAGAAGCCCGAGCAGAAGCCGGTATAAAAGACAGTCTGGTGAGGATTTCGGTGGGTTTAGAGAATATTGAAGATATTAAGACCGATTTATTAAGAGGCTTAACAGCAGGTTATTAAAATGCTGTTCCCGTTTTGTTAAGGTTAAGGAATTACATAAATTCAAACTGGGATTAAAAATAAGCTATCTTTGAATGACCATCCGATACTGAAGAGACTTTTATCATGTTTCAAGAAAGAAAAGAGTATAGAAAAAATTTCAATGCCGTTGGCTTTCTGTTTATCGGTGGAGAGACTTTAGATTTCAATTGTTACGATGTATCGGTGAAAGGTGCGATGATTGAGTTACCGCCCGGTAAATTGCTGTCTAGCGTTGAGGATTTTGAAGCTTTGTTAAAGGAAAACAATAAAGCGGAAATTTTTGTCGAAGAGTTAATGCTGGCAGGCGAAGTCAGGGTGGTCTGGGTTCGAGAAATGCGCGGAAGAATCATGATGGGTTTGGAATTTGAAACTGTCGTGCACAATGCGGAAAAATTGTGGCTGAAACGTCGAGGCTATCGGAAAACCGAACCGTTTAATGCTGAATTATTTGTTGACAAGGATCGATTGTTTGTCGAGGGTATTAACCGTTCGACAAAAGGCTTATGTGTCAAATTGAATGTCCAGCATCCCGGTATCAGGGTCAATGCGCCAGTTAAGTTACAAATCAAGGAATTTGGCTTGGCCGCTTTGGGTAAAGTGGTTTGGCTCAACAAAACTGATGAGTCGCTCTTAGTGGGTCTGCAAATGGTGACCCTGGGCCCGGAGCATTGATCAGGACGATTGCAACAACGGATCAAGTTGTTTTTGCATATCCAGAGCTTGTAAATCATCAAACCCGCCAATATGGCGATCGCCGATATAGATTTGTGGTACTGTCCTACGCTTGGTTTTTTCCATCAGTTGTTGACGAAGATTCGGCTCAGAATCCACATCAATTTCGGAATAGCTCACCCCTTTGCGATCCAAAAGTCTTTTCGCCATTGTGCAATAAGGGCAAAGTCGACCTGTATAAATAATGATTTCAGGCATTTTAAAAATTAATAAATTCTAATAAAGATTGCATTTTATCCATCCTGCTCGGTTTGCTCAATAGCCAAAGCTTTGGCAAGTTGGGTCATTAACGTCATGGCCGCCGAAGTCAAACTCTCCCCAAATGCCACAATACCGTCTTCATGACCCAGCATGCTGAATATTGGCAATTGGTTTAGCTGTCCTGATGCAGACAAATCTGACACAGCCGCAGCCATCTCCACTGTGCCGTAAGCAATGTCTGGACTGATATAAGGTAAGTTTAATTCTGCGGTGTGTTGCCACAGTACGGGACTATGTACATGTATCACTGCATTTGCATCTGGGGTATGCAAATAAACGCTGGCGTGGGTCAGTGCTTCGGATGAGGGTTGGCTGGGGCCCTTGGAACGAATAGAGTTATGTTGTGGTGATGCGGCTTCAATAATGGCAAAATGATTGCGATTCAAGTGCCGTAGATGGCCAGTTTGGGTTGCAGAGATCAAAAACTCATGAGCTTCCGGCTTAAGGCGGAGACTGATATTACCATACCCAAAACCGTCGTATTTTTCGTTACATTGCCCAATCAGGTTTAAATCGAAAAGCAAACTCCGCCAACCAATTATACCTTTAATATCAATATATTGTGGTAGATCCTGGTGGGTATGTTTGAGTTGATATTTGATGACGCCTTCCGGTTCATGCATGTTTGTTCCTTTATCCATTCTGATTATTTTGTTTTCTAACACATGAAATTTAAAAGCTGTAAATTTTCTATCAGCATTTGGGTCATTTTATTGTCGATGGGTTTGAATCTGGCTGAAGCTGAAAATCAAACTCAGGTGCTGAAAAGCGCGACATTAAGTGAAATCAAACAACATATCCAGTCAATAAAAGATAAGCAAAATTTATCTGAAGAACTTAAAAAGCGAATTCTGGCCGCCTATCAGGAGGCAGAAGACAATCTGCGAGAAATTGAAAACCAAAAAAATCAAGCTGAATCATATAAAAGTGCAGTTAATAATTTTCCATTGGAAATCAAACAACTGAGTGCACAAATAGCCGAGCTGGATAACGATCTGAAAGACCGGAAACCTGAAAGGCTGAACAGCTTTCCAATAGACGAACTTGAACAACGGCAGATTATCGAAAAAACCCATCTGAGTGATTTGGATGCCGAAATCGCCCGTAATGAAAGCTTAAGAAACGAGTTAACAGTCAGACCTCAAGCCATTCGAGAGAAATCGGCTGATTTGAAAGCCAAGTTGTCAAACAGTTTGCAAGAACAGCAATTACTGGCCAGCAAAAGTAACGATTCGTTGCTTGAGCGAGAAGCAAAGCAAATTCAATTGGATACTCGCATACGCTTGTTAAATAACAGCCTTAAAACCTTGGAATTAGAGAGTATCAGCAACCCTACAAGACTGGAGTTGCAAAAGAATCGTTCGCATTTATTGAGTTTGCAACGAGAGGATCAGGCGCTATTGATTGCTGATTTGGAAAATTATCTACTGGAAAAACGTCAGCAGGTCATCGATAAAGAACAGGCTGACTTATTACAGATCCAGAAGGATGCCCAAGGCAAGCATCCTTTCATCTACGAAGCGGCCAGAGACAATATGCTTTACAACCGCAAACTTAAGGAAGTCAATACTCACATAGAACAGTATCTGGCAGAAAAAAACGAGATCGATGCACGATACAAACAGCTGGAAAAAGATTTTCAAAGTGCGGAACAAAAAATCAATTTGGCGGGTTTGAGTCCGGCATTTGGCAAACTGTTGCGTGAACAACGGCGTAATTTGCCCCATCGTAAGCAATATGAAGGGTTGATCGATACGCTGCAGAATGAAATTGCTGCAGCCAGTCTGGAAATGTTTAAGCTGGACGAAGTCAAAAATCGATTGCAAAACATGGATAAAGACTTGTTTGCCCGCTTTGAACAGCAACACGCTGCTGATACGGATGCTTCTGAAGTTTTGCGCATTCGAACGGAATTGCGGGTGTTGTTGAATGAACAAAAAGATCTGGTCGGTCGTTTATCTTTTGTTTACGCTGAATATGCCAGGATGTTGGGGGATGTGGACTTTACTTTGCAGCAGATGCTGATCAGTTCAGAAAAGTTCAGTTTGTACCTTGATCAACGTTTGTTATGGGTGCCAAGCGCACCAGTGATTACTGATGCTTATTTGTCTAATATCGTTGCCTCGTTAGCTTGGTTTTTAAGTTCGCACGACTGGTTGATCATATTGGATAATTTGCTGCAAGGCATCAAAACCAAGCCCATATTAATATTGACCCCCATCATTGCAATTCTAGGGCTGTATTTGCGTTATCGGAAAGCCTTAAAAACCAAATTAATAGTGATGTTGAATCGCAGTGGTTCTAATCAGTATCTGGTTAACTTTGGTCAAACTCTAACTAGCTTGATTTATATCCTGCTGTTGTCTTTGCCTTCTGCGCTGCTCATGGTGTGGATGGCTGCCTGGGTGATTGTTTTGGCTGAGGGCAATGATGGGTTTAGTCGGGCGTTTGCTTATGGACTGTTACAAACTGCCGTTTCGCTGGTGGTCGTGCAATTCTTTTACCGGTTGTTCAAACCTGAAGGTGTGGCCGAAGTTTTTTTTCAGTGGCGAAAATCGACCATACGCTTGCTGTATAGCCAGCTCAAATGGGGAAGATTGGTCATTATTCCGTGTATTTTCATTGTGGCCATGACAGGTAATAATTTCATTTCCGAACATAGCAGCACACTGGGTAGAACCGCACAAATCATCATGATGATGACTTTTTCCTATGTGCTGCATCGTTTGACGCACCCTGTGCACGGGTTGGGAAAAAATTATTATGCAAACAACCAAAACTGGCTAAGTAGCCTGCGCTATCTTTGGTATGCGATTGCCACACTCTTACCTTGGGTGGTGATTGGCTTTGCAGTCACAGGTTATTACCAGAGCGCGCTGGAGTTGCAAAGTAAATTAATCAGTACGCTTAGAGTCATATTTGCGACGGCGCTGGTACATGCCCTCGTGTTGCGATGGTTAACAGTCACGAAACGGCAATTGGCATTGCAAAATGCCCGACAGAAGCGTAAACAAGCCGACCAAGTAGCCAGTAATCTTGGTGGTGAAGGTCCTTTCGTCACGGAAGAAGTGCAACTGGATATATCTAAAATCAATCAACAAAGCGATAAATTGCTGACAACTTTGTTGAGCGTAGTCTTGGCTGTTGGGGTATGGATGATCTGGGGTGACATTTTGCCGGCTTTTTCCATATTCGACCGTGTTGAACTTTGGCAACAAACCGACTTGGTTGATGGCAAAGAGTTAGTCACGCCAATTACGCTCTCCAACTTGTTATTGAGTTTTGTTTATGCGGCACTGGCGGGTATTTTTGTCAGAAACTTTCCGGCTTTGGTGGATTTGTTTTCTGTGGGTAAATTCGCCATGACGGCCGGTAGTCGTTACGCATTGATCCAATTGGTACGGTACACGCTGAGTTGCATAGCCTTTTTATTGATTGCCAATGAGTTGGGGGGCAGTTGGTCGCAAGTGCAATGGTTGGTTGCCGCATTAGGTGTAGGGCTTGGATTTGGTTTGCAGGAAATTTTTGCCAACATGGTATCAGGCATCATCTTGTTGTTCGAACGGCCAATGCGGGTAGGTGATACGGTTACAGTCGGTGATATCACAGGGCGAGTCTGTAGAATTCAGATGCGTGCCACTCATATTCTGGATCTGGATAGTAAAGAATTGGTAGTGCCCAACAAGGCTTTTATCACGGACCGCTTGATTAACTGGACA
>SXGU01452407.1_pt1 | contig 12215 bp, 12 predicted proteins | sample 3174531 | NCBI WGS metagenome assembly SXGU01 (sample SAMN11356863, study PRJNA531348) | freshwater metagenome | isolation source: freshwater sample F1-140 | place: China: Fuxian Lake, Yuxi | collected 2017-12-25
ACCGCGAACCACCGCTGACGGTGACGACCACCCCGCCGCCGAGCGTGACGGGTCCGACGGACATCCCGTTCTCGCCGCTGGCGATGGTGTAGCTGGTGCCGACGGTGGCGTTATTAATCACAATGCCGTTCCCCGCATTGAGGACAGACGATTTCAATTCTCCGGTACTCGGCTTATAGAGCAGCTTCGTATTGCTCGTATAGATCGTGGTCGCCGCGCCAGAGGTGGATCCAGCGAGGAGCGGGTAGACGTTAGTGCTCGTGGCGGTATCGTTGCTGATCGTGGCTCCCGCCGCGAATGCTTGCACAACACCCAGGTTGTCCTCGTAGTACAACGTGCCATCGGCGATATTGATGGCGAGTTCTCCAGGGAGGAGGTTCGCCGCGACCGGCACCGCACTCGCGGTCGTGCTGTGATAGAGTTGAATCGGTGTTGCGCCAGTTTGTGCCATCGTTACGATCCTAGCGTAAAGGTTTGTGCCGTCCAGGGAGCTGGTTGACTCACAGGAGCCTGTTGCTGCGACACCAGTCCTGCTTCAATCACGTTCCGTCCGTCACGCATTGCCTCCTGCTTCACGCGATCCAACAAACTCCCTTCTGTCGCGTCTACAGCTAACGGGAGCGGCGTCGCATCGGAGAATCCCCACCAGCCCTCCGTGGTGATGTCAGGATTCCCGCGCAGAATGCAGCGATAGCGAGCTGAGATGACCGCCCCTTCCGCAGACACAGAGGTCGAGAGAATATTCCAATCAAAATCCATTAGAACGTGCCTCCGCTGATCCCGCCCGTCACGGTTAACACACCAGTCGAAGGGACATAGGACAACTTGGTTGAGCTGGTCGTCATCGCGTTGTTGCCGGTATTCGTCGCCGACAGCACCGGATACCACGCGGACGCTGAGGCCGTGTTATCCACGACCGCCACCGTCCCTGCTGATCCATCGATGCTGACCCCTGTCAAACTCTGCGAGGCAGAGCCGCGATTCAACGCGAGACTGGTCGTCCCGACATACAGCGAGGAATTGCCCAAGACACCCGTAGGGATCGTGCCAGACAGTTGCCCCGCGGGAAGGCTCGTCAACCCAGACCCCGATCCGCTCAACGTGGTCGCACTTAACCCACCCGTCGAGGGATTATATTGCAGCTTCGTAGAGCTGGTGTAGATCGTCGTCACACTCCCAGAGGTCGCATCTGAGAAATTCAAGTAGCGAACCGCTGCGGTCGTCGTGTCATCGCTGACGTTGACCGAGGCTGCCGGCGTCGTCCAGGTCGGGGTACTCGTCCCCTGACTCGTCAACACCTGACCGGTACTCCCTGCCGCAGAGAATCCGGTCGCTCCCACCCCAGACTGATACGGCACCGCTCCGGCTACGCCACCGGCAAGGTTCGTGGAAGTCGTGGCCGTCGTCGCACTCCCCGCCGTGGTTGCGCTGCCCGCCGTTGTCGCAGACCCCACCGCCAACGTCGATTGCGCGACCCACGAGGGCGCACCAGCACTCACCGACAGCACTTGCCCTGATGTCCCAATCGGCAGCAGCGTCGTCGTCGCCGCTCCGCTCTGATACGGAAGTGACCCTGCCGCCCCGCCCGCCACATTCGTCGCCGTGGTCGCGGTCGTCGCATTCCCCGATGTGTTGACATTGATCGTCGAGGGCAGACTGAGCGTCACCGCGCCCGTTCCAGGAGGACTCACCGTGATTTGGTTGGCGGTACCTGCAATACTCGTCACAGCACCTGATCCCACTATCCCTGCAATCGACACCGTCCAGTTTGCGTAGGTGCCGGTGCCGCCGACTGCATCGACAGACACCGACATCGTCGTGCCGCTAAACGCCGTGACTACACCTTCCATGAAAAAGCTGGTATCGGTAGCATAGGCGAGACGGACGCGACTGCCTACGGTGAAGGCGGTACTCGACGCATCGAGATTCGTAGTAAGGGTTTTCGATCCCGTCCCAATGAGCAGCGAGGTTGTACTTGTCAACCCTGCATAGCCGATCCCGATCTGTGTCAGCGCAGTCGCGGTGACGATGACCCCAGGAGCTTGCGGAATCACCGGACTCGCATCCGCTGGCACGGTGGTGATCGCCACGTCCGTCGATTCAGGGAGCCACACAAATGTCAAATAGTCGCTGGCCGCGAGATCCAGCACAAAGACGATTTCCGCTCCGAGCGCACCATCAACCAGCCCGTGCCGCCCATGCACCGTAAAGACGGTGTTCGTATCTGCGAGATCGACTCCGTTCTTCCGCAACCACACATTGGTGCTGTACGTCGTGTTGTTGACATTGACGAACTGAATCGAATACTGCACCGTGTAGACACCGGCATGAGCGAACGTGAGTCGTGTCGGATTCCCGCCCCCATTGACCACCACCGAGACGCCGTTATTCGCGGGGTCAGCGGTGCCGAGCTTGATTTCTGTTCCCGCTGAGACGCTCCCCGTCTGTGATGCCGTCGTGTCCCAGAACGATCCCCAATAGCCGGTCTGCCCGATATTCGTGGCGGCGGTTGACCATGTGGGAGTGCCGCTGCCCGCAGAGGTCAGGAACTGTCCCGTCACACCAGGAGACGTAAAGGCATACGCTGATCCGTTCCCATACGCCACCGTTCCCGCCGTCGGTGTCGCGGTCCCGTTCGTGCCGCCGTACCCCACCGCCACCGTCGAGCCGTTCCAGGTGCCGGTCGTCACCGTACCAACAGTCGCCAGACTCGTCTGCCCAGGATACGTCGCGCTGAGACGGACGCCATTCGCCGACGTCGTCAGCGTCGTGCCATCAGGATCAACCGAAAACGTCGTGCCGACGAGCGCGAGTCCGTCTCCTGCGCTATAGGTACCCGCACCAGAAAATTGCACCCAGGTCATCGGGGTCACATCAATCGTGCCGACGTTCGATGCCACCGCCGCCCACCCGCTATACGCTTGCGTCGAACCAGATTCAATAAACGTGAACGCCCCAGGGACTTCGCTCCACACATTCATGTCCGCAGACCGCGCCCAGGCCCCCACCGCTGCGACGTAGATCCCGTTAAACTGGCTGCTGGATTGGTTCTTCACGAGAACACGATCCCCTGCGGAGACCGTGATCCCATCGAGAGTCAGTAAGCCTGAGAGACTCGCAAGATTGACAGTCGTCGCCGCGACGCACGACGCTTTGATGTCCAGCCCCTGCGCGACGGCATCAACATATTCTTTATTCGTAATATCGGTCGAGGCAACGGGGGCATTGGCAATCGTACCAGACTGCGTAGCAAGGGCGGTGAACGTCCCTGCCGCAGGAGCGGTTCCCCCGACGACCGACGAATCCAATGTACTATTCGTGATCGTGAGACCCGATTGCAGAGGATTGATCGTAGGGAAGAACTCCGTACCAGCTGGGCCAATGAGTGAGATGAGCGCAAAGGTCGGCTCAGGCTCAAACAACCCCTGCACCGGCACAATGTTTTGCGTCGTCGTCGAGGCGGTCTCGTTACTCATCGTTACCCCGCTTGTACAGCTGTAATATAGAGCGAATTCGTCCCAGAGGAAATCCCCTTCACCCAGAACGGGGCAGGAGGACAGGCGATAATAATCGGCATATTCATCGACGCAGGGAGGACTAAGGAGCCACTCGATCCGCTGCTGGCAATCGCAGGAGTCGGCACCGTCGAGGTATTGGAAAACTCAATCGCGGCAATGCCTGTACCGGTGTTGAGCAGCGAGACGTAATTAGTCTGGTCGTTCGTGGAGGCGGTAATACCGAGTGCAGCCGACGCGGAGGTGGTGAGATCGAGCGCGAACGTTCGACCGCTGACCCGTACTGTCGATGTGTTCGTCATGGGGATTCCTTTAGTAAAGGAAGGGAGGGGGACGAATCCCCCTCCCTCGCATGGCTACTGCGCGATCAGGCCAAGGTTCTTGAGAGCCTTGACCACATCGCCGACAGTATAACCGGTTGAGCCAACACCCCCGTCAAAGCTGGTGTTGACGTAGGCAGCGGTGACTGAACCCGCCGCGACGGTCGTAACGCTGGCAGACGCCGTCTGCTGCGACACCGGCGCATGCCCAAAGAACCCCACCGGCCCGCCGTTGATGGCAATGGCGGTGCCGTCTGTACTATCGCCACCGATCAGATAATGCGCGGTGGTTGCTGATGCTGGGCCAGGATTACTCATAATCTACTCCTTGTGTAAGATAATCGAACATTACGCCGCGACGCGACAGGCCAACTCAGGATACAGCGGTGCCCATCCGTACAACACATCCAAACGAGTCGGGATCGAATCGTTGTTGATGGTGTACTGCCGCACCACGCGGATGCTCAGGCCGATCTCCTTATCGGAGGCGCGACCGGCAAAATGCACGCCATCGGGCAACTCTAGATCGGCAGTCGCCAAGGTGAAGGCGTTCTTGTGCATCACGATGTTCTGCGGAGAGACCGTCCCTAACTTGTCGAACGGAGTCACAACCGCCGTGGAGGACGTCGCGGTCACGCTGACATTCTGGAACTGTCCACCCGTGATGATCGCGGGAGACACGGTGACTGCGGTACCAGGAGAACCCGCCACCGCCACCTGCGACGTCACGACAAAGTTCCGCAGCTTGCCCGCGCCATACGCCTGGCGGTTCTGCGGATTCACCGCGTAGACGCCCGCGATCTGGATGACATCGCCTTGGTTCAAGGTTGCTGAAGACGAAGAGGCCACCAAGGTGATCGTCGAGCTAGAGGCCCAGCCCGTCGAGATCGAACCCGTGAAGGTCGCGGTGTTCGTCGCCAAGGTCTTCGCGGAATAGGAGCCGAACGTCTGTGAGGCGACGTTCTGGTCCATGTACCAGTTCATCCCCGCAGAGTCACGGCCCATCATACCCTTCTTGTACTGCTTGGCAATCACATCGGACGGCACGAACAACCCCTTCAGGCTGTCCACAATCGTCGCGGAGGTGAAGGGTTCCACCGTGCAGGACCGCTTCCCATCACGAGGAGCGGCTTCGCTATCGAGGTACGCCCCAGCGGTCAGGTACGTCAACAAGCTGGTCGGCGGCGTTCCCGCAGTCCCGACAATGTTGGCGGTGTTGTTCTTCGCCATCGCCAGACCGTCGTAATCGATCTTGTTGGCAATCGCGGCAATCGCGGGCTTCAACACACGGTCGCTGAACATATCCAACGACAGCGCGAGATCCTGCGTGGTGAACTGCGTGTCCACATGGAACTGCGTGGAGAGCGTCACCGGAATGGAGGTTTCGTTGAAGTCTTCGACGTTCAACGCAGGGCCAGACGTCCCGATAAACCGCCCAGGACGACGGACGTTCAGCGTGTTGCCGATCTTCGCGCCCGCCACCGCAAACTGATCGTCGTACTCACGGGTCACTTGCCCCGCGAAGGTCAACTCGTTTTCGAGGACCATCAAGGCTTCGTTCGTAATTTTACTGATGGTTAACAAATTGTTCGACATAATAATCCTTTACCGAATTTTACCGGCTAAACGGGCTTGCTTCCACGCTTGAAAACTGCCGTGGTATTCCCCATCGGCATCCACATGCGCGACAGCCCCACCCGTGGTAGACCGGAGTGGAGTGATAGGAGCCGGTGCTTTGCTCTTGAGCTTCGCCGGTTCCGGTCGTTCGTGCGTTGTCTCAAACTGCGCTTCCAATCGTCCGATCTCACGCAAGGCCGTAATCATCGACCCTCTCGTGAGTTTCTCTGCCACCTCTGGATGTTCCGCAAGGTGATAGAGGATCTTCGGTCCGACCTCAGATTCCAAAATGGCGTCACGTACAGGGTCGCTAATCCGAATATCGGAAGACTCGACCATCTCGACGAAATTCGGGAGTTCCGCTTTCGTCGCTTCGATGCGTGTCGCCCACGTGTGCATGAGTGCGGTGCGCTGTTCCTGGGCCTTCGCCATCGCCTGTTGCTGATCACGATCACGTAAGGCTTTATTCGCGGCATAGACAGACAAGTCCTTGGCATACTGATAGGCGTCCTGGTACGCACTCGGCATCGGCTCTTCGTCAACGGAGTCAACAGGTGGCGTCAGGCGAGACTCTAAGTCCCGCACCTTCGCTTCCGCTTGCTCCCGCTTCTCGCGCTCCTGCCGTGTTTCGTCCCGTGCCTGTTCACGCTGCCGTGTTAACTCGCTGAATCGCCGCTCCAACTTTGGATTGGCTTTCGGCTCTTTGTCCTTTGCCTCTGCGACGACAGCAGGTGGGGTGACCGTCTCCGTAGACTCCGTAGCTGGCTCTGCGGGTGCAGCCTCAGCCGTTGCAGCCTCGACCGGTGCGTCGGGTGCAGGAGCCTCTGGAGTGGTGAGTCCCAACCGTTGTTCTACAAAGGCGGCTTTCGTATCGCCGGTGACCACTTGAGCCGCTAACCGTTCCTCGTTCGCCATGAGTTGCCTCACGAATTGTTCCCCGTCAGGCCCGACGGGTTGGGGGCTGCATTGTGCAGCTAGGCCATGTCTGCTATCTTCGGATACCACGAATCATGGAAGCCTTGCAAGGTCTGCTTCGCACTCTTCGGGACAGACTCCATGCGTTCGTGCTTCTCGTAGAGATCCATAATCGCGTCATGCGCTGCCGCATCCCCGTGCAACGCCGCCATGCGGAGCAAATTATGGAAGTGCTTCCCGTCCCTCTTGTTCGCCTCATACCGCTCCATGAACGCCCCCATATCGGCAGGGGGTGTCTTCGCCGCCTTCTTCTTGTCCGGCGTGGCCTTCTGGCCTTTACGTTGCTCGTAAAACGCTTCGTCGAACTTCGCTTTGTTCTTGCTAGTGACCGTTGGCATATCGCTCCTTAATACCGATGTGAGGGATCAGGCATCCCTTCGTGGGGATGATCGGCGAGATTCGTAACGGCATCGACTTCCCACCAATTCGGCTTAACATAGGCCTCGTCATGATGCCGGTGATGATGATAATTAGGGAACTGGCTCAAATAATCTTCTTCGCTATCGAATTCATGATCCTGCTGGTAATTTGATGTACTCATCGTTTATGCACCACCTTTCCCATGTTGTCGAGGTACGTCATGTCGCGCCTCTGGACAGGGATCTCCACTTCGCTGGAGAGCTTTGGGTCGTATCGCGTATGGAACCCGCTCGACGTTTCGTGCGCGGTCTCTTGCTTCGTGAGCCGGTTTTTATTCCGAAGCCCCACGATCACGCCCGTCTCACCAGGGCGCACTTTGTCAAGCGGTCGAAAGTCGTGCGTGTCGCCGTCGATCACGCGAAACACCTGACCAGTTTCCTGGTCTCGCACGGTCGCAGGAAGATGTTTCTTGTGCGAAAACGACATCGCCACGTTCTCGCCATCGTTCATGAGATCACGCATATCGCGCCAATTCGAATGCTTATTCAGTACTGCATTCGTGACGCCGTTCACGCCGACTTCATGGGATGTCCCTGTTGCAGAGTGCGTGAGATGATGGTTCGGCGCGAACGACCGTTCACCTTTCGGTACCCAATTCTTCGTATAGTCGTAAAATTCGACATCGGGATGGGCCTTGATAATCGCCTGGAACATCGAGGGGGGGAGATCGGAAAGCACATTGGTTCGCACCCCTAATTGATTCCCGCGTTTCGCCGCCAGCCGTTTCGAGGATTCGATCTCATCATTCAACTTAATCGCAAAGGCTTCTGGTTCGTTCAGCATCGCCATCGACTTCGTGTAATGCGCGAGGCGTGGGCCTTTGACGGCCTCCAAATCTTTGCCACCGCCAAAGAGCGCATTGCCTCCTGATGTGAGGCCGAGGCAGTCCTTCTTGCATGACGCAAAATTTGAACATAGACGCAGCTCTCCTGCTTTCATGGCTGGTGACAACGACAGACCCGTCGTTTCGATCCCGCGTCCGTCTGGCATCAGCACCGGCACTCCTTCGGCACCAGCCTTCTCAGCCTTCTTGAGCTTCGCATTCTTCGACAGCAGGTCAGGCACCGACTTCCCTTCCCCGAAATGCGGACGCAAGGACTCAATCGCGGCGCGGCTGCTCTGAATGCGCTCCTCCATAGGAAGACTGAGATGTCGAGTGATGGCACGGTTGAACGACTCGGTCAGCCCATCCAGCGTCGGCTGCACATTCTCGCGCAGCATCGGGATCGCCTTCGCCACACCCATCTGCCCCACTCGTGCCACCCCTTGCGCCGCCGCCACACCCATCTGCGGGACGTTCCAGTAGTCTGACGGCTGCACATCAGGATCCGCTAACGCTTCCTGTTCTGCCGTCGGGATCATGCTCAAGCTTGACTGTAAATCGTCAGGACGAAACACGCCCTTCTTCGCTTGCTGTTGCGCGAAAAACTGATCGCGGTTATACGAGGTTACGGTTGCCATGCCTCAGCCTCCTGTCCCATCGGCATCTCTGGCGGCATCTCCTGCGGCAGCAGGAGCGACGCCTCACCCTGCGGTTGCATCGTCAACGGATTTGCCCGAATCGCAATGTCTGCTTGCGCCCGCTGCATCGAGAGCTGTTGCTCCACGTTCCGATTCGCAATCTCTCGCTCCAACCGGCTCGTATCCATATGCTTCAAGAGCATCGAGACAATCGCCTCCAGCTCTGACTTGTTCTGGCTCGTGATGGCACGTGTGTTCTGATCGTTCACCTTCACTTCCGCGAGCGTTTCGGTATTGTGCGCTCGTGCGGTGACATCCATCAGCTTCCGCTTCGTCGCGCCCTCCTCACGGATCTGCGCGACCTGAGCGCGGTTATTGATCTCCAGCTGCGCGGCTTGCAATTGCTGTTGCAGCTGCTGCACCTGCTGCTGGCCCTGCTTGATCGCCATTTGCGCCTGGGGAGGAATGTCCGACTGCTGATCGACCTGCGATAGTGGGTTCATCGATGCCAACCGATCCGCGATCACATCGGCCCCAGGGAAGTCCATATTCTTAAACAGCAAATCGCCCGCCAGCTCAAATAATTGCGGGTACGCTGACACCATCGGGATCATCGCTTCCACCGCTGCTTGGCGTTTACTGAGATACCCTGGGCCTGTATCCATCACAACATCGTATTCCCCCACCGTCACATCGTTCAGCACCCGACCCATCTCGTCAATCCCGTTAATCGTCGTCATCTCCGGTGAGCCATCGGCCCCGATAATCCGCATGACCCGTTGCGTATCGTAGATCTTCGGGATCAGGTCGAGCATGATCTTGCCGGTATGCTTGATCGACCGTGTGAGGTTGTCGTAGAAGTGGAAATTCGTCTGATCCACTTGGAACTGCTGGCCCTGCAACGCCTTCCCACTCATGTTGCCTGGGAGTTGTTGCGAAGGGTCGTAGATGCCGACTACCGATTGTAGGTCGCTCGCAATCGCCGCCGCCGATTCCATAATCCCTGCGGGTGGGGCTTCGGGTTGAATGCGAGTCGGCACCTGCGCGGGTCGTCCATCGATGTCCGTCTGCTTGTACCGCAGCACCGGATACGATTTGATATTCGCAAGGCTCCATTCCTGCTCGTGGCCTTCATCCTGCCCTTCGGCCAACAGCCATTTCGCTTTCGGGGCGAGGGCTACCGCTTCCGTCATCGCGGTGCGCCAGAAGTTGTACATCCGCTGCGGGTCTTTCGCAAACCGCACGAGGCCATACTTACGACGCTGATCTTCCACGACGATTTGTGCGCCGTAGACCGGCACAACGGGAATCCACCGCCCAGGCCAGACCTTCTCTTCCAAAATCTCCATCGCCGTCAACTTGCACCACTTCACAACCCGCCGTGCAGACTTGCGCCGATCAATGACAAACGGAATCGCCTCATCAGGCAGCTCGGCTTCAAACACCGACGAGCCGTCCTGCATGAGACACAGCGTTGCGGACTCGCGTTCCACGTAGAAATATTCGGCAATCCGTACATCGTCCCGCGACACCCACGACGCCGACGCATCCCCCGTTCCTCGCGCCGCAAAGCCAGTCCCATCATCACGCCCAGGATATAGCGCACGGAACTTTGCCTTGGGCAGCATCGTGGTAATCAAGCAGCGTTCGGCATCGCTGCCGTCTGGGGCCACGCTGTTCGGGTCGAAATAGACAGAGAAGGGATTGTCAATCGGCTCCACGTAGATTTCCTGATCGAACGAATCTTCGCGGCTGTAATCTGTAATGATGCGCCAATAGCCCCAGCCCATACGGACGGCCTGTTCAAACGCCATATCGTAGGCAGTATCCGCGTTGCTATTGAGTTCGATGTGACGAGTCAAACCTTCGATGATCTGCGAGACTTTGAAATCAGCTTGATCGTTGACGGGATGGACTTTGATGCGTGGGCGTTGCTGCCGCTGCTGATTACACACCTGCCGCACATACGCATCGATCTTATTGATCGTGATGCAGGGGCGCGACTCCAAGTTCCGACTGTTCTGCACTTCGACGGGCCATTGCTCTCCCGCTGAAAACTTAATATCGCCTAACGCTTCACTTCGATTCAGTCCGTCTGCATCCCCGACGAGACGCAAAAACTCCATCGCCTCGTTGATGAGTGTGTCGTGTGTCGTCGGCATAGGACTCCTATTGACTCGTGATTATTCCATCCATCCACCCACCTCCGCAAGTACCCGCTTTTTCGCCACCGGTTTCGGGGGGGCCAGCATGAGCGCGATATACCGAAAGGCGTCAGCTCCGTGCGAATACTCGTCGTGCAGCGGCGACTTCTTAAATGCGCCGGTGTCAGGGTCCGTCTCGTAGCGATAGTGCCGCAGACAATCGAGTCCGTCGGCACAGCCCTCACGGTCAAAATAGCAATTCGGAAACACAGTACGGGCTGCATTGATCGAATCGATGATCGGCACACGGTCGAGAATGCGAGTCTTGTACCCTGCACTCCGCACAATCTCTTCAATGCTCCGTCCCGCTGCCGCCAGCGTTTTATTCTCGGCGTCATGAGGTAACCACAGCGTATCATACACATACCCGAATGATTGCATCTGCTGCAAGTACCACGAAATGGTCTGCTGCTGATTCTCCAGATAGCGAATCAGCCGCGTCTCCATCCCGATGAATTGCAGGAACCAGATCGCGGTCTTGTCCGACCAGCCCAAATCGAACACCGCATGCACCGGCTTCATCCCATCATACGGCACTCGCGTTACCCGTCCGTCCCGCTCGGCTCGTGCCATTTCCTGCCCAAACACCGCGCCATCCACGGTGCGCCGGCAATGGCCTTCCCATACCTGTTCGTAGCTCGTGACATCACGATCCCGCAGCGCATCCTTCTCGATGCGGAGCGTATCGGGAAACCACGGATTATCCTGCCACCCAATCTGCTGGATCCACGACGAGGCCGGTGGATGGACGATGAAGCGTTGGTAGGTCGCGTCCGTCTCCAACACCGGATTAAACGACACCCAAATCTCGCTATGCTCTTTCCGAATCGTCGGCACCAACACGTCCCAGCTTGCGCTCGACACCGTCTGGGCCTCCTCGACCCAGCAGATATCGATGCCTTCAAACGATTTGATATTGCTGACGTTGTTGCGAAGACCGGCAAAGAAGAACTCGCTGCCGCTGCTCGACCGGATCGAGGTTTGCGTAATCGTGTAGAGTCCAGCGAGACCGAGCGACGTAATCTGGTCACTCAAGAGTTTGAGGCAGGAATCCCGAATCGAGGTTTGGAACTCTCTCGCACAGAGAATGCGGAGTGGACGCTGAGCCGCGAGGATGAGGAGCGCACGAGCAATGCCCCAGGACTTCGCCCCGCCGCGCCCGCCATGCAGGACTTTGTACCGCGACGGCGTAAAGAGCCCTCGCAGTTTAACGGGGAACTCAGCCTTCGCTGCCGGTTCGGGGAGGTTCGACAAATTGCACCTGTATCGTCGTCAGCAACGGCGCACCGTTCTCGCCAGTCACGACCTGTTTCACCGTTTCAGCCCAGTTGAGCTGCGTCTTCGTCCACCAAATCAGACTCGTCGTATCTTTATCGATGGTGGCCTTATCGAACAACGTTTGCGTGATCTTGCTGTGCGCTTTCGCCTTGCCGATATCGAGTTCGTGCCGGTAATGTTTACGCAACGTCTTGTCATCGATGCCGACGAGAATGCCAATGATCTCGTGGCGCAATCCGATACCACTCGACGCTTCCACGACCCGCCGCGACTCGTCTGTTGGCTCGTGTTCTGCCGACATATCATCCTCCATCACGCCGCTCCTCGATCACCGGCTGCCGTTGCAGCTGCTCGTACCAGTACTCGTAGTCCTTGATTTGCGCGATCAACGTGACGAGGTGCGCTTGGACTTCGTGCGCTTCTTG
>SXGU01176335.1_pt1 | contig 12214 bp, 13 predicted proteins | sample 3174531 | NCBI WGS metagenome assembly SXGU01 (sample SAMN11356863, study PRJNA531348) | freshwater metagenome | isolation source: freshwater sample F1-140 | place: China: Fuxian Lake, Yuxi | collected 2017-12-25
CCTATCTCAGTAGCTAGTTCAAGCAGGGCTTTTTCGATTTTTGCGCCATCATCTTTGCTGATCACCGATTGGGCAACCAAACTTTTTAGATGGACCAGATTCACCTCAATTTCATATGGTGCAAGGCGCCAGTCAAAATGAACACTTCTCGACAAAGCTGCCAATGATTCAGCAGAATCCTTGGTAAACCTGCCACCCCAAAGAGTCATTTATTGCCTTCCAATAATTTTTTGATTTCTCGGGCAAGGGATGCACCGCCTGTTGCCGATTTAGCAACTACTAAAACCGTGTCATCACCTGCAATTGTGCCAATTGCTGAATGCAATTTCCCAGATTTCATTGCACGATCTAGATTGCCAGCAAGTAACTGCGCCGCACCGGGTGGAGTCTTCACAACTGCAAGGTTGCCGCTGGAATCTAATGAGGATATCAACTCTGCCATACCTTTACTTTTCACACTCTGTGGGGATGAGACGAATTGATAACGAAAGACACCGTTGTTATCTTTGCCGCGTACTGCGCCCAACTCCTCTAAATCACGACTAGCAGTTGCTTGCGTAAGCATGTATCCGCGCTTAGACAGCTCTCGCACCAAATCACTTTGCGAATGAATTGATTCATCATCAACAAGCTTGATTACCAAAGCCCTCCTAGCTGTGGCAGATTGCATATTCACCTTTGCCATTATGCACTCACCAAAGTTCCACCCTGATCATCTAACGCATCTAGTACTGCCGCTAGATCGGTACCGTTCGTGATCCTTACTGAAAAAGCACCGGCGTCAATTGCGTTAATAGCCGCGGCAACCTTTGGAATCATTCCTGCAGAAAAAGATGGTGCGATTTGCTTCAACTCATCAATGGAAATTTCATTAATTAAAGATGCCTTATCCGGCCAGTTGCGATAAATGCCATCTACATCAGTTAGGAAAATAACCGAATCAGCTCTTAATGCCCCACCAATGGCACCTGCAACTAAATCGGCGTTGATGTTATACCCAACACCATCAGTGTCTACTGCAACTGGTGATATCACAGGTAAATATCCCTCAGTAATTAGACCTTCTAAAATCATTGGATTAACCTCATCTACCTGCCCTACAAAACCGATATCAACCGCTTTACCATCAACAACTGGTGTAAATTTTCTTGCTCGAATTAAGCCACCATCAGCTGCTGATAACCCAACTGCATTAATCTCACTACCGATTAAATAATTAACTATCGACCTTAAAACAGTGCCACTTAATACCGACTGCACTACCTCAAAAACCTGTGAATCTGTTACTCGATAACCAGCCACTTTGTCACTGCCTATGCCCTTTTCTTTTAACGCCTCATCTATCTGGGGTCCGCCACCGTGTACTAGGACAATTTGCTCACCATCTAAAAAAGCATCACCGATCGCTTCTAATACTTGATCATTGGAATCAATATCAGGCAATGCATTCCCTCCATATTTAATGACAATCATCTGACACCTGGCACGGCTAAACCTGCTTCTTCTGGATAGCCACACATCAAATTTGCGTTTTGAATCCCTTGACCAGCAGCACCCTTTCCAAGATTATCAATAGCAGTTGATACAACAAGACGATTTACGTGGGTATCAACAGCGATTTGAATCTGCGCATGATTACTGCCAAATACCGCACTCGTCATTGGCATCTGGTTATCAGGCAGCAAGGTAATGAATTTACTGCCTGCATAAAATTGCACATACTTTGTGCGCAGACTTTCTAAGTTGGCGTTGTTGGTGATCTTTGCGGTAACTGTTGCCAAAATTCCTCTAGGCATCGGAGCAAGGATTGGCGTAAATGAGATCTTTATATCTACTGTGGCGATCTGATTAAGTATCTGTTCAATCTCAGGTGTGTGTTGATGAACCCCACCAAACTTATAGGAAACTAGGTTATTCATCACCTCACTACCAAGTAGATTTACTTTTGCACTACGACCTGCGCCGGTAGTGCCGGAGGCAGCAACAACTACAATATCGCTGGCATCGATATCAGTTAATGCCGGTGCAATCGAAAGTGCAATAGCGGTTGCATAACAACCAGGGTTTGCCACCCGGGTTGCAGCCGCAATTTTTTTGTGATCAACCAATTCAGGTAAGCCATAGAGCCAACTGCCAGCATGGACTCCCCCGTAGTATTTCTCCCACTCTTTAGCACTTGAAAGTCTAAAATCTGCACCCAGATCAACAATCTTCACCTTGGAATCTATTTGTGAAATCAGTTTTGCTGATTCACCGTGAGGCAGTGCAACGAAAACTAGGTCACAATTATTGATTTCATCTGCATTAGTTTGAGAAAACCTCTGCCCTGAGAAAACGGTTAGGTGCGGGTGAAGATTAGTTATCAATTCACCAGCATTACTGCCAGCTGCTACGTAGCTCAATGCAAATTTTGGATGACTAGAAAGTAGCCTTAGCAGCTCTCCACCGGTGTAGCCACTTGCCCCAATTACGCCAATTTTCATTGGGCAATCTTAGCGTTATAAAGCATATTTATACAAATTTATGCATATTTATACATTAAGAGCGTAAGGTGGCCCCACAAGATCTTGTTGCAGCAGCAATTGCACCATCCCGATACTGAGCAACCTCATCAGCTGTAAGGGTGCGATCTGCTGCTCGGAAGGAAAGGGTGAAGGCCAATGAAACTTTACCTTCGCCGATTTGGTCATATCTATCAAATAACAAAATTGACTCCAGTAAGTTTCCAGCACCCGAACGGAGTGCTTTTTCAACCTCTGCGGCAGTGACATTACTTTTCACAACTAAAGCAACATCTTGGACAGTTGCCGGCTGATTCCAAATCGCAGGTGCCTTTGTTGTTTGAGCGATTGGTAGTTCACTTAAAATAACTGCAAAGGCGCAGGTTTGTTCTGGCAGATCAAGCTCTGAAATCACTCGGGGGTGTAACTCACCAGCGTGTGCAATCGGTTTGCCAGCAACTCTGATTTCAGCACATCTACCAGGGTGCCAAGGGGCTAGATCACTGCTGATAACTTCATACTCATTGCCGGTGGATTCAACTATTTCAATAGCTTTAGCAACCGCATCACTCCAAATAAATCCAACACCTTTACCTTGCCAGTTCGACAAAAGTGTCTCACCCGCAACTACCGCGCCAATAAATACCATCTGCTTTGGCACTGCTGCATAAATAGAATCAATGCTCTTGGCGGAGGGTCGCCTACTAGTCTCTGGCATTACCACCTTAGGTAGTGTGGTGGTATTTCTAAAGACACTTCCAATTTCAAATATTGCAAGATCTTTTATTCCTCTACTGACATTTCGACCCAAGGTTGTTAGCAATCCCGGCAGCAAGTGAGTCCGCAGCAATGGTGCCTCAGCAGAGATTGGATTTGCGATCCTAAATGATTTGGCTCGGTCTCCAGTAAAACCCAGTAGATCAACCATTTCTTGAGAAACAAATGGAGAGTTGATCACCTCAGAAAAACCTTGGTTTGCTAACAATTGTGCAACTTGGCGTTTACGCTGTTGCATATTACTTAGGCCACCGCCCGTTTTACCTATCGGCAATCTGGATGGAATCACCTGATACCCATTTAACCTAGCAATCTCTTCGGCAAAATCAGCCATGGTATGCAAATCAGGGCGCCAAGTTGGAATTTCAACCGTTATTGCGTCACCACCGCCACTGACTTTGCATCCAATTAATGAAAGTGATTCTCTAACCTGCTTTATCGAGTATGAGTATCCGATGAATTGTGAAACTTTAGAAATACTAATTTTTAATTTGCGTTTCTTGATCGGAACCCCAGCAACTGAACTGCCCACATACTTTGCTCCTGCAAGATCAATCAGCAAATTAACTGCCCTGGCAGATGCAACCTCAGCCATCATCGGATCAGTATTTCGCTCAATCCTGCGAGATGCCTCACTAGAGAGTTTGTGAGATCGTGAATTTTTCGCAACGCTGATCGGATCAAAATGGGCTGCCTCAAGTGCAATTCTTTTTGTCGTAGATGTAACCTCTGACGCGAAACCACCCATCGTGCCGGCTAAAGCTAAAGGTGATTTGGCATCACAAATGAGTAAATTATCAGCCTCTAATTTTCGATCCACTTTGTCTAATGTAGTTAATCTATTAAATTTGCCTGCTCGCGTAACTCGTAAACCGCCCATCACCATATCAGCATCAAATGCGTGAAGCGGCTGACCTAACTCCAACATTACATAATTAGTTATATCGACAGCTAATGAAATCGATCGCATCCCACATTTTTCAATCCGCCTTTGCATCCAAATAGGAGTGGAATTTTTTACATTAACTTTCTCGATAGTTCGTATATAGATTTGATCTGCTCCGGTCTTATCTTCAATCTTCACCGAAACAACCTTGCTATTTTTTACCACTTTAAGCTTCGGTGAACTCTTAGAATCAGCCGGGTCAGTGAACTTACATCTTAAGGAACCTGCGAGTTCTCGCGCCAGCCCTCTGATTGACATCGCATAACCGCGATCTGGATTAATGGCGATATCAAAAATCACATCAGAAATACTGAGAAGTTCAGTAGCGTCGCTGCCAATTCGCCCCTGTGGTAACACAATAATGCCAGCGTGTTCATCGCTAATGCCCAGCTCTTTTGCAGAGCAGATCATGCCATCACTTAATTTGCCATAAGTTTGTCGGGCAGAAATAACGAAGTTGCCAGGTAGAACAGCACCCGGAAGGGCGACGACAACAAGATCGTTGACCTTAAAATTTCTAGCTCCACAGATTACATATCTATTTTGCTTACTGCCTAGATCAAGTTCCACATAACGAATCGGTTTCTTATTCTCTGGCAACTCCTCAATAGATATAACTTTTCCAACCAATATCGGCCCTTTAAGACTCTCACCTTGCAGATCAATTGCCTCTACTTCAAAACCGACATTTATAAATGCTTGGCCAATTTGATCTGGTGTAATTTTTGGCGGCAATTTTACATATTCACGCAACCAACTTAATGGGACCTTCATTTTTTCCCCACACCAAAGCTTTGGGTGAACCGAACATCGCCCTCAACAATGTCATGCATATCTGTAATGCCGTGTTTGACCATAAGTGTTCGCTCTAATCCCATTCCAAATGCAAAACCTGAGAATTTTTTGGTATCGATTCCACAACCAACAAGCACCTTCTCATTCACCATCCCACATCCACCCCACTCAATCCAGCGGTCATTGAAAAACACATCAACCTCAGCTGACGGTTCAGTGAAAGGAAAAAAGGAAGGTCGTAACCTAGTCTTTACATTCTCACCAAAAATTGATTTAGCAAAAAAGTCCAAGGTTCCCTTCAGATCCGCCAGCGTAATATTCTCATCGATAACTAGCCCCTCCACTTGATGAAAGACTGGGGTATGGGTGGCATCTAATGCATCAGAGCGATAAGTTTTTCCCGGACAAATTACATATATCGGTGGTTTTTCATCAAGCATGGTTCTAATTTGCACCGGTGAAGTGTGGGTGCGTAAAACTAGCTTGGCATCTAATGGTTCGACAAAAAAAGTGTCCTGCATTGTTCGAGCTGGATGATCGGCCGGAATATTTAGCGCATCAAAATTTAGCCACTCTGACTCAAGTTCAGGTCCTTCGGCCACCTTGTATCCCAGACCGATAAACAAATCATTAATTTCATTGGTCAAAATAGTTAGAGGATGAAGTCCACCCTTTAAATTTCTACGGCCAGGTAAGGTAACGTCAACTTTTTCAGTTAATAATGCCTGTGAATCTCGAGCTGCTGATAATTCAATATTTTTCTTCTCAAAGGCTTGATTTATTTCTGCTCTGGCTGCACCAATTAATTTACCAAACTCTGCTCGCTGTGCTTGCTCGAGTGAGGCTAAAAGTTGATTTGCCTTTGCTAATGGTGATTTATCACCAACATAATCAATCCTTATCTGCTTCATCACATCTAGATTGGCAGCTGATGCGATAGCAGCCAGTGCACTGGCTAAATCACCATTAATTTGTGCTTGACCTAACGCCATAATGCTCTAAGTCTATAAGGAGAGTCCTACGGAATGCAGGACAATTGCCGCAGCACTTGCCACATTTAATGATTCAGCAAACCCTTTCATCGGGATAGCAACCTTTAATAGTTCAGATGGCAGAGCGGGTAATCCTCTAGCTTCATTTCCAAAAAGCCAACCAGATGGCTGCTTTGAAACCCTAGTAACAAATGCAGAACTAAATTGCTCTTCACCATCTCCAGCTAATGCATAGAGTGAAATATCATTCTCCCCTGCCTGGTGGATGAATTCATCAATATTTACATCTGTCACTACCGGTATATGCCACAACGATCCAACTGTTGCCCGCACAGTTTTTGGATTAAAAATATCTACGCTGTCAGAGGAGAAAACAACCGCATCAAAGCCACATGCATCAGCGGTTCTAATAACTGTTCCGGCATTTCCTGGATCTTGAATCTGCCAAAAGAAAGCAATTTTGTTGGGCTTACTCACCCATAAATCCGATAACTTCATAGATTTTGAGGAGCATAACGCGATTATTCCCTGTGGAGATTCTGAATCTGCCATCGCAGTCATTACCTGATCTGAAACCATTATCAGTTCATATTGTTCTAGGCTTGCAGATGATATTTCTTGTTGCAATTTTACTAATCCAGATTCTGTAACATAAACCTGCTTCACTGCAAGTCCGGCAATTAATTTAGAGGTTAATGCCTCACGCACCGTTTGTATTCCTTCGGCAATGAACGCGCTTTCTGTTTCACGATTTTTTTTGCCCCTTGGACCAGTAAGAGCCTTAACTCGCTCGATGTGAGGCGAATTAAGGCTCGTAATGTTTTCCATCTATAACTGCTCGTTTAGAGAAGTTTTAAGCTGTCACAACATTTTTGCGGGCAATCTCAACTAATTTTGAGAAAGCTGCCGGATCATTGGTTGCCAATTCAGAGAGCACACGACGATCCACTTCAATGCCAGCAATCTTCAACCCCTGGATTAGCCGGTTATAAGTCATACCGTTTGCTCGGGCGGCAGCATTGATGCGTTGAATCCAAAGTCGACGGAAGTCTCCTTTTTTATCTTTGCGATCATTGAATGCATAGACAAGTGAGTGGGTAACTTGTTCTTTTGCCTTTGAAAAAAGACGTGAACGTTGACCGCGATAACCCGCGGCTCGCTCGAGAGTTGTACGGCGCTTCTTCGCCGCATGCACACCACGTTTTACTCTTGCCATTATCTTCTCCCTTACTTCAAACCGAGCATACGCTTTGCAGCAAATGCATTTGGCGCCTTAGCTGCCACATCACCAGATAAGCGACGGGTAACTCTTGATGATTTACGTTCAAGCAGGTGGCGTTTGCCAGCACGCTCGTGCATAATTTTTCCTGATCCAGTGACGCGAAAACGTTTCTTCGCTCCACTATGTGTCTTCATTTTTGGCATTTACTTACCTCCTGTTAATTTTTCTGCTAAAACCGTTTTTTCCTTCACCGCTGTCTTTGGTGCTGCTTTTTTAGCAGACCCAGTTTTCTTCGCTGGTCCTAGCACCATTGTCATATTGCGACCTTCTTGTTTTGCCGCAAACTCCACAATTGATACTTCAGATAGCTCCTCAGCAATCTTTTGTAATAATCGATATCCCATCTCCGGCCTAGATTGCTCTCGACCACGAAACTGGATAGACACCTTCACTTTGTCCCCACCTGCCAGAAATCGTTCTATATGGTTACGTTTCGTTTCGTAATCATGTGGTTCGATACTTGGTCGAAGTCGCATCTCTTTCACAACAATGTGTGTTTGATTCTGCCTTGCCTCCCGAGCCTTCTGCGCAATTTCGTATTTGTATTTACCAAAATCCATAATTTTGCAGACCGGTGGATTTGCATCTGGTGATATTTCAACGAGATCCAAACCGATCTCCTCTGACAATTTAAGCGCTTTATCTATTAAAGTCACGCCTAACTGTTCACCGTCATAGCCAATCAACCGAACTTCAGGAACGCGAATTCGATCATTGATACGTGGTTCTGTGCTGATAAGTTCTCCCTGCTGTTTCGCTAGATTGATCATTCATTACACAAGCGAAAACAGCCGCACTTCTTGCGAAGCAACCAGTTCACCGAGGCGAATTAGGTGGGAGCGTATGCATCCACTTGATGGTTCAATCATACAGAAGGATCATCTTGGGCGGAAATTGAGCGTGACACATTAAAACTTTCATAAAAAGAGCCCGAAATCTACCAATACCTACGGGTATTTTCCCTCGAAAGTTCTATTCTTTTTATTTAACACCCACCCCCTTTGGGTAGCACACACAAATCTGCCTCATCGTGAGTCAGGTTCGACAATCAAGGAGAAATAATGCTTAGTTGGAAACTTCATGGAGACGGAAAACAGATACAACCTGGAGAGGTTGTAACAATTGATGAACGCCTATCTTGGCCACGCACTTTGGGCATGGGCCTTCAGCATATAGTTGCAATGTTTGGTGCAACATTCTTAGTGCCAATCATTACTGGTTTTTCACCAACCACGACCCTCTTTTTCTCAGGTATCGGAACACTTCTCTTCATTATTATTACTCAAAACAAACTACCGAGTTATTTGGGTTCCTCATTCGCCTTCCTAGCACCAGTTGCCGCAGCTAAAACCTCTGGTGGCATACCAGCTGCTTTGGGCGGAATTGTTGCTGCAGGTGTATTGCTTGCAGTTGTTGGTTTTATTGCCAAAGCAGCAGGAACTGCCTGGATAGATTCACTTCTTCCACCAGTTGTTACCGGAACGATTGTTATGGTAATTGGGTTGAACTTAGCTGGGGCAGCAAAGAATGACTTTATGCAAGGGCAAAGAGTTGGTTTGATTACGCTCCTAGCAATCGGATTAATCTCCGCATTCTTCCGAGGATTTCTCGGTCGAATTAGCATCTTTGCAGGTTTAGTAATTGGATATGCAGTCGCTGCCTTGATGGGTGATGTGGACTTCACCGGTGTGGAAGCTGCAAGCTGGGTTGCCATGCCTTCATTTACATCTCCAACCTTTGATAGCAGCGCAATGTTGCTGTTCTTGCCAGTTGTACTAGTCCTGATTGCTGAGAACGTTGGTCATGTTAAAGCGGTTGCGGCAATGACAGGAAAGAATCTTGATGACCAGATCGGCAACGCATTAATCGCAGACGGAGCGGCAACAACCCTGGCTGGTCTTGGTGGCGGTTCAGGAACAACTACATACGCTGAAAACATTGGCGTCATGGCAGCAAGTCGGGTTTACTCCACACTTGCTTATATCTTTGCTGGTGTTGGCGCAATCCTTTTGGCGCTGTCTCCAAAATTTGGCGCTGTTCTATCTGCAACTCCTGCAGGTGTTAAGGGTGGAGTAACTGTTGCCTTGTTTGGAATGATCGGTGTATTGGGTGCAAGAATTTGGATAGATGGCAGAGTAAATTTTGCCAATCCAATTAATCTATACATAGCAGCCTCTTGTTTAATTATCGGTATCTCCGATATGTCCTGGACCAGGGGTGATTACACATTTAGTGGAATCATCAATGCAACTGTCCTTGCTGTATTTGGATATCAAATCCTTAACCGGATAGCCAAAGCAAGAGGTACTGGCAACTAGAAAAGTACTTTTCAATGAGGTGGCTCACAAAAGGTGGGCCACCTCATTGTGTTTACTCGCTAAATTACAAGATTAAACATAGGCTTAATGCGTGAGAAAAAAACAAGAAGTAACACAATCGATTACCACCGCGCAATCTGGGCTTACACTGGATCAGGCTGCCAGGCAGCGTAGGTATTTCATTTCGATGATGATTAGAACAGTTTGCTTTATCCTCACAGTTTTACTGCCAAGTCCATATCGTTGGATTGCCTTAGCTGGCGCACTCACGCTGCCTTATATTGCAGTTATTGCTGCCAATGCGGGACGAGAGACCATTAAGAAAGATGCAATCTTCACACCTAAACGTAAAGGCTTAAATTAAATCTGCCTCAAGGCTCTGCTTTTCATATAGATCAAAATATAGACCTCGAGCAGCGACTAGCTCTTGGTGAGTACCTCTCTCCACAATACGACCCTGATCAACCACGATGATTTGATCTGCGTGCAAAATAGTTGACAGTCGATGGGCAATCACAATGCTGGTACGACCAACCAACGCCTCTCTCAAGGCAGACTGTACTAACGCCTCATTTTCAGAATCTAAATGAGCAGTTGCTTCATCAAGTATTACCAAGCTAGGTTGCTTTAAAAGTAACCTTGCAATTGCTAATCTTTGTTTCTCACCACCAGATAATCGATGGCCTCGCTCACCAACCACTGTTTCTAACCCATTGGGTAATGATTGAATAAAATCCCAAATTCGTGCAGAGATACACGCTGATTCAATCTCTAGCAAAGAAGCATCTGGTTTGGCATAAAGCAGGTTTACCTTGATTGAATCATGGAACATATGAGAATCTTGAGTCACTACACCAATAGCTGTCCTCAAAGACCTTATGGTGTAATTTCGAATATCTAGATTATTTATAAAAATCCCACCTGCAGTAACATCATAAAGTCTGGCAATCAAACTGCTTATCGTGCTTTTTCCAGCACCAGATGGGCCAACTATTCCAGTGAGGGTGCCTGGGGGAACTTTAAAACTTATAGATTTCAGAACTTCGCCACTTGCAATCCATTCAGGCTTAGCAATCATTTCCAATGAAGCAAGTGAAATATCCTCCGCCTTAGGATAAGAGAAAGACACATCAGCAAATCTAATCTCTGGTTTATCAGTGATTAGATCCTTGGCATTTGGTGAATCAACAACCATGGGCTTTAGGTCTAAAACCTCGAAAACTCTTTCAAATGAGACCAGTGCCGTCATAACATCAACTCTTACATTTGATAAAGCAGTGAGCGGTCCGTATAGCCGAGCGAGCAGCGCAGTTATAGCCAAAAGTGTGCCAACAGTTAACTGATCACTTATTGCCAAATGGCCACCAATTCCATATGCAATCGCTGTTGCCAGAGCGGCGATTGATGTCAGTGATATAAAAAAGATTCTATTAAGTAAGGCAATTGATACACCGATATCAGCAACCTTTTTTGCCGTTGCTGAAAACTGTTCCTTCTCTTTCTTGGCATCGCCATAAAGTGATACCAACAACGCACCTGAAACATTAAATCTTTCTGACATAGTGGATGACATTGATGCATTTATATCAAATGACTCTCTGGTGTAGGCCTGTAATTTGCGGCCAACCCATTTTGTTGGCAACAAAAAAACTGGCAAAAGAGTTAATGACACCAAAGTGATCTGCCACGAAAGGGTCAGCATGGCAGCTGCAACTAGAATTAAACTGAGAAGATTACTAATTACCCCAGAAAGTGTGGAGGTAAAGGCTTGCTGTGCGCCAATTACATCTGAGTTTAATCTTGATATAAGGGCTCCGGTTTGAGTTCTAGTAAAAAAAGCAATGGATTGCTTCTGAACATGTTCAAAACTTAATCGCCGAAGGTCATAGATCAAATTCTCACCTATACGGGCTGAAAACCAGCGACCTATCATGCTAAACAGCGCATCTAGAAGAGCAATAACTCCTACTGCGATCGCTAACTCTGTGACAATCTCAGAATTTTGAGATATCACTCCATCATCAATTAGTTTGCGCAATAACAGGGGTGTTGCAACGATTAAAAAAGCATCAACGACAACAGTTATTAAAAATAGTGATAGTGATAACTTATACGGCAAAGCAAAAGCAGCTATGCGTTTAAGAGTTCCGGGCTTTAATTTTTGATTCTTCACTGACTGGTCCTGGGTTAAGGACCTAAATGACATCCAAGTTGAATGCATCGACATAAGGTGACCCTAGCGATTTATTGTGGATTTATTAAACGGTGAAGCCGATAGAGCGTAGTTGCTCCCTACCATCGTCGGAGATCTTGTTTGGCCCCCATGGTGGTAGCCAGACCCAATTGATTTTTACATCACTAGTTATATCTGCCAGTACTTGTCTAGTCTGATCCTCAATAACATCTTGTAATGGGCATGCAGCTGAAGTTAAGGTCATATCTAAGGTTGCAATATTGTTTTCATCAAGGCGCATGTCATAAACCAAACCAAGATCAATCACATTAATGCCTAACTCAGGATCAATAACATCCTTCATTGCCTCAGTAATATCATCAACGCTAGTAGCCATGGTTATATTCTACTTGATCACTTGAGTAGTTGC
>SXGU01115825.1_pt1 | contig 12213 bp, 9 predicted proteins | sample 3174531 | NCBI WGS metagenome assembly SXGU01 (sample SAMN11356863, study PRJNA531348) | freshwater metagenome | isolation source: freshwater sample F1-140 | place: China: Fuxian Lake, Yuxi | collected 2017-12-25
CATGCGCGCCGCGCCGCTGTCGTCGAAGGCCTGCACGCGGTCATAGATGGCGATCGACAGGGTCCGCGTCGCGCCGTCGAGATTGCCGCCGACCATCAGTACCACGCCGAATTCGCCGAGCGTATGGACAAAGGTCAGCACCATGGCCGAGGCCAGTCCCGGCCATGCCAGCGGCAATTCCACCCGCCACAGCGTCTGCCAGCTTGACAGGCCGCAGCACCACGCCGCCTCGCGCGCTTCGCGCGGAATCGCTTCAAACGCCCGCTGTACCGGCTGCACGGCGAAAGGAATGTTGACCAGCAGCGATGCGAGCAGCAGGCCGTCGAATGAAAACACCAGGCTGCGCCCTGTCAGCGCCAGCCACGTTTGGCCCAGTGCACCCTGCGGCGCAAACACGCCGAGCAGGTAGAAGCCCAGCACGGTGGGCGGCAGCAGCAGCGGCAAAGTCACCAGCGCGTCGATCAGCCCCTTGCCGGGAAAGCTCACCCACGCCAGCGGCCGCGCCAGCAGCACCGCCAGCGGCAGCAGCAGCAGGGTGGTCATCACCGCCAGCTGCAAGGAAAGCGTGAGCGCTGTCCAATCCATCATGGCGCCGGCAATCCGAAGCCGTTTCGGGCGAGGATCTGCCGCGCCTGCGGCCCGCGCAGGAACGCGGCGAAGGCCCGCGCCGTGGGCCCGGCGCCCTTGACCAGCACCAGCGTCTGGCGCAGCGGCGTGTGCCAGCTCTCCGGCAGGGTTACGTAGGCGCCGCGTGCCGCGAGTTCGGGCGCGCGCGCCAGCGAGAGTGGGATCAGCCCGGCCTGCGCCGCGCCGCTGGCGGCGAACTGCGCGGCCTGCGCCGCATTGTCGCCCAGCGCCAGCCTGTCCTGTACCGCCAGCCACAGCCCGCGCTGTTCCAGCACCTCGCGCGCGGCACGGCCATAGGGCGCGTGTTCCGGATTGGCAATTGCCAGCCGTTTCAGGCGGCCGTCACGAACGGCTGCAGCGAAGTCGGCCAGGTCGCGATCGGCACGGATCGGCGAGCCCTGCGGCAGGAACAGGGCGAGGCGCCCGGTGGCGTAATGCGTGCCGAACCCATCGGCACGCTGCGCGGCAATCACCTGTTCGACAAAACGCTCGTCGGCGGCGAGGAGCAGTTCAAAAGGCGCACCCTGCGCGATCTGCCGCGCGAAGTTGCCCGAGGAGCCGAAGGAGAGTTTCAGCCGCGCACCGCCGCTGCTGGTGAATGCGGCAACGATTTCCGGCAGGGCGAATTGCAGGTCGGCGGCGGCGGCAATGTGCGGCGCATTCGACGGCAAGGCCTGGGCAAAACTCGGCGCTGGCGACACGGCGGCGATTAGCAGGGGCGTGATGGCGAGTATCCGCAACAGGCGGAGAATTCGGGGAGTCGGCTGGCTCATGCCGGGAGTCTAGCGAATACCGGACCAGGCTGGGCAGAACCGCTCCTGTGCGATTGCCTTCTCAGAGCGAAAGAATCCACCGAGCCAGATTTCTGAGCTCGGCCGGATCCCTGGTGTCGATGACCTTGTGCTTCTCGTCGCTACCGTCCGCCAACTGGATCATGGGGCCGGTGGTGATGTGCTCGATGATCGTTTCGACGCCATCGGGCTTGGTCTTCAGCCGGGCCGCGATCCTGCTGTAGGCGGGTCCCTTCTTGGTTTTGTCGATGGCGTGGCATTTGAAGCAGTCGTTCCTTTTCGCCAGCGCCTGGGCAAGTTCGGCGTCAATCTGCGCCGACGCCGGCCCGCCCATGCCCAAAGCGAGTACCAGCATCCCCCGCCCGACTGCGGCATGCCACCCCGTCACGAAGCGACCCTCCTCAGTGACCGCCACCGGCGAAGCCGATCACGATCAGCACCAGCAGCGTCAGGCCGAAGGCGATCAGCACCAGGCCGAGAATCTTCGACGCCAACGTGAAGGGTGCCGACGGCGCATCGACCAGATACTTCTCAAGCTCGCCGGTTGCCACCAGGCGATCGTATTGCGCCCGGTGCTCGTGCCTGAACTCCTGCAGCGACTGGGTGCCGGTGAACATCACCACGTCCGGCGGTGGCAGTTTGTCGGGCCGGAAGTGGTTGTTGAAGAAGTGCACGGTGAAGAGGAACACGGCGGCGAGTACCGCTTCTTCGCCATGCACCACCATCGCCACGTTGAACACCCAGCCCGGCAGGTAGGCGGCAACCACGTGCGGGAAGGCCAGCATCATGCCGCTACCGCCGATGATGGCCATACCCCAGAACACCGCCCAGTAATCGAACTTCTCCCAGTAGGACCAGCGTTCGATCGCGGGGCGCGGCCCCTTGCCGACGAACCACTTGAACATGCCGATCATGTCGTACATGTCCTTCCAGTTCGGCACGAAGGAATCGGGGCCGAAGAACTTGAAGTCCTTCCAGTTGCGGGCGATGCCGATCGTTATCACGACCAGATGGATGGCGAAGATGCCCAGCATGGTATAGGCCGCCAGACGGTGCACCTGTCCGGCGATTTTCGGCGTGCCGAATGCCGCCATCACCGTCTTGGCCCAGCTGGTCTCGGGGAAAAAGGCGGCCATGCCGGTGAGTACCAGCATCATCACGCTCAAGGCAAACAACAGGTGCGCAATGCGCCACATCGGACCGAAGCGCTTGACATGCCTGGTGGCGAACTCGGGCGGCAGCTTGTCGGTCATGACGTGCGGCACATTCTTGCCCTGCTTGCGATCCGCATATTCGCGATACCACCACAGGCCCGAATGCAACCAGAAGAAGGCGAATACGCCGACCAGCAGGGCGATCATGGCCTTGGTGGTGAGCCAGATTTCCGGATACTTGGCAAAGTCGTGGCTGTTGCCATGCGGACTGAAGCTGAGGAAGCCGGCGGTCGCCAGGGGCGGTTTGTTCTCCTTGCCGCTGTGGCACTTCTGACAGGTCTTGAGCCGGTTCTTCTCGTGCATCTTCGATTTCGGATCCTTCGAAGCTTCGAGGGCGTGGCTGCCATGGCAGTCGGCGCACTTGGCGGTGTAGGCATAGCCCAAGCGGTTGACCTGGCCGTGGTAGGAGGCCTTGTAGGACTCGTAGGCATCCTTGTGGCAATCGCCGCAACTGGCGGTAATGGCTAGTTTGGCCTTGTCCGATGAACTGCCGATGATGTCGTGGGTGGTGTGGCAGTCGGAGCAAACGGCTGTCTTGAAATTCTTCTTTTCGGTGGCTTCCCTGCCGTGCACCGACGCCGTCCAGTCTTCCAGATGGTCCGTGTGACAGGTCTCGCCGCAGACGGTCGGCACGGTCAGGTGCCATTCCTTGCGTTCCTGCGTGCCACGCGGCGGCACGTCGAAAGTGTGCACGTTGTGGCAGTCGCTGCAGATGGCATTGAGCTTGGTCGCGTCGTCCTTGTTCTGCTTGGCGTGGAAGGACTTTTTGTAGGCGGCGACGTTGTCGGCGACGATGCCCAGCCGCGGCTTCTCGGCGGTCTTGTTGTCCTTTTTCGCGGCTTCCCACAGGTCCAGGTGGCACTGCGCGCATTCGACTTTCGGTGCGCCGGCCACCTTCTGGTGGGGTGTCACGTTGTCGGCGATTTCCTTGTGGCAGGCGACGCACTCCATCTTGGCGTGCACGCTCTTGCCATAGTTGTCCGTATTGACTACGTGCAGCGGGCGCTTGGCGCCATCCGCAGCGGGTACTTCAAGCTTGCCCTTCTTGCCATCGTGGCAGGTCTGGCAGGTGGCATTGTCGAGCTTCTGCGAAACAGCCGGGGCGTTGGCCGCCGCGGCAATGCCGCTGGCAAGATATCCGGCGAGGCAGACTGTTGCTGCCGCAAGCCACGCTGCAAACTTGTTGGTAGGCATGATTTTCATTTCCAATGGCGGACGCTATTCAAAGCTCGCCGGCACTCAGGCTGGCACGCACAGACACGCCGCCAAGGCCCTTCAAACCGGGCCCCAAGCGGCGTCACGGAATCAGCGCGACAGAATCCACTGCGCAAGGTTGCTCAGCTCTGCCGGATCCTTGGTGTCGATGTTCTTGTGCTCTTCTTCGGTACCGTCTTCGAGCTTGACCTTGGGGCCGGTGGTCATTTGCTTGATAGCCTCCTTCTCGCCGAGTTTCTTTTCCTTGTATTTGGCGGCGATCTTCTTGTAGGAGGGACCCTTCTTGGTCTTGTCCACGTCATGGCACTTGAAGCAATCATTTTTCTTTGCCAGTGCCCTGGCTGCAGTCTCATCGACGGCGGCATGCACGGGTGCCAGCCCGGCCAGGACGAAGAACAGTGATCCGGTCAGCAATAGGGTGGTTTTTGTTTTCATGTTTCGGCTCCGAGAGAGGTTGTAATGAGTTGCGATACACCGCTTGCTTCAAGAAACGCCTGAACCTGCAATCCCACGCCGGCAGCGGTACTCCGTCCGGCACGTTAGCCCTTGCGACGGCAAGGTGTCAATCGGAGGATTCCTGCAGCACCGCAGTTTCTGCGTCATGGTTCAATTCATGCGTTGCAAATCTGCTTCCAGCCGGATGAACTTCCCGGTCAATTCGACCAGTTCCCGGTAGAACGCGGTCCCGGTACCCGCCTTGACGGCCGCGGCGAAATCGCCCAGCCATGCATTCAGATGTTCGACAACAAAGCGTCGATGCAGTGCGTTGGCGGCCGCCAGTGCCTCGGCGTCGCCGCCGAGCTGCGCCTGGTTTTGCGCGAAGATCAGCAGGTACAGAAACTCCAGTTCCACCGCCACGTGGTCGGGCAATTCGTGAATCTCCTCGCTGACGTCGAAGCCGCCTTGCTCGTAGAAATCCAGCACCGCCATCGTCGCCTCGTGCCGCATCGACTGGTCATCGGTCAGCCAGAACGAGGCGTAGGGCATGGCCCTGGGTTGCGCGGGCCCGATGAACAGCGCGGTGTAGTCGACCAGCAGCGTTTCCATGTCCTGCGCCACGAACTCGGCACCGAGCTTGCGGGCAGATTCGGCGAGATCCGGATGGATGGCGCTCGCCGCGGTCAGCATGGACTCGAACAAGTGCTCTTCGCTGAAATCCGTGCTGGGCTCGTAATAGCAGGCGGCAAGAAAGCGGCACAGGTCTTCGCGCGCACCGGCCAAATCAGTGACAGAGGTGGACATTGTGTCTCCTGAAAGAGGCCGGTCGAAACCGGCCCCTGATTCCATGTTACGCACGGGGACTGTACTTTCCTACGTAGTGCACATTGGGCTTGGTCTTCTTGTCTTCCTGCAGGCGGAAAGACTTTTCCTTCTTCAGGATCTGCGAGATCTTGCTGTTCGGATCCTGCTGATCGCCAAAGATGCGCGCCTGGGACGGGCAAACTTCAACGCAGGCAGGTTGCAGGCCGTTGGTCACGCGGTGGTAGCAGAAGGTGCACTTCTCGATCACGTCGTCCGAGCGAATCGACTGCGTTTCGCCACCCTGCCAGTCGTTCATCGCCGGAAGCCGGGCGCCGGCCCTGGCCGCCACCTCGGCACCCGATGACGTACAGCCTGGAATCGCCGAGGTCTTGTCCGCCCAGAAGGGCTGCGGCTCATCTTGCGAGGGATTGAGACTGATCACGCTGTAGGTCTCGCCGGTGAGGCTCTTTGCGTCGAGTTTCTCGTGGCTGTAAGGACAACCGTTCTTGGTCTGGCAGTCGCCGCAACCGACGCACAGGTCGGGATTGTGCATGGTGATGCCTTCGGGCGTCTTGAACAGTGCCTTGTAAGGCTTGCCGGGGCCGGCCTTCTCCGGATTGCCCGGACAAATCTTGATGCAGGGCGGCTCGTCGCAGTGGTTGCACAGCACCGGTATCACCATGTGCAGAGTGTTGGGAAACATCCCCTCGCTGTGCATCAGGAAGTCGGCCCAGTTGTGACTCTGGCCTTTTTCGGTGTTGCGGTTGCGCGTGTTGTTTTCGGTTTTGCAGGCAAAGGCGCAAGCTCCGCAGCCTACACACCGCGACAGATCGATAACCATTCCTAGTTTCATCATATTCTCCTTGTCGACGGCGCTCAGGCCTTGGTGATCCGCACGCCGGTGAAGCCACCGTTGCGCGCCGTGGAGCCGCTCAAGCGATCGAGGTCATCGACCAGTATCGTGTTGTTGTTTCCGCCCAACTGAACTGCCTTGGCGTAGTCCTTGGAAGCTACGCGGCCGTAGGCCCAGTGGCCCTGGCCGTAGCACTTGGCCACGGTGCCGGGGCGGACACCCTCCCACAGCTTGAGGTCGACCGTGATGGAACCTGCCTGCGAGGTGATGGTGACCTTGTCGCCGGTCTTCAGGCCCAGTTTGGCGCCGTCCGCCGGATTCATCTTGACCACATCGCCCCAGGACACATCGCCCGGATCGACCTTCTTGAACTCCTGATACCAGGGCAGGTTCTGCGAGCGGCCTTCCCGGTTCAGCCGCGACTTGTAGTCGATGAAGGTGAAGGGGAACTCCTCCAGGCTGCCGTTGCGCTTTGGAACTTCGTAGTGCGGCACGAAGGCGAGGTCGCCGCGCGCCGTATAGCCACTGACAGTAAGGATGTCGTCGGTGGTGGTCTCATGCTTCCTGGCATGCTCCCCCAGACGCTTTTTGAGCGTCGCGCTGTAGAACTCGAATTTCTTGGTCTCGCTCTTGAACTTGCCGCCCCAGCCCTTCTTGATCGTGTAGCGCGGGCCGTGGAACATGCCCTTGGCCTTGAACTCGGCCCAGCCCTTGATCTGGGCGTCGCCCTTGGGCGCTTCCTTGGCCATCCAGATCGGCGCGCTGAGGAACCTCGTGGTGATCTCGGCGAACTCCAGTTCATTGGTCGCCGACTTGCCGGTCTCGGGGTCCTTGATCGTGTCGTAGTAGTCAGCCAGATTGGGGAAACCCTTGGCCTTCAGCTTCTGCGCCAGCAGCCACACCACCTCGTTTTCTTCCTGCTTGACGTCGAACACGCGCTTGATCGGGTTCTGCTGGATCGAGGCGTAGCTGTAGCCGTTGCTGCCGTTGGTGATGATGTTCCAGCCCTCGGTGCTGTTATGGGTCGAGGGCAGCACGATGTCGGCGAACTGGGTCATTTCCGACGGGTTGGTGACCATGTGGGCGAAGAACGGAACCTTGGCCATTACCGTGTCCCAGCGGTCTGCGCCGGTTGCGGAATGGTTGTAGTTGTTCCAGGAGGCAAGCATGACTTTGACCGCGCCCGGATCCTTGAGCATGCTGTTGGGCACATTGTTCATCGCGGAACCCATCAGGGCGGGCATGTTCTTTTCGCCACGACCATCGAGCTTCTTGCCTGTCTTGCTGCCCTTCTTGGCGACTTCGTCGACGAACTGGTCGGTGCTGGGGAACTTGTTGAGCGGTGCGCCGGGAGCGCCTTCCAGAACCACGACGTCGATCGAACCCATCAGGCCGTTCAGGGCATACACCGCCATCGCCGCATACGTGCCGCGCGGCATCATCGCCGCGCCAGGGCCCATCCAGACGGCCGTGTTGGGTGCGGCCTTGCCCATGGCACGGGCGACGCGCACGATCTGGTCGGCGGGAATCAGCGACTCCTTCTCGCCAAAGGCCGGGCTGCGGTCCTTCAGTTCGAGGTTCCACCACTTGACCAGACCATGGGTTTCCTTCTCGACGAAGGCGGCTTCGTCCACCAGTGCACCGGCGACGAAGAGGTTCTTGCCGTCCTTGAAGTCGCCGACGAATTCCTTGTTCCACAATCCTTCGGTGAGGATTACATGGGCGATGGCGCCGGCAAGCGCGCCGTCGGTGCCGGGCTTGACCGGCAGCCACTCGTGGGCCTTGGCGGCGGCGTTCGACAGGCGCGGATCAACCGCGATCACCGTGCCGCGGGCAACGATCTCATGGAAGCGATGAATGGTATTCGGTACCTGACGGTTGGACGCCAGCGGGTCGCAGCCCCAGATCACCAGGCAATTGGTTTTTTCGAGATCGTAATCACGATAGCCGTAGAAACCCTGGGTCAGGCCCGGGCCCATCTTCTCGGCTTCGGCGCAGATGGCGCTGTGAGAGAAGTACTGGCCGGTACCAAATATCTTCGGCAGCGTGCCGTAGAGCAGCTCCTGGGAGAGCGGACCATAGCGACCGCGCATGTACATAAACTTTTCGGGCTCGCCGGCGGTGCGCAGTTCGAGCATCTTGTCGGCGACGATGGTGATGGCCTCGTCCCAGGAGATCGGCACGAACTTCGGATCGATGCCGCGACCCTTCAACGGGTTGGTGCGTTTCATCGGCATCTTGACGCGGTCGGGATCGTAGGTCTGCTGCGGAATCAGGTGACCGCGCGGGCAGACATAGCCGTGGTTGCTCTTGGATATCTCGTTGCCGCGCACACGTGTGACACGGCCCCCCGACACGTACAACTGGATCGCGCACCACTGCGTGCAGCCCTGGCAGGTGCTGGCCATCCATTCGCCCTTGGCCGGACTGCTGGATCTGGCCTTGCGCGGGATCAGCGCATTCTTGAACGGCATGGGCTTGGGCTTGGCCTTCTCGGCCGCCAAAGCGTTTCCACCGAGCATCCATGCAGCGGACGCGGACGACGCCCTGATAAATTCACGTCGGGTCAATTTCATGACTGCCTCCTGTATCGAAATTCATTCAATTTGAAAAACTGGATGGCGCCGCATGCCGGACCTGCCGCCGCCATGGCGTTACCTTTCGGTAACCTGATTTGTTGCCATCGAAATTTTCCAGCCACTGCTCACTCCCACCGCGCGTGCCGGGAAAAGTCGGCGTTGGCGATACGGCGGCTCAGGCGGCTCATGAGGCAAGACCGCGTGGTCGCGACGCGAAGACTGGCAATCCGGGGAAAGGCTGGAGGTTTCACGACAGGGGCCTGAAGATCATGTTGCTTGTCTGTCTGCGAGAAACATGCCATCAAAACTAAACATCGTACTTTCAGGCTATTGCGATGGGGCGCGGCTGCTCGGACAGCCAGCTGCGGAAAAACGGTTTAAGATTGTTACCGCACCGTAACCGACGGAGGCCGTATGACTCAGAGGATGCTCGGCCCGTTACCGAACCGTAACCGGCGCCGCTGGCTGATAAACAACGGCTGTCTCGCGGCTGCCGGTCTCATCGGCCTGTCGCGCAAGTCGCAGGCGGCCGACGGCAAAATCCGCGTCGGCATGACCCCGGCCTTCCTGCATGACCAGCACAGCCTGCTCGACGAGTGGCGCGCGTTCATGGCGGCATCCCTGAAGCGCCCGGTGGAATTCGTGCAGCGCGACAGCTATCGCGAGACCATGGATCTGCTGCGGCTTGAGAAACTGGACTTCGCCTGGATCTGCGACTACCCCTACCTGCACCTGAAGCAGGAAGTGCGGCTGCTGGCGGTCCCCCTTTATCAGGGACGCCCGCATTACCGCTCCTACCTGATCGTCCGCAAGGACAACACCAAAGTGAGCTCGATGAAGGATTTGTCCGGCAGCGTGTTTGCCTACGCCGACCCGTATTCAAACACCGGCTACCTGGCGCCGCGCTACGAAATTCGTCAGGCGGGCCATGACCCGAAAAGCTTCTTTCGCAAGACCTTTTTTACCTGGTCGCATCGCAAGGTGGTGGAGGCCGTTGCCAGTGGATTGGCGCATGGCGGCGCGGTGGACAGCTATATCTGGGAAACCCTGGCCATCGTCGAGCCCGCACTTCCAGCGCGCACACGGGTGGTCTCGCGCTCGCCGGAGTACGGCTTTCCACCCTTCGTCAGCCACCGTTCGGTTTCCCCCGCGGATTTCCAGACCATGCAACAGCATCTGCTGGACATGGCACGGACCGATGCCGGACGACGACTGCTCGGCCGCCTGCACCTGGACGGTTTTACCGTCGGATCGCCGGCGCTGTATGACGGCGTGGCGCAAATGATGCGAGCCTTCGGCGAAGCCTGAGCCAACGCACATGACTTCGATGAACCACCCCGCATTATGAAATCGCGCACCTTCGATGGGCCCCAGGCTGGCAAATGGGCCCGCCCCTCCCATCCGCTGTGCGGCCCACGGCTGGCTTTGCACAGCCAGCCGGCTGCGGCGGCGCGACGCATGCGTCGCGAATTCCCGCCTCGCCCCCTCACGGGGAGGCTACTGATCGGCTCGCTGCGCTCGAATGAAACACAGCGCACTTGGCAAAGCATTTCACGTTAGCCATGCGCTGGCTATTCAACCTTTCCTTCCGCCACAAGATTCCCTTGTGGACCTCCTTCCTGATCAGCTTCTCGATCTTTGTCGTCGGCGCCGCACTGATGACGCGCGCCTACAACGACATGAAGAACGCCGTGGTGATCAGCGCCGACAACCTCGGCCATACCCTGGCCAACACGGTGGCGCCAACGCTGCTGCACGACGACGTCTGGCGCGCCTTCGAGATCGTGCGCTCGCCGATTCGCGCCGAATCCGCGCAAACCCCGGTCCAGGTCGATGCCGTGGTGGTACTGACGCGCGACAACAAGGTGTTCGTCTCCAGCGATCCGGATACGCTGCCGATGCTGACCGAAGCCGAAACCCTGGGGTCCGACTGGCGGCGGCTGAGCGAACGGCTAAGCACCCCTGGCGAGCAAAAATGGCCTCTGGTGCTGGAGCCCGACGACTCCAGCTATCTCTACCTGGCTCTGCCGATCATCGACAAGGATGCGCAACTGGGTCACCTGGTGCTGCGTTACGCAAAGTCCGTGTTCCATCCCTGGTTCATCGACACCATCTGGCAGGGACTGGGCATAGGCCTGCTGGTGCTGGCGGTGCTGATCCCCATCAACTGGTACTGGGGCAGCCGGATGGCGACGCCGCTGGTCGACCTGGCGCAACGCATGGGCATGATGCTGGAGAGGCCGCCGGAACCGCTGCCACCCGATTTGTATCCCTACCACGATGAACTCGGGCAGTTGTTCCAAGCTTACGACCGCATGGTGCTCGCGCTGCGCGACAAGGCCGCGCTGGAAAATGAAATGGTCAAGTCGGAACGCCTGGCCGCGATCGGCCAGCTCACCGCCGGCATCGCCCACGAAATCAACAACCCGCTGGCGGGACTGATCACCGCCGTCGACACCTTGAAATTGCGGCAGGACCTCGACCCGAAGGCGCGGCGCCACCTCGAACTGATCGACCGTGGCCTGATGCAGATCGGCGACACCGTCGCCGCGTTGCTGGTGCAGACCAGGGTGCAGGCCCGGCCGCTGAACCTGCATGACCTGGAAGATATCCATACCCTGATCCAGCCCCAGGTCAGCGCGCGCCGCATCCGGCTCGACTGGTCCGCAGCCATGCCGGCGGAATTACCGGCGCCGGCCAGCCTGGTGCGCCAGATCCTGATCAACCTGTTGCTCAATGCCGTGCAGGCCGCGGATGAAGGCGGCCATGTCAGCCTGTGGCTGGGACGCAAGGGCGATTCCGAGACCTGCCTGACCATCGTGGTGCGCAATGACGGCACCCAGCTCGACGACGAACAGCTTGCCCATCTGTTCGAGCCCTTCGCATCGACGCGTACCGGCGGACATGGTCTCGGCCTCTGGGTCACCTACCAGATCGTGACCCAGCTCAACGGCTGCATCAGCGCAAGGAACGCCGACGGACAAGTCGAGTTCGTGGTCAACCTGCCCCTTGGAGAAACCCCATGCAGCACCGCATCGGCCTGATCGAGGACGACCCCATCATCGGCGAAGCGCTGTCGGAGCGACTCGAATTCGAGGGCTTCGCCTGCGACTGGTTTCGCGACGGCAAATCCGCCCGGCGCGGCCTCGGCCAGCGCCGCTACAGCGTGGTGGTGAGCGACATCAAGCTGCCCGACGTCAGCGGCGAACAACTCTTCAGCGACCTGCTCGACGGCGGACAAAGGCAGGCACCCTTCATTTTCATTACCGGCTACGGCGCCATCGACCAGGCCGTGCGCCTGCTCAAACTGGGCGCCCACGACTACGTCACGAAGCCGTTCAACGTCGCCGAATTGATCGGCAAGATCCGCGGTCTGTGCGAACGTCAGCAACCGGCGGTCGGCGCGGGAGCCCTGCTCGGAATTTCCACCGGCATGCGCCAGATCGAAGCCTTGCTGCCGCGCCTCGCGGCCAGCCGCAGCGCGGTGCTGGTCTCCGGCGAATCGGGTGCCGGCAAGGAAGAGGTGGCGCGTGCGCTGCATCGTGCCGGCGACCCGGACGGCAAAGCGCCCTTCGTCGCCGTCAACTCCGGTGCAAATCCCGAGAACCTGATCGAATCGGAACACTTCGGCCACGAAAAAGGCGCCTACACCGGCGCCGACCGCGAGCGACACGGCGTAGTCGAGCAGGCCG
>SXGU01070758.1_pt1 | contig 12211 bp, 8 predicted proteins | sample 3174531 | NCBI WGS metagenome assembly SXGU01 (sample SAMN11356863, study PRJNA531348) | freshwater metagenome | isolation source: freshwater sample F1-140 | place: China: Fuxian Lake, Yuxi | collected 2017-12-25
CGATCCCCGCGTACGCGGGGGAGGCACAAACGAGGCATGACCATGATCCTGGAATTCAGGTCGATCCCCGCGTACGCGGGGGAGGCATCTGGATACGGATCAGGTCGGCGACGATGGAGGGTCGATCCCCGCGTACGCGGGGGAGGCGCGCGTAGGCCTCAAAGAAACGCGACTTGCCGGGGTCGATCCCCGCGTACGCGGGGGAGGCCCCTCGATCATGTCCATGCCGATCTGCTTCCAGGGTCGATCCCCGCGTACGCGGGGGAGGCCCCAGCTGCCCCCAAATAGCACGGCGTTTTCCAGGTCGATCCCCGCGTACGCGGGGGAGGCCTATTTCGGCAAACACGCGAGATGGAGATCTCAGGTCGATCCCCGCGTACGCGGGGGAGGCTCTAGTATGCAACCATATGAATTATCGCCGAATTGTGAAAGAACGGTTCAACAACGCGTCACAAGCATGCCGTCAATTTCCGTCATCTGGATCGGTGGCAGTCCCAAAGTCGCTGCCGCCTGACCCCCTGGCATCGTCGTATCCGCCCAGAGCATGACGATGGATGCGTCCTTTTCGTTCGGGAACCAATCCGACAGCACGCGCCAGATGCGTTCGCGCACTGCGGGCGTAATGCGCGGCGCGCTATAAACCCCCGGCGCAAGTTCCAGCATCGACGAGGCCAGAAAGCCACGCACGCGGTCACTCACATTGCGCGTTACTACCACTGTCATCGACATGAAGCAGTTCCTTGATGCGATCAATCATGCGCGAGATAAGCTTTGTACGCCGAAACTCCGCTGCCGCTTCCCGGCGTAAGGCGCGCTCAAGTATCAGGCCTGGATCGTCCAGTGCATTGCGTGCAACCTTGAACGCCAGCGGAATTGTGACTTCAGCGCGGTACAGGTCGGCAATATCGAGGGTAAAGGCATTACTCGAATCCTCGTGAATAAACCCGAGTGGCGGCAAGGCGCCAACGGCGGCAACTGCGACGTCGGCGGCGCATTCGACAAAGGTGGCGGCATGGTTAATTGACTGATTGGGAATGTCTGTCCCATTGGGATTGCTCCGGTCGTAGCGGCGGCCATTCCAAGGAATACGAAAGCGGTCGGCAGCTAGCTTGTAGGTTTCCTTCATGCGGGCACCTTCGATACCGCGCAGCACGGCGATATCGCGGTGCGGCAGGATTTTTCCGAAGCGGAAGGCATACATGCGGCGGGCCACCGATAATCGCTCGTTCTCGTCGGCCCACAAGCGAGCTTGCACACGAGCAACCTCGCTACGGCCCTGGCCCATCGGCGGCGCAGTGTAGAACTTGACGCCGCCTTCGCCCACTGCCGCAAGCAGGGTGCCGTGGCGGGCAAGGATGCGCAGCGCATCGTGACTGACGGTGGAGCCGGGGCCAAGCAGGATGAGCGAAACATTCTGATAGGGAATGGCGTAGTCGCCGGCCGAGAAATCGTCGGAATCCGTGCAGACAAATCGCAATGTGCCGTCACCGACAAACAGCTTGCCGCGCGAGAGCCAGATCAGGCCGTGGCGATCGGCATGCGGAATGCGCGATTCGGCCAGACCCAGTCTGCCGGAGAAAAGGCCTGCGGCTGTCATTTCATGCGGCTTGCCGGGGCGGGCGCAGCAACAACATGCCGAAGCCGAAGGCGCGGTGCCGGCCGATTCCACGTGACATCAGTCGCGAGAAGGCATCCGGGTTGCCGATGGTAAGTTCTCCTGAAAACAGGGCATCGGGGCGTTCGACGATCAGGCGTTTTGCGCCACCGGCAGCGTGCGCAAGGCGTTGGCTGCGTATCCGCTGAAAACCGATCAGGTCGACAGTATTGCCGACGATCTTCGCTGCGCCATCCTTGCCTAGTTGGTTGGCAAGCCACTCCGCATAGACTTGTGGCCGCGACGGTGCTTCCATTCCGGCTTCCACGGCTCGGCTCACAGCGACGAGGTAGACATCCCGCTCATGTTCGGCGCGGCTGACCGGACAGGCGCGCAACTCGAAACCGAGTCGGCGCTCTATTTTCCAGGTGACCGGCATGGCCTTCCCGGCAGCGGCCGACCAGTCGGAGACATTGGCTGCATAGGGTTCGACAAAGGTATGTACATGCTCGATCAAGGCTTCGATTGGCTGTTGTGTGTAGCCGAGCATGCGCAGGCCATGGCGGTTTTCAATCAGCCGAAACGGCTTTGGCGCCAAATCGCCTAGGGTGGCGGCAAGCCATGCGTGGGCGGCGTAACCGAAGTCCTCGCCAGCCACCAGCCCGTGCCCTTGCCTGTGGGCGAAGCGTATAAGGCGCGCTGGGTCGAGCGGTAGGTCGATCATGAACATGGCGCCATCTCCTCAATTGGTCCTTCGGCCACGATGCGCCGGCCGGCATGCCATTGGTTCTTCCAGTCACGCTGATCGTAGATAGCCTTGAGTTGATCCTCGCGGTTGGTTCCGACATCCGCTGGCCAGCGTGCGGCCATGGTCTGGCTCCTGGTTTTGCGTGCCACACACTGGGTGCGTGGAATGGACTTCAGAATGGCGAGCACATCGTCGCCGGTTGCGCGCCCGAGAAAAATGGGGGCACTCGGCAGGCAGGTTTTACGGCCGAGAAACAGCGGCCGCATGGGTCGTATCAATGCGTTTTCGAGCGTGGCTAGGTCAGGCGCGGTGTCATCGGTCAGGGCAAGAATCGCGGTCAAGACCCCGTTTGCCAAATAGTGCCGGAGGCGGATATGCGTTCCCTTTTTAGCTTCACCACCATCCCGGTGCTCTGGGACACCGCGTGTCGTCCAGCCCGCATTGACCATCTTGGGCTGGCCGAGATCGACCGTGTGGTAATCGACGATGGCTTCCGGTTCGATGTCCCAACGCGTGGCGACGATCAGCCGATCCTGTAGTGCGCCGATTTTTTCGCCATCGCCATGCGACCAGCCCTGCGCGTTGGCGAGCAAACCCGCGAACAGCGATAGGCCGGGGAACCGGTCGGTGACATTGTGGTGGTCGACCATGACTCCGCCAAAGCTCATCAAGGGTGCGTCAAGGCGAAGGATGAGTGCGTCCATCAGCTCGCCCCGAAAATGCTGTCGAGTACCGCGGCGATGGATGCTGCAAGAGGCGCGGCAGGGATGTTCGACAGGCGCGACATATCTTGCGATGAGGCGACGAAGCGTTTTTCCTGGCAGCCATACATGCCATCGATGGCGGCCAGATGATCGCCCAGCGAATCCACCGCCTGCTGCATCGGGTCGCCCTTGAGATTGAGCGCCTTGAGGTAGGCATTGGCCAGCGTGCGCGGCTGGACCTTGCCCGATTCCATCAGCACGCAAGCGGCGCGGGCATAGGGGGCGGTGGAACCCAGCTTGGCGCCGGGACTGACGGTGGCGATGGCGTTGATCAACTGCGTCAGGACGTTGCGGGCATCGGCCAGCGTTTCCGGAGGCTGGCCGGCCCAATCCTTGGCATCGCAGCCGCACAAGTTGGAGATTAGCAGTGGTACATCGACGACTACATAGCCGTAGAAAAGGCCCGCACCGAGTTCCATGTCGCCGGCGTGTGCGGCACCGGCATCCTCGTGAGCTTCCTTGAGATCGTCGACCACCGTGAAGTAATCGACCTCGGTGGAAAGCGGGTGGACGGTGAATGCGTGGGCGACATGCACGGCGGCATCGGTGCGGGCGAGAATATCGGAGGTGACGAAGCGGCCGAACATGGCGCCTTCGATGCCGGAAACGAGATCGTCCTGGCCGGCGGCTTTCATCAGTGCCCGAAGATTGCCTTTCTCAACTTTCAGGCGAGCATCCAGCGTTGTTACTGGATCTTCGTTGCTCTTTGCGCATTCGACAATCAGCCTGACGAAGTAATCGGCTTCCGGCTTGCCGAATAGCACGGGTTGATTCAGTCGAAGAGGATTGGCCTTGTCCTGCCCGCCTTGCACCAGCTTTTTCAGCAGGGCTTCCGTCATCTGCTTTGCTGTTTCTTCAGCGACACCGTTGGCAATGGCGCGGCGGAATACTTCGCGCTCGAAGAACATCCGCGAGCGGATACCGCCGGGTAGGTCAATGGCGCGATGCAGTTCGTCGCGCCAATGCTTTTTCAGGCATTGCGACGAGACGCGCATGCGTTCGGCGTTGCCAAAAGGAATTCGCTTGGCGAGGCCGGCATCGTCGCGGTTGAGCAGGGCGGCGGCATAGGATGTCAGGTTGTGGATTTGCAGAAACATGATGGTCATTCCTCCCGATTGGCGGATTGCTTGAGTTTGTCTACGGTGCGATAGAAATCGCGGGCGATACGGATATTGGTGCGTTCCCTGAAGTCGGGATCGCGGGCGAACACGAGATCGGCAAAGCCGCGCCAGTCGCAAGCGATGCCTTTCGCCGCCACCAGCCGCGCGGCGCGCAGCGCCAGCGTGCGCAGGGTGTCGTCGCCGGCGGCGAGCAAGCGTTCCAGTCGGCTTTCTGCGAAACGGGCTTCGGCCAGCGCCTCACCCAACGGCGTGGCCGGGTTGTAGCCGCCATCGCGCTGAATGGCCAGCGCGCAGATGACGGTGCGCCAGTCGGGAAGCCATCGTTCGCCCTGCCAGGGTTCGTCAACCTGCGCCAATATGAGCCGGTGCAGCGCCAACGGCGCCGGGCCATCCAGCGCCATGCGCTTCAATGCTGCCCGCTCGCCATTGGAGATGCCCGCGCTGGCCAGCAGGGCCGCCAAGGCCGGGACATGGGCGGCGGGGGAGCGTACTTCAGGGTTCGTCATGCGTCACCTCCATGAAATGCGGAAAGTTCTTTTTCAAGCTGCCGAAGAAGATTCCTTGCGCCTTCGTCTTGGCGCGGTAGGAACGGCCATGACGTTGAGGCGCGCGCTCTGCGGCGCGATCCAAAGTCCCCTGAGCTAGTTGTCGCAGTTCGTTGAACCATGGTCGTATTGCATCTGTGTCGTCGGGTATATCGACAGTCGACCAAAGCCAGTCGAAATAGAGATGACTCCAGTTCGTGGCGAATCGCGTTGTTGCGCTGTTGACCCAATCCTTGACTTGTCTGTTATCAAAATTGATGTCGCTAGGTCCACCTTCCATCAACGAGAAAAGAGCCGAGCCCAAGTTGCTGCGAATCTCCTTTGCGAGGTCGAGGCCTTTTTTCGATCGCGTAGTCAGTCGGTCGCGCTGAATGCCACCGCCGAAGATCGCAAAGCCGGCAGTCTCCGGAATACGGATCGCCGCTTCATGAAATCCGTCCGTCGTGCAGTTGCCACGAACAAATACGGAGGCTGTCATCCATCCACTTGATGACGCTTGGGGCTCCTTCTGCATCGCGGCTGGTTCGAGTTCACCATCGCCAAAGACTAAGTCGCGAAGTAACTTCGGCGTCAAGCCTGCTTCGGAAACAGTAAGCGCGCCGTTGGTCTTGCGGTTGATTGGTATCCAAGGATCGCCTACGTTACCCTTCATCTGATCAGCCGCAATACGGGTTGCTGTCGATGTAGCGCTGAATGCGGCGATTGCCCCATGCGATTTGACCATTCGCACTCTACGGGCGATCTCGATGTAGAACGGGTCGAGGCGAGCGAGGGGGAGACTTGTCGTACCGTTCCAGGCATCAATCCAAAGCAATGTCTTGCCGGCTGCATGATACGGATGCGGCGGTTCCAAGAGAGTGGGGCGGTGCTCGATTATCGTTTTTACGTCGCGAAGAAACCTGGCGCCGAACCGAAATCCATGCCTCCACGTTACGCAAGGACGGCTACCGGAACCGCTATTCATTCTGGAAATTCCATAGGTCTTGGCGCCCATGTATCCAATCGTGGTTTGCAAGCTTACTAAGGCGAACAGCCAACCCTCCGCGTTTATCGCGGTTGCCCGGGTTGATTTGACGTCATGGTTTCTTGCAGTTTGCAGAACGTCGAGTGCGTCCGGCGTCATGGCTCTTGGCTTGTATTCCCGGTCAAAAGTGGCCTGATCTGTTGATGGTGGTTGCAGAAAGGCAGGCTTGGATGGGTCGTCGACGATCAGCGTCCATGCGCTGTCGTCCTCGCAGCCTTCCTGTTGGGTCAGTGTCCGGATGCCCTTGAGCCAGAAGGCTACGCTCTGCCGGGGAGCGGCTTCTCCCTGCCGCACCAGCACCGCACCGGCGAGGTAACAGCAGAAGATGTGGAAGGCATCTTCCTGATGGCGTTGCAGGCCGGGCAGGCTTTCGACCCGGTCTTCGCCGAGCAGGGCCAGGAGTTCCGGCAGGCTGGCGGTCGCTGGACCTTCCGGCGTCCGGACGCGGAAAACAAGATCGGTGAGCAGGTTCATCATGGCGTCGCTTTCTCCAATCCGAAGCGGGAGTATCGGTAGATATGTTGGCCGACAGGGTCGGCCTGTATGAGCAGGGTATCGCCTTCAAGGCTCACCAGATGAGCCTGTTCGATTTCCATATGCGGCGCCAGATGGCCGGGGATGTTGATTTCGGTGATCGCTTGGCCGAAGGGTGTTCGATGGCTGCCGCCCAGAGCAAGGGTCCGGTCGTTCAATCCGAGACGCGTGGCGAGGTGTTCTTCGACGGCGTTTGGAAACATGAAGTCGCCGAAATGCTTATTCGGCATGGCCGCCGCGTGCGCGGCGGATTGCTGCGCACCGCCGATGCCTTCGATGTGCATACCGTGTCGCGCCCAGGCTTCACCTTTCAGGCTGGCCAGGCGCTCCGGGTGCGTTGCCGATTCCACAAGGCTTCGGTTAGCGCGCGGAATCTCGATGGCCGGAGATGCGGCGACGAGGTCACGGGTCAGTTGCAGGATGCGCAAGTCCTCATAGACCGTGCCGAAGCCGGCGAGGTTGCCGCGCCGAACTTCGCCCCTGGGGTTGAGAAAAGCGGAAAAGTCCGATTCTTCCGGCAACAGCACGGTGCATGTCGGTACCGGGCGCGATCCGCGATCATGCCGGTGCAGCCGGCCGATGCGTTGCAGCAGCACATCGATCGGACACAGGTCGGTGATCAGCCAATCGGCGTCAATGTCGAGGCTTTGCTCCAGGGTTTGCGTGCCGATCAGAAGGATGGCGCCATCGGGGGAGTTCCGTCCAAGCGTCTCGCTGACGGTGCGATCCATCAATTCCCGGTCGGCGCGGGCGAAGCGGCCGTGATGGGGGCAGCGCACGCCATCGACGGAAAACATGGTCCGCGCAAGCTCCGGATCGGCATCAGCCAGCCGGGCAAGGGCCACGGCACGCCCGACGGTATTCAGGATGACAAGTATCCGCTGGCCTCGGTTCAACGCTTCACGCAGGCGTGGCAAGAGCGTTTCTGGCGCTTGGAGCACAGGCTGCGGTTCCAGTTGAACGGTCTTACTTCGACTTGCGGGATCGGACAGGTGCCTTGTTGGCTGCTCCGGCGCGCTTATGGCCGGATAGGGCAGGCTGGCGGCTATGGCGAGGGGTTCTGTTTCCGGTCTTGAAGTTTCGGGGTATAGATACTCGGCTCGCGCGGCGGCGCCCAATGTCGCAGACAGGAGCAGCGCTCGCCCGCCTGCCTTGCTGTGGCGCGTGAGCAAACGGCGAACCAGGTAGCGCATGTAGACATCCGAACTGTGCACCTCGTCGATAACCAGCAAGGAACGGTCGAGGCAGGCGGCGCGCAGATGGGCGTGCGGAACCTGAATGGTGGAGAACAGCGCCTGATCGATGGTTCCGACGGCAATGGGCGCGGCAAGGAATCGTTTGGGGCGTTCCGCGGCCCAGGTGCGATCCCGTCGCTTCTGATCTTCCTCGTGGAACAGATGCGCACTGGTCGGCAGGATGTTGTCCGCTCGCTCGCCATCGACCTGCGTATAGCCCGGCACGGCAAGCAGCACAGGCGGGCAGTTGTTGCCGAAGACACGCTTCATGGCGTCATTGACGCGTCCATAGAGTTCACGGGCGGCGACGCGGGTGGGCAGGGCGAAATAGAGGCCATCCACCATGCTGGCGCCGAACAGCGCGAGAAAATGCATGAGCGCGGCTTCGGTCTTCCCCGACCCGGTGTCGGACTCGGCGATCAACAAGGACGGCAGTTCGGTGCTGGCAAGTGCCGATTGCAGGGGACGAGGTTCGCCGGATATGCCGAAGGTGTCGCGAAAACTTGGCAGTTGCGTTGCTACCCGGTCACGGGCGGCTGCTATGTCCAGCCCCACGGCAGCCAGCGCTTTTCTTGCCTGGCATCGCGACCACTCGATGCGATTGCCTTCATGCTCAAAGGGGAAGAAAGACTCACGGTGGGAGCCCAGCCAGTCTGCGAGCATGACCAGACCTGCAAAACGATGCTCGAGTTCGATGGTGACGGGTATTGGCGGTGCGTTTTCCTTGAATGCGGACGGGAAGGTGTTGCGCGCGGTTGCCCCAAGTTCTCTGAGTCCAACAAATGGATCAATGCCATCGCGTGGTTTCCAGTGGTGTTTCAAGCGGTCAATCTGGTTTCTGTCGACGATGTCGTGTTTGTATGCGGGTTTGCCATGATGGGATATGGTGGCCAGAAGCATCCGGCCGCAGCCATTCGGGGTGTCGAACCACGATGCCATGGCATCCAGCCCCAAGGCATCGGTTGCCTTGGCGGACAAGTCGTAGTCATAGAGGAGAGCGGCGGTTTCGGTTACATGACCGGCTGTGTTTGTTGCATCAGGATTGTGTCTAGATTGGAAGCCGGCGTTGCATTTACCGAGATCATGCAGCAACGCAAACACGGCTAGACGGTCGAAAACAACCGCGTTGGCGCCGATGCCCAGGCTACGCTGTATGGCTGGGGTATCGCATAAGGCGCGAAAAACGCTGGCGACATCAATGCAGTGATCCGAGAGCGACAGGATTAATTCACGGTCGTCAGACAGCTTACCCCAGAAATCCATCGCCTCCTCTTGTTTTGCACGGCATACTTGGCCTGCATATTAACGCTTTTTTTGTATTTTTAGCGCCGAATTTCTGCGAGGCGTTTTTCTAGGCGTTTGGTGGAGACGGGTTCGGGGGTTTTGAGTTCTTGAGCGAAGAGGGAGACGCGCAGTTCTTCTAGCGCCCAGCGGAATTCGACGGCGCTTTCTCCCTTTAAGGTGGCGGCGGCTTGCAGGAGGGGGGCTATGTCGCGCTGGTGTTGGGTGTCACGAACTAGGTCGCGAGGGAGTTTTTCCAACCGGCGGTCGATGGCGGCAAGGTAACGGGGCAGGTGGGCCAGGCGTTGCGGCGGGTGTTTGGCGATGAAATCGACAGAGACGAGGGCGGCGAGTTGCTGGCTGATATCGTGTGCGGCGGCGGCGCAGGGGCCGGGGAGTTTGGCAATGCGCCCGTGCAGGGCTTGGGTGGTGACGATGCATTGCGCGGCGAGCTGGGCAATGCGCTCGGCCTCGCTACCAAGGGCGCCGGAGGGGATCTGAGCTAGCGCTGCGAACGCGGTTCGGTCGCGAATTTCAGCTGGGTCGCAAATGGCGGGAGGGTTGGCGCTGGCGAGGTTGAGAGCGGCGCTGTAGAGCACATCGCGAATTAGGGTTTCGCCGTGCCCGCCCCAGAGCCCGTAGGCGAGCCAGGCTCCCTTAAGGCGGTCGGCCACGGTTTTGTGGCTTTGTTTGAGGCGTGCGCCTTGTTCCAGCCAGTACAGCCGCAATACGCCGCGCCGGTGGGCGGTGAGGGCGGCAGCGCGGTGGTCAAGGGGTTTCAGGCTGACGCTTCCGTCGTTTTCTTCAACGAGGGCGGGCCAGGCCGTGAGGGTTTGTGTGCCGCGCGGCAGGTTGATGTGTTCGGGCAGGGTGGCAAAGTCCCAGTGCGTCAGGTGGTCGCGCTCGAGATGGGTGGAGGCGCTGGCCAGGTGGCTTTGCGCGGTGGGGCCGTGGGCGTTGCGCAGGGCGCCAAGATCGCGGGATTCATCCAGGGCTTGGCCGTCGGCATCGAGCAGACGAAAGTTCATGCGCAGGTGGGGTGAGAGGGTTTCTTCGCGCCAGGCGTCGCGCGGGATGCGGACGCCCGTGCGCGTCTCCAGAAAGTCGGAGAGGGCTTCGGTGAGCGGGGTGTCGCTGGGCGTTAGGGCGGTGGCGGCGGCGCGGGCGTAGTCGGGGACGGGGACGAAGTTGCGGCGCAGGCCTTGCGGTAAGCTGCGGATCAAGCCTTCGATGCGGGCGGCGATGAGCCCCGGTACCAGCCATTCACAGCGCGCCGCAGGTATTTGGTTCAGGGCCGCGACGGGGGCGACGAGGGTGACGCCGTCAGCGCTGGCACCGGGCTCGAAGCGGTAGCAAAGTCGCCAGCGCTGGTCGGCCCAGTCGAGCCATTCGGGGTGGGCGGTGAACCCGGGGTGTTGCGCCGGGAACAGGTCGGCGCGCTCCAGAAATAACAGGCGCGGGTTGGTCTTTTCGGCGTTTCGGCGCCAGCGATCAAGGCCGGCTCCGGTGTGGATGTCGTCCGGAAGACGGGCGGCAAACAGGGCGGCGATGGCGTCTTCATCGACCTCGATGTGGGCGTTACGGGTGCGCTGGGTGAGTTCGTCCAGCTCGGTGAGAAGGTCAAGGTTATGGCGGAAGAAGGCGGCGCGGCTGTCCCATTCGCCGCGCACCAAGGCGTGCAGGATGAACAGGTTGCGGCACAGGGCAGGATCGATGGGGCCGTAATGCACGCGGCGTTCATTGACGACTGGTAGGCCGTAAAGGGTGGCACGGAGTTTGGCGTTGACCTGGGCCGGTTTCTTTTCCCAGTGTGGGTCGCTGTAGCTGAACTTGAGCAGGTGGGCGCCGGCGGCTTCGATCCATTCTGGCTCGACCCGGGCCACGGTGCGCGCATAGACGCGGCGGGTTTCGACGATCTCGGCGGCCATGAGCCACTTGGGTTTTGGTTTTACGCCGGTGCCCGGAAAGGGCAGGAAGCGGATGTCGCGGGCGCCGAGATAACTGCCGTCTTCGGTCAAAAAACCCAAGTTGCCAAGCAGACCGCTAAGGAGGGCCTGATGGATGGGGGCGTAGCGCGTGGCCCAAGGGTCTTCGCCCGGGGCGGGCGGCTGGTCGGGGGTGGGAAAGCCGAGATCTTTTACCAGCCGGGTGAGCTGGTTGTATACCTCGCGCCATTCGCGCAGGCGGAGCGGCGAGAGGAATTCGCCGTGCAGTTGCTCGCGCAGTTTGCGCTGGGACTTGCGGTGCGCAATCTGGCGCTCGAGGTGTTGCCAGAGATTGAGGATGGCGAGGAAATCCGAACGCGGGTGGGCAAAGCGGCGGTGTTTCTCATCGGCCGCCGGGGCGCGTTCCATGGGGCGTTCGCGCGGGTCTTGTACCGACAGAAAGGCGGCAATCACCAGGATCTCGTGCAGGCAGGCGTGTTGGTGGCCGGCGATCAGCATGCGGCCGATGCGCGGGTCCACCGGCAGGCGGGCCAGTTGGCGGCCCGTTTCGGTGAGGCGGTTGTCGCTAGCGATGGCTCCTAGTTCGGCGAGGAGTTGCTGACCGTCTTTGATGCGGCGTGGCTCGGGGGCGTCGAGAAAGGGGAAGTCGGCAATGTCTGGTAGGGCCAGAGACTTCATTCGCAGGATGACTCCGGCTAGCGAGGAGCGCAGCAGCTCCGGAGTTGGGTAGAGGGGGCGGGACTGGAAATCGGCCTCGGCATAGAGACGGATGCAGACCCCGGGGCCGAGTCGTCCGCAGCGACCGGCGCGTTGGTTGGCCTGGGCTTGGGCGATTTTTTCGGTCTTGAGTTGTTCGATGCGGTTTTTGAGCGAGTAGCGTTTGACGCGCGCCAGTCCGGTGTCGATGACATAGCGAATGCCGGGGACGGTGAGCGAGGTCTCGGCGACATTGGTGGACAGCACGAGGCGCCGCCCGCTGTGCGTCTGGAAGATGCGATCCTGCTCGGCCATCGACAGGCGGGCAAAGAGCGGCAGGATCTCGGTGTGATCGGGGTGATGTTTGCGCAAGGCTTCTTGTGCCTCGCGGATCTCGCGCTCGCCAGGCAAAAAAACGAGGATGTCGCCGGGCCCGTGCCGGGCCAGCTCGTCGGTGGCAGCCAGAAGGGCGGTATGCAGGTCGCCATCAGCGGCTTCCGCGGCCGCTTCGGCGTTTTCGATTGGCCGGTAACGCATCTCGACCGGATAGCTGCGGCCTGAGACCTCGATAACCGGCGCTCCGTGAAACCACTTGGAAAAGCGATCGGCTTCCAGGGTGGCCGAGGAAAGGATGAGTTTCAGGTCCGGTCGGTGCGGCAGAAGGTTGTGCAGGAAGCCGAGCAGAAAGTCGATATTGAGACTGCGCTCGTGGGCCTCATCGAG
>SXGU01322800.1_pt1 | contig 12210 bp, 10 predicted proteins | sample 3174531 | NCBI WGS metagenome assembly SXGU01 (sample SAMN11356863, study PRJNA531348) | freshwater metagenome | isolation source: freshwater sample F1-140 | place: China: Fuxian Lake, Yuxi | collected 2017-12-25
ACCACTTTGCGCTAGCCCCCACCAACCATTGCCTAACGAGCAACGACCACTACTGGTGTTGGATTTTCCACGCGACATGAGCCGCGTAACACTCGCAAGTCGCATAGTGTAACCAATCCGGCATCCGCAGCCCTAAACATTCAGTGCGCAATGCAAGCGGCTGCACCACGCCTGCCTATGCTCCGCCGCCGAAGCCACGCCTCCAAATTCAGCCGCACCAATTGGTATGCCGCAGTCCGCTCCGGCTGCCGGCGTACATACATCGCCGCGCGCTTCAGCGCACTACCCAGCAACACATCAAGTGATTAGATATTGATTGTGTTTGCATCACGGTATGGTTTTCGCCAGGCCGCTGCAGGGAGTGATGAAGCGGGTATATAGTGAGCGCTAATTCAAGCAGATCTGCACTCGCGAAGCAGGACATTTGCTGGTAGCGTCTGGGTATGTTTTTGGGATGGTACGTAGAGCAAACGCAGATGAAGATCAAATTTTATCCAATTGCAGTTGGTTGTATATTAGTGCTCGGGCTATTGTTCTTGATAGCCCCAATCCCGGTGCCAATTCCAAAGGCAACCCCAAAACCAACTGCGAATCCAGAATCGCCGGTACTGTTTCGGGTGAGCGCGCTCAAGGATCTGGCTGACTTGAAGAAGGATATTGGCGATGCCAGCTTGCTCTTGAAAAGGGGGGGGCAAGTGGAAGTTTCTCGGAAATTCAATCGAAATAAACTACAACATCGTGCCATTACGACTTCGCAGGCCGCCTACGCAATACGCAAAAAACTGGACTACTGCGGTTGCGCAAATAGACTCGCTTTCGAATCAATTCTCTAGAAACATCTCAGGGGGATCAGTGGCGAGCACCCGATCCACGCTCTCCAATATGCTCAGTCTAGCTATCGCCCTGGAAGACTATGTGAAGACTGTTAATTAGCGCAAGAAACGCTGTATAGGTTAATGAAGGGTCTTAAAGTTTCAGTCTTGAATTACCGACCCGATTATTGGGGTTTTGCAATGGATTAGAGACCAGTGGTACCGGCGCCGTATTCGGCCTGCCCCGGCGTGAAGCCCTGGAAAATTATCTTATCAATCAATCCAGCGAGTTAGATCGACTCGTGCTTGAGATGTCGCGGGGCTTTGCGGCGGATGGTTCTTGTGGGTACGGTGGCTGTAGGATCTGGCGCGCTGCGTAGAACATTGCGCCGAATGGGGTGGTTAGGGAAGTTGTTTTGGGTCGTCATACTTTACCATCGCATAGTCAGTGCCCCATTTGTTTTGGGCGTTTGCCTAATTTCAGGGTAGGCTGTTTGCGCGTTTAGCCACAGGAATGCCTCAAGTTGTTTGTTGTAGTCGTATTTAACCATTGAATATTCGGTTCCCCATGTGCTTCGCGCGCTGGTAATAATATCAGCGTATTCTGTCTGTGAGTTCACCCATGTGTAGGCTTCAACTTCTTTGTTGTAGTTGTATTTCACCATTTCGTTGTCGCTGCCCCACTTGTTTTGTGAGGTTGCCATTATTTTAGGGTATGCGGTCTGCGCAACTACCCAGTCATAAGCTTGGATCTGCTTGTTGTATGTGTATTGAATCATCAAGGCATCGTTAACCCACTTTGAGGTGACGTTGGCTAAGAGGGTTGCAAGTACAGTGTCACGGCCTGATTGCGGAGCTGGTGCAGGAGCAGGCTTTGCAACAGCCGGTGTTGCTGCTGCAGGAACATTCGTGGGAGTTGCAGCGGGTGCAGCTAGTTAGTCGCCTACCTGAAAAAAGCCAAACCATAAGTGGCTGAGATATTTCGGCTCCGCGTGAATTGGTAAATGTAAGGATGCCGGCTGCGATGCTGCAGACTTTAACGTAGCTGTCCTCGTATACGCCCGTAAAGGCATTCTCAAACTCAAGGTAAACCGCGTCTTTGGTGCAAGCAAAATACATTTGCAGCTAGTTTTTGGGGTTGGTATTGAATACTGTTCCCTGAACAAAAGCTTGTTCGCTAGTATGGCTTTCTGGGTAATCACGCAACTCGCGGAAGTCCATATTCACAAACCCTTTGAAATATTCAGCCGTAGCTTACTTCGCGACCACCGTGGCGGTGCGGCTATCGCTCTGCGCTTGGCAGCTAAAGGGTCGGCGGTTGCCGTGGCACCGTATTCAAAAGCCAAGCGTGTTTCGGTCGCGATGAACGCGACCGCTGTTGCAGTGTAGAACTCCGCTAGTAGCGTCGCGGTAGGAGTATGCGTAGGGGTGGGTGTGGGCGTAGCCGTGCTGGTCTGCGTGGCTGTGGCGGTAGCTATAGCGGTGCGCGTTGCAGTGGAGGTTCATGTTGCTGACGCAGTAGGGCTGGGAGTATTGGTTGGTATCGCAGCCTGTGTAGCAGCGGCGAATGCAACGAATGGGGCAGCTTCATTACGTTGTATGAGGTAACCAACCGATGCGACCACAATTAGCAGTACAGCAACGCTTCCAATGGCTGCCAGAAAGTATTTTTCTAACCAAAATGTCCCTTCCAATTTTTTCTATCTCGGTTTTCTACAGTGCCTTGCTTTGCCCACTAGTATCAATTCACGGAGGCCGATTATCAGGTCGATTGTCAAATTAGTTGCCACCATGTTGCAATTGACCTGAGGGGGCAACAGCGTGAGAAAATATTACTGCTCCGAATGCCGCATTCCTACTCAAGATTGAGCCACGCGACCTCTGCTTGGGTAAGCTTGACCTCCAGCGCCGCGTATGAGGGAAGACTTTCTTCCAATGATGCCGGACCAATCAGTGACCACATAGGGAATGGCTGGGCGAAAAGATAGGCGAGGGCTATCGACATTGGATGTACGCCCGCCCTTTTGTTAGCAAGTTCGTTGCAGCGCTCGAGCCTCTTGAAATTGTCATCGCTATACCAGCAGCGTACCATTTCAGAGTCTTTTCGCAAGCCAAGTGCGGCGAGTCCCGGCACAAAGAAGCCACGAGCCTGGCTTGACCAGGCGAAGTTGGGGATTTGATTCTGGACGTGCCACTTCAAGAGGACTGGATCCGATGATGCCACGCATCCACCCCATAGCGGATTTATCATCCGAGCCAAGCTGAAGTTATTGCTGGTTGCGACGAATGGGGTCTTCTGCTCCGCCTTTGCATAGGCATTAGCCTCGTCGAAACGGTCGGGTATCCAGTTCGATCCGCCGAACGAGTGCAGCCTGCCTTCCTTCTTGAGATCATTCAGCACATCCACGAACTCACCAACAGGAATATTGGGGTTGTCGCGGTGCATGAAGTACATATCGGCGTAGTCGATTTGCAGACGTTCAAGACTCTCATCAAACTGCCTGCGGAGCATTTCCGGAGTGCAGGCCGGCGGGTGTGCGCCCTTGACAATCACCACAAGTTTTTCGCGAATGCCGCGGTTCTTAATCCATTCGCCTAGCAGCTTCTCTTGCCGGCCACTGGCGTAGATGTGGGCCGTATCGAAGCAGTTGCCACCGCGCGCGAAGAAATCATCGAACATCGAAGCCGCATGGGCATGGGTCTGTTGAATCATGGTGCCCATGACGAGATGCGAGATCGGCTTGTTGACACCAGGTAGTTGTCCATAGGTCATAGAGACCAACTTTCGCACTTTCAAAGGCTTACGGTCAAGCGGCATAGCATGAGCCTCTGCCGAGTCGTCGGGATAGGACAGCCCAAGTGCCTCGCGCCACAAATCAAGGGTTGCGGCCTGACTGATCGAGTCCGCCCAGGTCATGCACGGTGATGGCGCCTGCCTTGCCTTGATGTTGCGGGCGACGACATCCGCCTCTATGGCATAGATTCCTTTCGGTACATCGATCACGATGTCTTCCAAGTCCTTGCCTTGCCTAGCGAGGGTGAAACTGACTTTTCCGGGATCGCGTCCGTTGCAAAACCACGGTGCCGGAACAGTAATGACCCCTTCGCTGCCATAAATCACCACAGAATTGTCTTGGTTGAGCTGAACGCCTGTAGCGCATTGGGCTACAATATCGCCATCGAACTTCAGGATAGCGGTAGCCCATTCGTCAACACCAGTTCTGCCAAGATGACCAGCGCCCTGAACTACTGCGGGATGAGCAAATTTCCTGCCCAGCGCCGCGCCGGCGATCAGGCGTGACATTGACACGGCGTAGCAGCCAACATCTAGGATGCCGCCGCCGCCGAAAGCCGGGTTCATGAGCCTGCCCTCGAGATTGCCGTAGCCACACTGGAAACTGAACGTCGCGCGAATAATTCGCACTTCTCCAATGGCTTTGTTCCCGATGAGCTCAACCAAGCGTTGAGTCTGGGGGTTGCACCGGAACATGAATGCTTCCATGAAAAACACATCATTCCTACGGGCAGCCTCGACCATAGTCTGCACGTCGTATTGGTTTATGGCCAGGGGCTTTTCACAAAGGATATGCTTGCCAGCGTCGGCGGCCCGTACCGCCCATTCGGCATGTATAGAATGGGGCGTAGAAATATAGACGGCGTCCACGCCGGGATCGGCCAGCAGTTCGTCATAGCTTCCGTAGGCGTTGGAAACATTGAATTCCTCGGCAAATGCTTTTGACTTCTCGAGATCCCGGCTTGCCACGGCGTAAACGACACCAGAATCTGTTTGATTCATTGATTTAGCGAACACGTTTGCAATTCCGCCTGCTGCCAGAAATCCCCAACGCAGAGGTCTATTAATCATTTGTGGTTCAGGCCGTTTCCGTTCTTATTTTCCCAAATAACGCTCGATCATTTGAATGATCAGCCCCACATCCAGGCGGGCGTCGGTGAGGGGCGTGCGACACTGCGCGCCTTCCCGCACGCAGCGGTAGAAGTGGCGCATCTCCCGGGTGAAGGCGCTCTCCCAGTCCACAGCCGGCTCCTTGCGGTAGGCTACCCCGTTGGCGTCCGTGCCCTGAACAGTCACTGCGGAAAGGATGCCCCGGGAAAAACCGGTCGGGTAGGAGACGATCACCCGCTTGTCGTCGCTGTAGATTTCCAGCGTCTCCTTGAAATCCCACAGGTTGGTGAGGTCTACCCAGGAGGCCACGCAGCGCGCACCGTTGGGATAGGCCAGTGTGATGGTCAAGGCTCGTCCCTCCTGCCAAATTTCCGTACTGACCACCCGCTCCGGCATTCCCATCATGGCGCGCAGGCCGTAGAGATCGTGGATCATCGAGCCGGCGAGCACGAGAAAGGCCAGAGTGACTGCGGGTGTCACTTCGCCGATGGCCTCACGCACCGCGGCTGTGCGCGCCGCCTCCACCGCGGCTTTGGCCTCAGCGGGAATATCGTTGAAGCGCTCTAGGTGAAACTGTTTCAGATGCAGGCTGTTGTCCGGGTGCAGGTGGTTGATCTGGACGAAGCGCACATTCTCCATACTGTCTACTTCCTGCTTGGCTGCTTCAAAGGCAGGGTCGTAGACTTTCATGTAGGCAGCCTGACCCACTGTGCCCGCCCGCTGCTGTGCGGCCAGGATGGCGTCCATCTCTTGCAGGGAGAAGCAGACCGGTTTTTCGACAGAAACGTGCTTGCCAGCGTCAAAGGAATCGATGGCAACCTGCGTTTTGGGGTCACTCTGGCAGAGCAGGACTGCTTCCACATCCGTAGCCAGCAGATCGCGATAGTTGGTAAAGCGCTGGGCTACGTGGAAACGATCGCCAATATAATTGACCGCGCCTTCTGAAACATCACAGACGGCTGTGACCTGGAAAAGCTGGGGCAGGTCGGTCAGATTGGGCATGTGGTGGACTTGGGCAATCGCGCCGCAGCCGATGACACCGATTTTGATGGGGGGCATGGGGGGACTCCTTGGTATTGGGTATTGGGTATTTGGCAGTGAGGAGTAATCAGTAATCAGTGGGTAGTGACATCGACGACACTGCTTACTGCTTACTGTTCACTATTGCGTCTCGTCTACTATACGGGCGGCAAACTCGTTCCACACCTGACCCCAGGCAGACACACTCTGATAGACCTGGGAGAGGGCAGCCCACATGGCGTTACGCGCCTGAATAGCTGCCTCTGTGTCGCCGTCGGCTATTGCCTGTAAAAAGGCACCGGCCAGTTTGTCCTGCTGTTGGCTACTGGCCTGCACCGCCACAGTCAGTGCGTCGGACGCGGCCAGATGGCGGTCCAGCAGTTCGGCTGTGGGTGTGGTGTTGTCCACCGGCACATCGTAAGAAGAGTTGCTAACAAAGCGGGGTGGCAACTTTTGCGTATCGTCCCCCCAGCCATCGTTCGTCCACATGGTATGGGTGGGTTGAATATGGGGCGTGACGGAAAGGTACAGTGTCATGGGTTCGTCGCCCAGCACGCGCACCTGGTGGTGCTGGTTGGCGAGGGCAATGCACATCTGGCCCGGCCCCAATTCGGCCTTTTCGCCGTCGATTTCAAACTCGCAACGGCCTGAGAGGATCAGGAATATCTCGTGGCCCAGATCGTGTGAGTGGCGCTGGGCCACTGCGCCCACTTCAAATTTGAGAAAGCGCGAACGGATTTCGGGTGTGACTAGAATGTTGCGTACATCGGTGCGGAAGTCGTAGACAGCTAATGCCATAGGAAGATTCACCTCCAGATACGTTATTTAAAAGCCTTTTTACTCCAACAGCTTGCGCAGTTTCGGATCGAGAAAATCGCGCAGCGCATCCGCGAACAGGTTGGCGGACATAATAGCAAGCGTAATCGTCACCCCCAGGAAGATCACCAACCACTACGAAGGCCGAAAACTGGCAGCCAAGACGCCGCCCAACATACTCCCCCAGCTCGGCGCTGGGGGCGAGATGCCCAGTCCCAAGAAGCTCAGCGCAGATTCGGCAAAGATGGCGGAGCCGAGATTGAGCGTGGCGATCACAGTCAATGGGGCGATGCACTGCGGCGCAATGTGGCGCAGCATGAGCCGCCAGGCCGGCACACCTAAATCCTTGCCTTGAGGAAATCCTGGCCCACCTTCTCCTTTGAACTTTAACTGCTGAACCCGCACTTGTCAAGTACCAATTTGCGCTAACCTGCACCCCGCCACTGCATAATGGTCAATAATCACTTTTGTATGACATTCCGAGAGGTACGCTCATTCAACAGGCGGAAATTACACAACTTCTGCAGGCCAGCATCAGCAGCCGTAAACATTCAGTGCGCTCTGCCAGCAGCTTCACCACGCCTACTCACGCTGCGCCGCGTGTGCCATTACTACAGGGCAGAATTACCAACCCACTGTCTGATCAAACTCCAGTTCCGGGACCGGCTCCGCATCCGCACCCACAGGGGACGTCCACTGATAATCCCCGGCTTCCGCTGTCAGGTTTGCCGTCTGGTCAGCATCGCTTCAAGCGCGCTGCGCAGCGCATCAAAGCGTTCATCGATGCCGGTCGGCTCGGCCGACTGCTGCACATCGCAGGGTATGCCAAGTGGCAGCGCCCTCAGAGCTACTACGAGGCCAATGACTGGCGTGGTAGGCGGTCACTAGAAGGTGGCGGCGTAATCTTCTCGCAGGCTGGGCATACGCTCGACCTCATGCAGTGGATCGCTGGCGACCGCATCGAATGGCTATTTGCGAACGCCGTCACCGCGCCCGTTCATCAAGGCATCGACATTGAAAACCTTGGCGTCGTCACGATGCGCTTTGCCAACGGCGCTACCGGCGCGCCCGAGGCATCGACGGCGTTATATCGTGGCGGGCCCGACCGACTTGAGATCCATGGCGAGCGCGGAACCATCGAACTTACCGCTGTATCGATTACGCGCTGGGATATCCGCGATCCTGATGGTGTCGAGGATTTGATCGGTGACGTCGCAGAGCCATCGGTCGATACCGGTGCAACCGGCGCATCCAACCCGATGGCTTGCTCGCACTCGTGGCATCGTGCTCAGATCGCCGACTTCATCGACGCCATCCGCTACCGGCGTCCGCCGGCCGTGGATGGCGGCCAAGCGCGCATACTTAATGTGCTTTGCGATGCGATTTACGAGTCGGCGCAAACCCTTAGGATCGCTTACCCCCAATAGATCCATGAACGCTAATGAAAAGCCTGTCATTCTTCTCGATCCCTCTCCGCGGAAGACTGAAATTATCTTTTCCGTTGAGGACAAGGCCCGGCTTGAACAACTTGGTCGCGTACTGTGGCATGATGGCCCCGCCCGCGCGACCAATGAGCACATTGAGCAGCATCTGGCTGACGCCGAGGCGCTGATCGGGCAGACGCCAATGCCTGCCGAAAGACTGGCGCGAGCGCCTCGATTACGCGCGATCTTCAACGTCGAAGGCAACTTTCTTCCCAATGTTGATTATGCCGAGTGCTATCGTCGTAATATCCACGTGCTGTCCTGTGCTCCGGCGTTTGCGCCTGCGGTGGCGGAGATGTCGCTGGGGCTGGCGATCGCGCTTGCCCGTGGCATTGTCTCTGGCGACCGCGCATTTCGCGAAAACGCCGAAGTCTATGGAGGTGCGTCCAATCTCGACACAATCACGCTTCACGGGTCGACTTTCGGCCTGATCGGATGTGGCAACGTCGGCCGTGCGCAGCTGCCGCTGCTGCGCCCGTTCGGCGGTCGGGTTCTTGCATACGATCCGTGGATCCACGATCACGTGCTTGAAGAAATCGGCGTTATACCCGTCAAGCTTGACGCGCTGCTGCGGCAAGCGCGCATCGTCTTTATCATCGCTGCCACCACCAGCGAAAACCAGCATGCGCTCGGGGCTGGCGAGTTGGCAATGCTTGCACGTGGTTCGGCAGTGATACTGGTCGGACGTGCGGGCGTGGTCGAATTCGACGCGCTGCTTGATGCAGCAGATTGCGGACATCTCCGTGTCGGCATCGATGTGTTTCCGGAAGAACCAGTCCCTAGCACGGCTCGAGCGCGGCAAACGCGAAACACAATACTCTCCGCGCATCGTGCTGGTGGTCTTCCCGACGCGTATCGTGAGATCGGAAAAAAGGTTGTAGATGACCTGGAACTGATCCTACGCGGCCTGCCGCCACAGCGGATGCAGCGAGCTATATCGGAAATTACTTACCGGATTCGAAGCAAACCTATTGCAGAAAGGTAGAACCGCGATGAAAGTCGCAGTCGTGGGATTGGGCAGAATGGGGCAAACAGTGATCGGTCACTTACAGGAGTGCCCCAACACCGCCGCGATTGTGGCTTACGATATTGATCCTGCGCGTGTCGATCAGGTCTGTACCGCCTTCAATGTCAAAGGAACAAATTATCTGAAAGCAGTCTTGCGAGATCCGACGATTGCGCTGGTTTTCGTAACTGCCAGCAACAATGCACATAAAGATTTGACAGTTCAGGCGCTCGAAGCCGGCAAGGCTGTCATGTGCGAGAAACCGATGGCACCATCGCTGACCGAAGCGAGCGAGATGGTTGAGGTCGTCGATCGTACTGGCGGATTTCTCCAGATTGGTTTTGAAATGCGATATTCAAAGCTCTTTACGATCGTGAAGGACTGGATCAATCAGGGGCTATTGGGAAAAGTTATCCACACGCATTGCGAATATGTATGCAGTGAATTCTGGGGCGTTAATACCTGGCGGAGCAAGGGACTGGGCGGCGGAATGTTTGGGGAGAAACTCTCTCACTACGTCGACCTTCCGCGCTGGTGGATAGGAGATCGAATCTCCGAAATATACTGCGCGTGCGCCCCTAACATAATCCCCTATTACTGCGTGCGCGATAACTATCAAACGATAGGCCGATTCCAAGACGGTGCCGTTTGTAGTTTGACGTTTAAGATGGGGCCAGCTACGACATTTGATGGCGACCCGCACAAGAACGTAGTTGACCAACAGCAGGGCGATGGACACGAGCTACGCCACTTTATTCAAGGAACGCGTGGCGCCGCCGCAACCGACGCTTTTTCTAGATCGATTCGTCGATGGGCTTACTCAAGCGAAGAGGATCGAGGCGGGCAACTCATCAGTCGCTGCCTTGAGACCTTGACCTGGGATGGCGCGAATGATGACGAGTATTTCCATAATACTCGCGATCAGACACACGACATTGTCCAACGAGTGAAGCAAGGCTTGCCGCCCGCCTTGTCGGCACACGACGCCTTTGACACGATGAGAGTATGCTTTGCGGCTGAACAGTCAGCTGACAGCGGCTTACCCGTACGACCAATAGCGTAAAGTATGTGAGGTTGCCCAGGCCTCATGCAGTCTCCTTTCGGTGATACGAACACAGGAAACCTCTGGGTCTTTTATGGCAGATGTTGGGTTGAACTCGTCGGAATTGCATAGTCCGTCGTTCATGAAGGAATAGACGATGGTTATTCCCTGATGAGGTTGTTTGGCGCGGTCAGCGTACAAATACCTCAACCGAACCAAAATCTCCAAAAATCCCTGATATATGATGGTAGCGAAAAAGTTAGAGCGCAGGTTAACAGCCAAAAAAGACGTGAGAACCTTCCGTTTCTGAGTATCGAACGGGGAGCCGTTCAATCGACCCTGATCGGAAGCGTCGAAAGGGAGCGGATCCCAAAAATCGGACGCCACTTGCATAGTTCATCGGTCAATCGCAGATTGGGCAACAACTGGAAGATCAGAGGGAATGCGATGCGCGCCTCCAACCGTGCCAGTTCCGCGCCCAGGCAGAAATGGCGGCCCCAGCCGAAGCCAAGGTGTTTGTTGGGGGCGCGTTGAATATTCAGTTTTTCAGGAGCGGGGAACTGGGCCGGATCGCGATTGACGGCGCCGATGAGGAAGACGATCGTGTCGCCCGCGCGCAGCGATCGATCTCCAATTTTAACGTCCTCAACGGCATGACGGATGGCTCGTGTGACCGGCGATTCGAAACGAATCAATTCTTCGATGGCGGTGTCGAGAAGTTCCTGCGGGCGGGATTTCAGTATCGCCAGTTGGTCCGGATGCGTGAGCAGCAGCATCGTGCCATTGGCGAGCAGGCTGGCGGTGGTTTCATGGCCGGCGACGAAGAGGAAAATGCATAGCGCGAACAGTTCTTCCTCGGACAGGCAATCACCATCGACCTCGGCATGAACCAGCGCGCTGAGGACATCACTTCCCGGCGACCGGCGTCGGTCCTCGATCTTCTTTGAAAAATAGGCGAGCATCTCCTGCATGGCTCGATATCCGGGCTCCACGGCTGCGTTCACTTGCGGACCGGCAGCGGACGTAAAGGGAACCAGGTCCGCCATCAATCGTTGAAAATACTCATGGTCGGTCTGAGGAAGTCCCAGCATGTCACAAATGACCGTCGCGGGAACCCAATAACAAAACTCCGTGACGAAATCGCAATGGCCTTTGGCGCGGACCGCTTCGAGCTTTTCCCGAACGATGCGATCGATTCGGGGCGACAGGTCTTTGATCTGACGGGGAGTAAACGCCGCGCCCGCCAGCTTGCGCAATCGAGTGTGACTGGGTGGTTTTTGGTTCTGCAGCCAGAGGTCGACATGATCGACGAGGGCAGAGGCCTTTTCTCGATTCTCGTTGTTCAGAATTTTCGCATACATGCTTCGGCGGCCGCCCAGCAGGCGGGCATCGTTCAATCCGACGTAGGCATCGGCATATCGAGTGGATAACCAGCTCCCCAGCGGCTCACACCAGTGAACGGGATCTTTCTCTCGCAATTCGTCGAAAAGAGGATAGGGGTCGGCCAACTTCTGCTGGCAAAAGCGATCGTAGTCTTCCGAGCGATTCAGCATGGGCATCTTTTGATTATACTGGCGAAACGCCTTCTGCGAATCCTCCGCTGCAGACCAGGCGATAGGCATCGACCGCTTCGGCAGTTCCTTTCCGCAGCAAACTGAGTTCATCGACGACATGAAAAACGAGCATCCTCTACGCACCCATTGTGCAGCGATTTCGGCATTGCTTACGGTGGTTCCAAAGGGAACCCGGTGTTTCCTGGACAGTTCGAGGATTCTGGACATTGGTTGGGCCACGTCCGGGTGTTCGTAATCTCCTGGGTGGCCCATTGCAATTGAAAAATCGAAGGGGCCCACATAAACCATGTCCAGATGGGGTGTTGTGACGATCGATTCAAAGTTCTTATATCCCAACGCGGTTTCGATGTGGGCGACGATCAATGTTCCGCTGTTGGCCTCATTCAGCCAATGGGAATAGTCGCACGGGCCTGACGGATAGGAAATTCAAGCCGACAAGCACTCTGAAACGTTAAGCGCTGGGCCCGCACTCGTCAAGTAACAATTTGCGCCTGCAACCCGCCTGCCAGCGCGCCGCTGCGCCAGCCACGTCTCCAAATTCTGACGCACCAC
>SXGU01348282.1_pt1 | contig 12208 bp, 10 predicted proteins | sample 3174531 | NCBI WGS metagenome assembly SXGU01 (sample SAMN11356863, study PRJNA531348) | freshwater metagenome | isolation source: freshwater sample F1-140 | place: China: Fuxian Lake, Yuxi | collected 2017-12-25
CGGCGATCTCCTCCTCCTCGTGGGACACCGAGAAGATGTCGACGAGCTGCTGGGTCAGGGTGACGACGTCGGCGGACAGGTCGAGGTGGGCCATGGCTCGATTCAACCAGCCGTGCCGCGGCGGCCCCGGGTCCCCCGGCCACGCAACGCGCCCTTCCCGCTCGATCGCAGGGCGCCGAGCAGGTCGGGCTCGAGCGACCCGTAGCCCGTACGGGTCCATGCGCCGAGGTCGAGCCGGAAGTAGTGGACGGTCCGGTCACCCTCGATGAGGTCGAGGATGTCGCGCGGCTCGCGACCGGCGCGTACGTCGGCAGCGCACGCCGCGCAGGCAGGCACGTCGACCTCACGGTCCGCGTCGCGCCACGCGACCTCGCGGGTCCGGCCCTCGTGGAGCGGGGTGAGCCAGCAGCCGGGCCGGGGCGTCCAGGCCGAGGGCCTCCGCTGCTGCGCGCGCGAGCGTGCGTCGTCACCGCGGCGGGCCAGGACGAGGGCGCCGACGACGTCCGCGGGGACGGCGGCCTGTGACAGGACCGAGCGCGCAGCTGCGTAGTGGTCGAGCGCCTGCTGCCAGGCGTCGAGCGCCTGGGCGGTGTCGCCCGGCTCGCCGCTGCCGATCGCCTCGCCGAGGGCGAGGACCTCGGCGTCGGCCTGCTGTCGCAACCGCTTGTCCTCCGCCGCGCGCACGGTGTGGAGGACGGTGGCGGGGAGCGTGAAGCCGCTCGGGCGCAGCCGTCGACGCCTGCGCCACACCACGCAGCCGGTCACGACGGCCGCCAGCGCTGCCACGATGCCGATGCCTCCGAGCACCTCCGACGCCTGGACGCCGTCGTCGGCGGTCCAGGAGTAGCGCTCGTCGGCGGGGACCTCCGCCCAGAGCGCCTCGGCGTTCCCGTCGTCGAGGAGCTCCTGCACCCGGACCACCTGGTCGGCGACGTCGTCGGGGTGCTCGTGGTTGGCCACGTTGGCGACGGACCTGGTGCCGGGCTGGTCGCCGAACGCCTGGACGCTCAGCTCCGGCTCGCTCCACCGGTTCCACCCGACGTAGGTGGCGTCGCCGCCCGCGTCGTCGTGGAGCCAGGCGCTGAGGTTGGCGAAGCTGCCCTGGAACCGGTCGTCGGCGGCGTCGACCTCGACGAGGACGACCTTCAGCTCGACGCGCCCCGTCGAGGCCACCGCCTCCTCGATGCGCGCCTCGTCGGCGGCCGAGATCCCGTGGCTGGTGGCGAAGGTCGGCTCGATCCACACCCCGTCACCGGACAGCTCCTGCTGGATCTCGGCGATCGTGGCATCGGTGATCTCATCCATCAGGCGGCCTTCCGTCGTCGGGTTCCCACGTACCAGCGGAGCACGAGGAAGGCCGGCACGACGCCGAGGGCGCCCATGACCGCCGCCGCTGCGAGTCCGCCACCCGTACCGCCCCAGTAGTCCTGGTCGCTCGCCTCGTCGGGCTCGGCGCGGAGGGGCACGGCCTCCCAGGCCGCCATCTCCGCTGCGAGCCGGACCAGCGCCGGACCGGGCTGGCCCTGCGTGCGCCCGTCGACGTAGTGCTCCTCGAGCCCGACGGCCGTCGACTCGGTCCCGCCGTCGTCCCACAGCACGACGTAGTGGCCCACCTCCCCGACAGCGGTGCTCCACTGCACGGCCGCGCCGGTCGGGGTGTAGCCGACGTCGCCGGTCCGCGGGTAGGCGAGGTAGGCGATCCGGGCCGGTACCGGCGCGTCGGCGAGGATCGCCTCGGCCCGCGCCACGTCGTCCTCGGACACCCGGTCCGCGAGGAGGGGGTCGACGGCGACGAGCGAGTCCTGGGCGAGGAGGGAGCGGACCGCGTCGACCGGAGGTGGCACCGTGTCCTCGCGGTGGAACACCTCCGCGCGCGCCGCCACGTCGGAGGCCTCGCGTGCCTCCTGCCAGTCCTGGACCGCGACGGCCAGGGCGGAGCCGGCGACCACGCCGACGAGCGCCCCGATCCACCAGCCGGCCCGCCTGAGCGGCCCCGCGTGCGCCGCGCTCACCGCTCCCCCGCCCGGTCGGCGAGCACGTCTCGGGCGAGGTCGTCGGAGATCGAGCCGAACCCGGTGCGCGACCACACGTCGTCACGCTCCCAGTAGGGCTGCGCGCCACGCCGGGACGGAAGGCTCAGGTAGGGCGGGTGCCCGTCGTGAGCCATCGCCAGACCACAGCCGGCGCAGCACGGCACGTCGACCTCGCCGTCGCCCAGCCGCCACGCCGCGAAGGTCGTCGCCTCTCTGTGACGGGGGTCGAAGAAGCACGGCACCAGCCGCGGCCCCTCGCCCCGGCGGCCACGGCCGAGGTCGTGCATCCCGACCTGGGCCAGGACGCGCGCACCGATGACGTCGGCGACGTCCGCCGACTGCAGCAGCGGCTCGACGGCGTCACGGGCGGTGAGGGCACGGTCGGCCAGGTCGCGGTCGCGTACGCGCTCCCAGTCGGTTCTCTCGATCGCCCTCGCCAGCGCGTCGGCGAGTCGGGTCGCGCGGCGGCGCTCGTCCTCGAGCACCGGCAGCGGGACGGCTGCCGGAGGAGCTGCTGCTCGGTCCGCGCCCTTGCCCTTGGCCCCACTGGCCCGTCCGGTGCGCGGCCAGCCGCGCAGCGTCTGGCCGAGGAGGAGCGCGATGACCAGCGCGGAGAGCCCACCGACGATCGCCGAGAGGCCGTGGGAGGCCGAGCGGACCTCGACGAAGCGCGACGCCCCGGGCCGCCACGACGCCACCGCCTCGACCTCCAGCGCGCGCCGCGCGACCTCCTCGGCCTCGGCAGCGGTCACCGTCGCCGGGTACTCGCCGTCGTCGGGTCCGCGCGCCAGGTCGACCAGGTCCCCGGCCGCCACCGCCTGCATCTCCGCCTTGGCGAAGGCGGGCGGGTAGATGTAGTCCTCGGTCTGGATCCGGTAGCCACCGACCTCCTGCATGGTCTCGTCCAGGAGGTCGGTGTTCCTCCCGGCGCCGATGCTCAGGCGCACCGGGTCGGCGTCGAGGCCGTAGGAGTAGACCCGCTGGATCCCCTCGGTCGTGTCGAGGACGTAGAGCCCGTCGCCGAGGCGCCTGTTGAGCAGGCCCGCGAGCGCGTCGACCGATCCCACCGCGTCCGCGGGGAGGCCCTCAGGCGCGTCCACCAGTGCGACGTAGACCGGGAACGGCGTCTCGCGCACGAGCGCAGCGATGCGGTCGTGCGCGGCGTCGGCCTCCCCCGAGCCCATCACGCGGTCGACGACCACGCCGTCCTCACGCAGCGCGTCGGCCAGCGCGTCGATGTCGGTCGGTCCGTCCATGCGTGCAGCTCCCCCGAGATGTCGTCGTGCGTGTCAGGACCGGGCGACCTCGACGGCCACCTCGTCGGCATCGGCGTACGTCACGCTGGTGGCGAGCGTCTCCTCCGCGATCAGGGCCTCGTGGGTCCGCGCGGCGTCCAGGGTGGCGACGGGCGCCGAGATCGTCAGCGCGATCCGGTCGCTCACCTGCAGCCCGGCGTCCTTGCGGGCCTGCTGGACCGCGCGCACCAGGTCGCGGGCGGTGCCCTCGGCCTCGAGCTCCGGCGTCACGGCGGTGTCGAGGACGACGAAGCCGCCGCGCGGCAGCATGCCGATGGCGGTGTCGTCGGCCGACGAGCCGGCCACGGTCTCCAGGGCGTACTCCCCCTCGACGAGCGCGAGCCCACCTGCGGTGACGGTGCCGTCCTCGGCCACCGACCAGTCACCGGACTTGGAGCCCTTGATCGCGAGCTGGACGTCCTTGCCCAGGCGCGGGCCGGCCGCGCGGGCGTTGACGGTGAGCCGCTGGGAGACGCCGTACGCCGCTGCCTCGGGCGCGTCGGTCGCGAACAGCTCGACCGACTTGAGGTTCAGCTCGTCGGCCACCAGCGACTCGAAGCCGCTGAGGTCGGCCTCGGTGACGACCGTGAGCCGCGAGAGCGGCAGCCGGTTGCGGAGGTTCGCGGCCTTGCGCAGCGCCGATCCGGCCGAGCAGACGTCGCGGACGGTGTCCATCGAGGCGACCAGCGCGTCGTCGGCCGGCAGGTCCTCGGCGTCCGGCCAGTCGGCCAGGTGCACCGAGCGCTCGCCGGTGAGCCCGCGCCAGACCTCCTCGGTCGTCAGCGGCATCAGCGGCGCGGTGACCCGGCAGACGACCTCGAGCACGGTGTAGAGGGTGTCGAAGGCGTCGGCGTCCTCGTCCCAGAAGCGCTCGCGGGAGCGACGGATGTACCAGTTGGTCAGCACGTCGAGGAAGCTGCGCGTGGAGTCGCACGCCGCGGCCACCTCGTAGTTGTCGAGCTGGTCGGTCATCGCGGCGACGTAGTCGCGCAGCTTGGCCAGGATGTAGCGGTCGATCGGGTGCGTGCTGTCGGTGCGCCAGGTCGCGTCGTGGCCGGCGCCGCCGCCCGCCGCGTTGGCGTACAGGGTGAAGAAGGACCAGCTGTTCCACAGCGGGATCAGCACCTGCCGCACCGAGTCGCGGATGCCCTGCTCGGTGACGACGAGGTTGCCGCCGCGCAGGATCGGGCTCGACATGAGGAACCAGCGCATCGCGTCGGCGCCGTCGCGGTCGAAGACCTCGCGGACGTCGGGGTAGTTGCGCAGCGACTTCGACATCTTCTGGCCGTCGTTGCCCAGGACGATGCCGTGGCTCAGGCACGTCGAGAAGGCCGGTCGGTCGAAGATGGCGCCGGCCAGGACGTGCATCGTGTAGAACCAGCCGCGGGTCTGGCCGATGTACTCGACGATGAAGTCGCCGGGGAAGTGGTGGTCGAACCAGTCCTTGTTCTCGAACGGGTAGTGCACCTGCGCGAAGCTCATCGAGCCCGAGTCGAACCACACGTCGAGGACGTCGGTGACGCGGCGCATCGTGGACTTCCCGGTCGGGTCGTCGGGGTTGGGGCGGGTGAGTTCGTCGACGAACGGCCGGTGCAGGTCGGGGTTGCCGTCCAGGTCGTGCGGCAGCCGGCCGAAGTCGCGCTCGATCTCCTCGAAGGAGCCGTAGACGTCGACGCGGGGGTAGTGCTCGTCGTCGGACTTCCACACCGGCACCGGGGAGCCCCAGAAGCGGTTGCGGGTGATCGACCAGTCGCGGGCGTTCTCCAGCCACTTGCCGAACTGGCCGTCCTTGATGTGGTCGGGGACCCAGCGGATGTCCTGGTTGAGCGCCATCAGGCGCTCCTTGACCTGGGTGACCTCGACGAACCACGACGAGACGCCCTTGTCGATCAGGGGCTGCCGGCACCGCCTGCAGTGCGGGTAGGAGTGGTCGTAGGTCTCGCGGCGCACCAGGACGGTGCCGGGGGTGACGGATCCGGTGGGGCCCTCGCCCCGGGTCGCGGCCTTGAGGTGGTCGATGACGTGGAGGTTGGCGTCGAAGACCTGCATGCCCTCGTAGTCGGTGACCGGGAACGTGAAGCGCCCGTCCTTGCCGACCGGCATGACCGCCTCGATGCCCTCGCGGTCGGTGACGACCTTGTCGTCCTCACCGAAGGCGCCGGCGGTGTGCACCAGCCCGGTGCCGTCGGTGGTCGTGACGAACTCGGCGGGCACGAGGCGGAAGGCGCGCTCGTGGCCGGCGTAGTAGCTGAACGGCGGGGCGTACTCCAGGCCGACGAGGTCGGCGCCCGTCCCGCGCCAGGTGACCTCGGGCGCCTCGCCCAGCTCACGGGCGTACGACGCGAGGCGGGCCTCGGCGATGAGGTAGCGCTCGGGGGTGCCGGTGGGGCCGTCGGAGGTGACGACGACGTAGTCGATGTCCTCGCCGACCATGACCGCGAGGTTGGACGGCAGGGTCCACGGGGTCGTCGTCCAGACGAGGACCTTGACGCCCCTGAACGGGCCGTCGGTGGTGACGTCGTAGCCGACGGTGACGGCCGGGTCCTGGCGCATCTGGTAGACGTCGTCGTCCATGCGCAGCTCGTGGTTGGACAGCGGCGTCTCGTCCTGCCAGCAGTAGGGCAGGACGCGGAAGCCCTCGTAGACCAGGCCCTTGTCGTGCAGCTGCTTGAAGGCCCAGATGACCGACTCCATGAACTCGGGGTTCATCGTGCGGTAGTCGTTGTCGAAGTCGACCCAGCGCGCCTGGCGGGTGACGTAGTCGCGCCACTCGCCGGTGTACTTCAGGACGGACTGGCGGCAGGCCTCGTTGAACTTCTCGATGCCCAGCTCGACGATCTCGTCGGTGGTCTTGATGCCGTTGAGGCGCATCGCCTCGAGCTCGGCGGGCAGGCCGTGGGTGTCCCAGCCGAAGCGACGCTCGACCTTGTGGCCGCGCATGGTCTGGTAGCGCGGGATGAGGTCCTTGACGTAGCCGGTGAGCAGGTGGCCGTAGTGCGGCAGGCCGTTGGCGAAGGGCGGGCCGTCGTAGAAGACGAACTCGTTGGAGCCGTCGGCACCCGCGTCGCGCTGCTCGACGCTCGCGCGGAAGGTGTCGTCGGCCTCCCAGTAGGCCAGCACGGCCTCCTCGATCGCGGGAAACCTCGGGCTGCTCGCGACCGTCGTGGCGTCGGTGTGGGTGACCTTGGGGTACGTCATGGCTCTCTCTCGCTGGTTGAGGAAGGACGAAGTCCTGTCTCGAAACCCGCGAGGACGACCACCTCCGACGGAGGGTGCCGCGGTACCACCTCGCTTGGGGCCTCACGGCCCCCACTTCATTCGGCTGTGTCGGGCCGGACCCGTCAGGTTCTACTGGGGCCGCGGCCGGATCGCCGTACCCGTTCTTCCCGAGGCTCGCCGCTGATGACGGCTCAAGCGCCTGTCCAGATCGTACGGCGCCCGCTCGCGTGCCCGCCAATCGGTTCCGTCCCTGGACCACGTCGGCACGACTCGTGCCAGTGTCTGAGAAACTTGACATTCCTCGAGCGGCGAGGCACGGTGGTGTCAAAGAAGTCAGACATCACATGCCGGGAGGACATCATGAGCACCAGCACCGAGACCGCGGGCACCAGGACGCGCTGGACCATCGCGATCGCCGCCGGGGTGCTGGGAGCCTGCGCCGTGGGAGGCGTCGCGGCCGCGGTTCGCGACGACGCACCGGACACGGTCACCTTCGCCGTGTTCGCGGCGATGACGCTGCCGTTCGTCGCTGCGCTCGTCGCGATCGCCCTGGATCGCACGGAGCACCCCGAGCAGGCCGAGGACTCCATCGAGTCCCAGTGGGCGACGCGGGCCAGCAGTGGCGCGTTCTACGACACGATGGTCGCGATGGGGCTGGCCACGTTCGCCACGTCGGTCCTCGACACGGCGTCCCTGCCGCTGTGGCTCTTCGTGCTGCTGGGCCTGGCCGACATGGCGACCCGCCTGGTGCTGCTCCAGCGTCGGGAGGGCTGATGGACAACCGGCTCCGGGCACTGCGCGAGGGCGCTGGGCTCTCGCAGGCGGACTGCGCGCACGCGCTCGGGGTGTCACGGCAGACGGTCATCTCGATCGAGAAGGGCCACTTCGATCCGAGGCTGTCGCTCGCGTTCCGGATCAGTCGGCTCTTCGCGGTGCCGGTCGACGAGGTGTTCGTGCCGGGGGAGGAGTGACTTCGCTGGGGCGCGCGTGCCCGGTAGTCCACCGGGAAGAGGTCGTGGATCGCGGTCCCGGGCAGCCGTTGCCCGGTGGACTACCCCGTCCAGCGGCCGGCCGCGCCTGCAGCCACCCTCAGGCCGTACGTCGGTAGCGCAGGCATCGCTCGCGCTCGCGGGCGTCCAGGGCACGGCGTCGCTCGACGGTGTCGGTCGGTGTCCACCAGCGCGGCGGCTCGACGGTCCATCCGGGTCGTCCAGGCCGACCGCGGGCTCTGCGTGCCGCCGCGACGAGTCGCGCGATGAAGTCGTCGAGGTCGGCCCAGTCGGTGACCAGCATCGTGACTGTCTCGATGCCGAGGTCACGGTAGGCCGCGTCCTTCTTGTGATCGGTCGCGGTGCCGGCGAGCGAGATGTGGTCCGCACCGTTGTACTGAGCCACCAGACCCAGAACGGGGTCGATGAGGTCCGGCGTGCCCACGTGACGCCCGTCAAGGGTGAAGACGGGACGGTTGCAGAGCGGACGTGCCAGGCCGGCCCGCTTCGTCCACGCGCCGCGCATCCTCGTCTCCTGGGGTGACCACGAGTTCTCGTCCGCCTCCTTCAGCGCGTCCCGCGCCTGCTGGATACCGGTGACGGGACCCAGCGCAGCGACGTACGCCGCCACCTCCGCGAGGCTCACCACGTCGGAGTAGCACGCCATGTCGAGCGCGATCACGGCCTCGCCCAGCGTGGCGGCGTACCTCATCTCGAAGACGACCGAGCGCATTGCCCAGGTGATGGGAACCCCGTCCACGTGGATGATCTCGTCGGGGTGCAGGAACTCCTGGCTGACCGCCAGTCCAGGCTGCGCGGTCCGGTCGCGGGTGGTCACCATCGAAACGTCGCGCAGCGAGCCGTCTGCCGTGGAGCCGTCGAACCACGCCGCGTGCTCCCAGCCCAGTGCGGCCCACCCGGTCACGGCCTCGTCGTCGCGCAGGACAGCGGCCGCTTCGACGACCCGCTGGTCGGGAGTGAGCTCGACCTCCGACGGGACGTACAGGCCGCGGCTCGTCCTACGCCAGCGGGGACCGCGCGCCTGACCCCGGGTCGGGCCTACGAGCCCGGACGGGTCGACGCGCACGGGACCGACCAGCTGAGGTCGGCAGCGGTGGAAAGGCCTTGGTGCGAACACCACGGGAGTCTTCCCGCCCCCGGCCGACTCAGCAGGTCATCCACAGGGCAGTCCGCGGCGGGCATTCTCGTCGGACAGTCCACCGGGAAGTGGCTGTGAAACGTGGCTCCGGACAGCCGTTGGCCGGTGGACTACCCGGGCAACAGCCAGAAGCCGGTGGACTACCAGCGCGCGACTGCGCTTGGCTGGCGACATGGCTTACCCCGGGTACGACGGCATGTGGCTCCCCTCCGACCAGGACCCCCGGATGCAGATGGGTCCGACGCGGGGTGAGCGCGAATGCCTGCTGGGCTACCTCGAGCACTACCGGCAGACCCTCGCCCTCAAGTGCGACGGCCTCGACGCCGAGCAGCTGGCGCGCAAGGCGGTGCCGCCGTCCAACATCTCGCTGCTCGGCCTCGTGCGACACATGGCGCGCGTCGAGCAGAGCTGGTTCCGCCGGGTGATCGAGGCCCGGATGGACATCCCGCGGATCTTCCAGGACGAGGACGCGGGGTTCGACTTCCCGGAGCCGGACGACGCCCTGGTGCGTGCCAGCCACGCGCTGTGGCAGTCGGAGATCGCCTACGCCCGCGAGGTGCTCGACCGCACCGACCTCGACACGGTCGTCGACGTGCACGGCGAGCCGACCGAGGTGCGCGACATCGTCGTCCACATGGTCGAGGAGTACGCCCGCCACTGCGGGCACGCCGACCTGGTGCGCGAGTGCATCGACGGTCGCGCCGGCCAGTGAGGGCGTACGCCGACGAGCGGGGCTAGCGACCGACCCGCTTCGCCTTCACCGCGGCGCGGGCGAAGCAGCCGGCGGGTCCGGAGTAGAAGAACACCCCGCGGGTCGCCTTCTTCCCGGCCACCAGCATCTCCAGGCCGACGGTGTAGCCCGCCTCCCCCGACCTCGAGTCACGCGCGTGGACGATGCCCGCACGGGAGATCGGCGTGGTCGGGAAGTCGTAGGTGTTCGTGGTGTCGTAGGCCGAGCTCGAGCACGACGTCGTCGTGCGGATGCGGAAGCCCTTCACCTTCGCCACCTTGCCGCCGGTGACCGTGAACGTCGCACCGCCACCGGCGTAGCGACCGGGACGGGGGCGCGCGGGTGCCTTCACGGTCCGGACCTTCACCGCGCGAGTCGCGTCCACGCCCGACGCCGTGGCACGCAGGGTGAGCTTCGTCCGCTTCGACCTACCGGTCAGCTTGACCATCACGGTCGTCGACAGGGCGTAGGGCTCGCCACCGATGGCGCTCAGCTCGGTGATCGTGCCCCGCCGGACCTTCAGCCCCTTCCCCTTGCCGGTGACCGTGACGTCGGGACTGCCCTCCCCGGCGTTGGAGACGTCGACGTCGACCGGCGTCCAGACGCCGCGCACGAGGCGGATCTTCTTCGATCCGAGGAGCTCGGCACCCTCGATGGAGAGCACCGGCACCTCGACCTTGTCGGCGATCGGGCCGGCGAGGGCGTCGTAGGCCTGGAGCGAGACCGGGTCGTCGAACGAGAACGCGACGACGCAGGTCGCCTCGGCGAACCCCGCCGGGAGGGAGTAGGAGTACTCGAGCGCGCGACCCTCGTCGTCGAACCCGTCGCCGATCGAGCCCGCCCCGGGAATGGCGCGGCACGTGGAGCCGTCCCACGTGCCCGGCTCGACCTGGAACCACGGGTAGTGCACGCCACCCGGGCCGGCGAGATGGGCCTCGACCAGGACGTTGCCGCGCTCGAGGTCGATCTCAACGGTGGCGTCGAGGAGCTGCTGGGTCGGAGCCGATCCGGGGGCCGGTGCGCCGGCCACCCGGTCGGCCGCAGTGAGCGTGACCACCCGGTCGGGCACCTCCGCCTGCGCAGGTCCGGTCCCCAGGGACGGCACGAGGACGACCACACCGAGCATGGCGGCGAGGACGGTGCGGGTCGCCTTCATCGCTTCACCTTCGCTGTGAAGCCGTCGATGGCGACGCAGCGCGCGGGACCGTAGTAGGAGAACGTGCCCTTGGCCTTCGTGCGGCTGACGAACTCGAGGTCGAGGTACGCGGAGTAGGCGGCGTCACCGCCCTGGTTGCCGCGCTCGGTGCCGACGAGCTCGTTGTTGCGCGGGATCGCCGTCGTCTTGAAGCTGTAGGTGTTGTTGGTCGTCGTGGGGATGTCGGGGTAGCCCCCGCACCGGGTCTGGGTGTTGATGCTGAAGCCACGCACCTTGCCGCCGCGCACCGTGAAGTCGACCCCGCTGGCCGACCAGGTCCCTGCCTTCGGCGGCGCGGGCGCCGGGCGCTGGCGCAGCTTCACCGAGGTGGTGCCGACCGCCTCGCCGTTCTCGGTGACCGCCAGCTTCAGCGTCGCCTTCGGCTTCATCAGCCTGGCCCACACGTGGCCCTCGGTGTCGTCCTGGCCGTCGAGGGTGTCGAACGAGGCGGGCCGCACCTTGACCCCCTTGCCGGAGCCCGCGACCACCACGTCGCGGGCGTCGACGCCCTCGGCTGCGGCGTTGGCGACCTTCACCGGGATCCGGGTCCAGACCTTCTTGACCAGGCGGTCGCGCTTCGGCGCCGTCACGCTGAGCTGCGGGGATGCCTTGACCACGTCCATCACGCTGACGAAGGCGTCGTACGGCTGTGTGCCCTGACCCGCGTCGACGAGGAGCACCGAGCAGTTCCAGGCGGCCGCGCTCGCCAGGTCGTCGGTGTCCTTGTTGTCGTAGAGCAGGACGTCCGGGATGTACTGGTAGCCCCAGGCGACGGTGGCCTCCTCGATGGTGCAGCTGTTGGCCTGCATCGTCCCGAACCCCAGGAGGGCGCGGACGTCCTCCGACCCGCTGGGAGCAACCATGTCGGTGTCGAGGCTGTAGTTGTAGAGGAGGGCGTCGGTCTGCCAGTGGTAGCCGTAGTCGATCGTCACCGAGAGGCTGCCGCCCTGGGCGATCGGCGCGAACTGGTGCTGGGGGGCAGTGCTGGCCGGCATCCCCTGCGCCCGGTTGGCGGCGCTGAACGTCGCCGTCGCGCTGATGAGCTGCTCACTGGCCCCGGCCCGACGCGGCGCAGGAGGCTGCCCGCGCATCTCGAACGACCGGCCGACGAGGTCGTCCGTCGCCCCCTGGGGAGCGGCGCCGACCGGCGCCGCGGTGGTGGCCGCCAGCACGCCGGCGGCCAGGCCGATGGTGGTCGCGATCGAGACTGTCCTGCGCATGGTGTTCCTCCCGGTGACGCCGGCACCCCCGTCCGGCCCGGTCAGTGTGCCCCGGTTCACCCGCGGTCGAAACCCTACTTTCGTCCGTCGTGGGGCCGCCTCCGTACCCTTGCCCCGTGACTGCTGCCTCCGGCTACGGCCTCCTGACCCTTCACGGCGACACCGTCCTCGACGCCTGGTTCCCCTCCCCCGTGCTCGGCGCGACGGAGGGCGACGCCCCGGCCGAGCTGACCGCGCTGGAGGGCGTCGACGACACCCGCGGCGTACGACGGGAGGTGCGGCTGGTCGAGATCGCCGACCTCGACTCCGCGCCGGCGACCACCGAGGACGTCTGGTTGCGGCTCCACCTGCTCTCGTCGCGGCTGGTC